>Ga0180431_10002110_pt1 | contig 26994 bp, 23 predicted proteins | sample SS_ome_11_FD_132459 | JGI IMG/M metagenome (GOLD analysis project Ga0180431, IMG submission 132459) | Hypersaline lake sediment archaeal communities from the Salton Sea, California, USA - SS_1_MS_1 metaG | ecosystem: Environmental > Aquatic > Non-marine Saline and Alkaline > Hypersaline >... | reverse complement strand
CTATATATTAGATTTGGAATTGATAAAAGATCAGTATTTTTTGATAGAAGAAATAATGATTCTTCACCATCTCCTGAAACAATATAATCAACATAATCAAAAGATTTTAGGGTGTTTTCACCCATTTCTCCTACTGTTCTACTTCCTCCAAATACAATTTGTTTTTCAGGAAACTCTTCTTTGATTTTTTTTGCAATAGCAAGTGATGGCAATAATTGCCCATAATTTAGTGAAAATCCAATTAAATCATAAGGGTTCCAATCAATATTATCAACTACCCAATTGTAAAACTCCTCTGTTTTTGAGATATAATCTTCAAAACTAAATTCAATTTTTGAGTCTTTTTTGATTTTATTTTCAAAATAGTCTTTACATTTATCTTCAACTTTATTCCAATGATCTTCAAATACAAACTTAGAAAAAGCCATTTGGGCAGTATATGAATCGTTTGGGGGATTTATCAGGAGGTTATAATTAATTAAGCCATAAATTTCGGCTGCTTTTAAATATAAATTTTTTGTTACTATAGATAATTTTCTATCTTTTAGATATGTTTCTAAAATTGATAATTGAATGGAGGGAATATTAATGCCTGCAAAAGGCATGCTAACTAATAAAACATTTTTTCCTTGCATCTCCATCCACATTTTTCAATATGTATAATACTTATATAATTAACTATAGTATAAGGATCATAATTTCATTGCTACTATGAAAAGTATTTATTAGTCTTTTGTAATAAATAAAAATTTAACTACAAAATACTAAAATAAGGGATTTAAATATATCATTATTGAAACATGGTTAAAATTGATTTAAAAGACAGAAAAATATTGTATAATCTTGATTTAGATTGTAGACAATCCAATTCTCAAATAGGTAAAAAAGTTGGACTTAAAAGAGATGTTGTTGCATATCGAATCAAACGTATGGAGCAAGAAGGAATCATCAAGAATTATTGGACTGCAATTGATGCTTTTAAATTAGGTTATCATGTTTTTAGAATTTATCTAAAGTTCCAGGACATTCCACCTGATATTAAAGAAAAAGTCATTGATAGATTCATAAAACATAGGGATACTTGGTCTGTTTATTCTCTAATTGGTCCATTTGATCTTGGAGCGATTATGTGGATAAAAAACATTCAAAAATTATTCCAATTTTATAATGATTTGCTTGATAAGTTTGGTAAATATATAGCACAAAAAACAGTATCTATATTTGTACAAGGTGACGAATATGAGAAAACATATTTGATATCTGATGAAAATAAAAAAATAGAAAGGACTAAATTTTCAATAGTTAGTGATGATTCAATTGCTAAAATTGACGAGGTTGATTATAAAATTTTAAATGAGATAGCAATAAATGCAAGAATTCCATTGGTAGAGCTTGCGGGTAAATTAAATATATCCTCACAAGCAATTAATTATAGAATTAACAATTTATTAAAATCGGGTGTAATAATAGGCTTTAGAATTAATATTGATATCTCAAAGATTAACCTTCAATATTTTAATCTTCGTATTAACTTAAGTGATCATTCTAAAAGAAAACGTATTATTGATTTTGTTAAAAGCAATCCTTATTTTAAATGTCTGAACAATACAATAGGATATAGTGATTTAGAAATGGAGTTTCACATCAAAGGTATGGATACTTTAAATTTTATTTTGGATGAAATTAATGAAAAATTTCCAGGATCTATTAGGGAATCTTTCTATTTGAGGACAAGAGTAACTCATAAAGAACGGTGGCTTCCAGAATCAATTTTATAACTATTTTACTAAAATGTAATGATAATACCTTTGTCAATTTAATAAAAGATAAAAAGGCATTATCAAGACTAAAATTGGATACCACGTTCTATGAGTATTTTTGCAGCCATAACTACTGCAAGGGTTACTACTTCTTTTTTCATACCTTATCTCACCATCCTATGTCGTCATATACTGACATGGTATACTTTATATGCCATTGTTTAAATACTTTTTGAGTAAAAATGTCAAAATGTAAATATAAAATTTATAGTGTTTCTCCTTATAATCAAAAAATTATTTCAAAATCTCAAGTATAATTGCATCACAAGGACAAATCTCATGACAACAATAACATCTTATACACTTTGAATAATCAATTTTTGCTCTATCCTTAATAATTTTAATGCATCTCTAGGGCAAATCTCTTTACATCTACCACAAGCTGTACAATTATCATCAGCAACAGGACTACGCTTAGGCATCTTTTTACCAGTAAGCATATATCCAGCTGATGAAGGCAATTTAAAATCCTTATATCTAACATCATCTATAGATAACAAAGGATAATCAATCGTTTTTGGAATTATCCCTCGAACCTTTGCAATCTTTAGCAGTGGAATACCAACAGGTTCTATCCCAAGCATATTACAAATAGAAACATCCATTGCGATTCGATCAATAGATGCAAAAAGTACTCCTAAGTTAACAGGCGTTCCATTTCCTGGGCCATCTCCTTCCATACCTACAATACCATCCATAATAATTAAATCAGTTTTTGTAACAGATAGTAGATCAACTAACATTTCAGCAAAATGATTTCTCTTAATATTTGTAGAATGATATTTTGCCTTGGTAAGGCCAGGCACAACTCCATACATATTTTTAGATGCAAGAGTCATAATCATAAGAGAATGAGTCTTTAGTTTTGGTAAAGAAATAGTTTTATCAGAATTGAGATAATAATTACAAATAGGAGTCTTTTTTAGACGCTTACCATCCACTATTTCAACATTTTTTGATGTGGTATCATAATTTAGGTCAATTCCAAGATCAGATGCAACTTTTTTCATACCAGATCGTTCATATACTTTTTCAAGTCTTCTTTTTGTAAATGGACCGCCAGGAGAATCACCAATAAAAGGAAAACCGCCAACATCTAATACAGATTTTGCAACAGCATATACAACAGATGGATTTGTCAAAACAGCTTTCTCAGGATAACTTGCATTTAACAAATTAACCTTTAACAGAACTCTATCACCACGATTTATAAAATTCTTCATCCCCCCTAATGGATCAATCAAGGAATTGATATCAAGATTAGAATAAGAGCTTTTTTGAATACAAACCATAGGATTTTTACTTTCTACATCAACCATAATTCAATCAATCCAAAACAATATCTACCTTATTTATATGGTAAACATCCACCATATGATGAGGTCGATATGACATTTTTGCTTTACGAAGACCTGGTATACCCATGTCTTCTTGTCTATCTATATATTTAAAATCTTTCTGAAGAATCTTTGCAGTCTCCATGTTTATTGCTTTATATATTCCATCAAAATAAGGAGATCCCTTCTCATAATGAACAACAGCTGTATCATTATTCATTTTTTCAAAAACTGCTAAAGCCTCAATATTATCATTTATTCGAATAACAATACCAGATAGTTTAAGATCAAAGAAATGTGACATAGAATAAATAATAGCTTTTTTTTCGTTAGCAAGGATTTCATCAGAATCACAATCCTTCCAAAGACACCATCTTTTAAGAAATCTATTAACATCATCCATATTCTCATTTGATATAGGTTCAGTTGTATACTCATTGTTTTTTGTAAATTTATTCAGACGATTACGTATCTTAGCATAAGATGAACCTGATAGATTTGCAAGATCTGAAGAAAGATAAACATAATCAAAATAATCTCTATGATTAGAAAAATTTAATTTTGGAAACACATTATTAATCCACTCCTTCATAGAAGCATTTGCAACGCCAAAAGGATGATCAGTTTCTTGCTGCTTTGCAAGTTCTAAAACCTCTCTTAATAAATCAACATTAGGTTTTCCTGATGGTGGCCGAAGTCTAATCTTATTTTTGAGTTTAGTCATTATAACAATATTTTCATCAACTTTAGCATAATGATAATTGCTATATTCCATCCAGCTAATCATTGTTGTAAACATATCATCACTATGTGCTGGCGGATATTTAGAGTGATGACTGTCAAATACAGGTTTATCATCCAAAATTAGTTTTTTAAAATCATCAACTGAAAGCAATTTATTCCTCCATATGATAACGCATTGGTATACATCCCTTCATAGGTTTAATTCCAAGATCACTATAAAATTTTTCAGATCCTGGTTCAGCTATAAGACCAATCCATACAAGACCTTTAGAAAAACAATAATCAATCAAGGATTTTACAAGTTTTTTACCAATACCTTTACCACGATACTCAGGTAGTATAACTAGATCCTGAATATATCCATCAGATACGCCATCTGAAATAACACGTCCCATACCAATTGTCTTATTATTTTTTAAATCAATTACAACTACAAAAACAAAACTACCTGAAATCATTGGATTAATAAGTGATTTATCATAATTGGATTTCCACCAACCACCTGCCTTATAAAGACTTTCTATTTCATCTTCAGACCACGAGTCAACAAATTTAATTTCTATATGTTCAACCATAAACTAACCTAAATTAAACTAAAGAATATAATTTATTATGAACTTTTATTTAGCAAGAGCTATGTTCAATAGCCTCTTGTGGACAAGCATTGACACAAGCACAACACTCAATACATTCTCCAACATTTTTACAAACTGCTTTACCATCAACTAATTCAAATATTTCAACAGGGCAAGCTGTTGCACATTCTCCTGCTCCAGTACATTTTTCATAGTCGACAGTTATTTTAATATCGCCTTCTTCAAATTCTTTTTTCATAATATTTTGCCTCCAAATTCCACTATAAGAGGAAGGAAAACCAATGATACAATAGACATAAGTTTTATTAATATATTCAATGAAGGACCAGAAGTATCCTTACAGGGATCACCAACTGTATCACCAATAACTGTTGCCTTATGAGCATCTGATCCTTTTCCTCCAAGATTGCCTGATTCAATATATTTTTTAGCATTATCCCAGGCACCACCTGAGTTTGCAAGAAATATTGCAAGTAAAAATCCAGTAGCAATAGAACCAACAAGTAAACCACCAAGACCTGTGGGACCGAGCAATAAACCAATAACAACTGGTGAAACAACTGCAAGAACACTTGGAAATACCATTTCTTTTAATGCACGATTCGTACTAATCTTAACGCATCGTGCATAATCAGGTTTATTCTTATCACTTTTCAACAAATTAAACTTTTTAAATTGATATCTAACCTCTTCAACCATAGAATAAGCCGCTCTACCAACAGCACCCATGGTAAGAGCAGTAAAAATAAATGGAAGCATAGCACCAATAAAAATACCAGATACTAAAAGAGGATCAGATAAGTCAAGTGCAAGATCAGTTCCCATTAAACCCTCAGCAGTAATGATATATGTAAATATCAATGCAAGTGATGTAATTGCAGCAGAACCTATTGCAAATCCCTTACCCATTGCAGCTGTTGTATTTCCAACAGCATCAAGTTGCTCGGTTCTTTCTCGAACTTCATGTCCCATGCCTGCCATCTCAGATATACCCTGAGCGTTATCAGCAACAGGTCCATAACAATCAGTTGCAAGTGATACACCAAGAATACTAAGCATTCCAACAGCAGAAAAAGCAACTCCATAAAAACCTGCAAGATAATATGCAAACAACATAGCAGCAACAACAGCTATAATAGGAATAATCGTACTCATCATACCAGTCATCAAACCCTGTATAATAACTGTTGCAGGACCTGTTTTTGATGCTTCAGCTATACCCTGAGCGGGTTTTCTCTTCTCAGAGGTATAATATTCCGTACTTAGTCCAATAATAATACCTGCGATAAGTCCACCAAGCATTGCAAAAAATGGCTCTAATCTACCAATAATATACCATGTACAAATACCACCTAGAACTGCAGTAAGACCAGTTGCTATAAATAGCGAATTTCTAAGAGCACCATATACATTTTTTCCTTTTCCAAAAATAACTATCATTGTCCCTATAATTGAGGAAAATATTCCCATCCCAGCAATAATTAATGGTAGAAACAATGCATTATTTCCATAATCTGTGGGAACAAAACCATCTAGAACTGTACTACCAGCTGCCGCAACTAATGCAAGAGCCATCGTTGCAATTAATGAATCAACATATGATTCAAAAAGATCAGCTCCCATTCCAGCAACATCACCAACATTATCTCCTACCTGATCAGCGATAACAGCAGGATTTCTTGGATCATCTTCTGGAATTCCAGCTTCAACCTTACCTACAAGATCAGCTCCAACATCCGCAGATTTTGTATAAATACCACCTCCAACACGAGCAAATAGTGCAATTGAAGATGCTCCAAAACCAAATCCAAATAAAATATTTACTGAAGTAGTTGCATCAAATGAAAAAAAGTTATGAAAAATAATATACAAACCAAAAACTCCAAGAACACCAAGACCTACAACACACATTCCCATAACAGCTCCACTTGAAAATGCAACAGAAAGACCCTTGCTAAGATTTTTTCTAGTACCCTCAGCCGTTCGTCCATTAGCCATTGTTGCAACACGCATTCCAATGTTACCAGTAACAGCGGAGAATAAAGCACCAATAATAAATGCAACTGATAAACCCCAACTCATATTACTACCAGGTATAAAAGAAGCAACAAACAAAAGAATTGTAACAATAGCAACAAATACAATCAATACTTTATATTCACTTTTCAAAAACGCCATTGCTCCTTCTCTAATAGCACTACTTAATTCCTGCATCTTTTCGTTTCCAGCACTTTGTTTTTTAACAGAGAAAAATAAATAAACTGCAAAAAGTAAAGCAACAATTCCTCCTATAGGAGTTATCAACAAGCTTATATCCATAATATGTCTCCTCCTTTCGGAGCAATAGTAAAAGAGTATTTAATTATTATGAAACAATTAAACCAAATATTTATGTAGGGCTCTTAGCTACGGGTTATTCGTTTACAAGCGAGATACGTTTGTGAAGAGGTGTCTCAAATGGAAAGACAACAAACAATAATGAAATCAAAAAACATTAAAAAAAATAAAATGAAGAGTATAGATGGAAATACTGCTGCAGCACATATAGGATATGCTTTTAGCGATGTAGCAGCAATATATCCAATAACACCATCTTCCCCTATGGGTGAAGTTGCCGATAAATGGGCCGCTTATGGTAGAAAAAATATTTTTGGTCAAGTTTTAAAAGTTTCTGAGATGCAATCTGAAGGTGGAGCTGCAGGTGCTGTTCATGGCTGCCTTAGCGCTGGAGCTTGTGCAACAACATTTACCGCATCACAAGGTCTTCTTCTTATGATACCCAATATGTATAAGATTGCAGGTGAGCTTATGCCAACAGTATTTCATGTATCAGCTCGTGCTGTTGCGGGTCAAGCGTTATCAATTTTTGGTGATCATCAAGATGTAATGGCCGCACGTGCCACAGGTTTTGCTATGATTGCTTCAAATTCTATCCAAGAAGTAATGGATTTAGCAATTGTTTCTCATCTATCAACAATACGTGCAAGTATTCCATTTGTGCATTTTTTTGATGGATTTAGAACATCTCACGAAATTCAAAAAATTGACATTATTGATTATGATGATATTAAAAAATATGTAGATTGGGAGGGAATCAAAAGACATAGAGAACGTGCTTTGAATCCTGAACATCCTCATCTACGTGGAACAGCACAGAACCCTGATATATATTTCCAAGTTAACGAAGCTTCAAATAAATTTTATGAAAAAGTTCCCCACATAGTAGAAGAAGAGATGAAAAAAGTTAAGGAACTAACTGGTAGATCTTATCAACTCTTTGATTATGTAGGAGCATCTGATGCAGATAGAGTAATTATTATGATGGGTTCAGGTTGCGAAGCTGCAGAAGAAGCTGTTGAATATCTTAATAAAAATGGTGAAAAAGTAGGTCTTGTAAAAGTAAGATTATATAGACCTTTTTCTGCTGAACATTTCTTAAATAGTCTTCCTCAAACAGTGAAAAAAATTGCAGTTCTTGATAGAACAAAAGAGGCAACAGCATATGGTGAACCACTTTATCTTGATGTTTCAACTGTAATTTATGATTATAAAAAAGATATATCTGTTTTTGGTGGAAGATATGGTCTTGGATCAAAAGATTTTACACCAACAATGGCAAAAGCAGTCTTTGATAATTTAAAACTTGAAAAACCAAAGAAACATTTTACTGTTGGAATTAATGATGATGTAACTTATACTTCTCTTCCACTTGATACAACAATTGATGCATCACCAGAGGGACTTGTTAGATGTAAATTCTGGGGTATTGGTGGAGATGGAACAGTTGGTGCAAATAAGGATGCCATAAAAATAATAGGAGATAGCACAAATCAGTATGTACAAGGATATTTTGCATATGACTCAAAAAAATCCGGTGGTGTCACAGTATCCCATCTAAGATTTGGAAAGGTACCAATTCAATCTACATATTTAATAGATAAAGCTGATTATATTGCATGTCATCAACCTTCATATGTAGATAAATATGATTTACTTGATGGAATTAGGGAAAATGGTACATTTGTTTTAAATTCTTCATGGTCATTTGATGAAATGGATAAACATCTTCCTAACTCTTTGAAGAAAACAATTGCTGAAAAAAATCTTAAATTCTACAATATCGACGCTGTTAAAATTGCAGAAGAAGTTGGTCTTGGTGGTAGAATAAATATGGTTATGCAAACTGCTTTTTTCAAACTTTCAAATGTTTTGCCAATAGATGAAGCAGTTAAATATCTAAAAGATGCAATTGAAAAAACTTATGGTCGAAAAGGTAAAAATGTAGTTGAAATGAACTGGAAAGCAGTAGATGCATCACTAGATAAAATAGAAGAAATTAAATATCCAGAATCATGGAAAAATCTATCAGAAGATAAAGGCATGAAAATTGAAGAACCTGAATTTGTAAAAACAGTAATGAAACCAATGCTCGCTCAGCAAGGTGACAACCTGCCAGTAAGTGCTTTTATGCCAGCTGGAATTTTTCCAACTGGAACTACAAAATATGAAAAGCGTGGAATTGCAATCAATGTTCCAGAATGGCAGATTGATAAATGTATTCAATGTAACCAATGCGCTATTGTTTGTCCACATGCAGCAATACGACCTGTGCTTGTTACTGAAGATGAATTGAAAAATGCTCCTAATGGATTTGAAACCCTAAAAGCTGTTGGTAAAGACATGGATGGTTTACATTTTAGGATACAGGTTTATACCGAGGATTGTACAGGTTGTGGAAATTGTGCTGATATATGCCCAGCAAAAGAAAAAGCTCTAATCTTAAAACCATTAGCAACTCAGATGGACAAACAGATACCGTTACAAAAATATTCAGATAAAATACCTGCAAGATCTGGAGGTTTTGATAAATATACTGTTAAAGGATCTCAATTTCAAAAACCGTTATTTGAGTTCTCTGGAGCATGTGGTGGTTGTGGAGAAACACCATATATGAAACTTGTAACACAATTATTTGGAGATCGAATGATAATTGCTAATGCAACAGGATGCTCGTCTATATGGGGTGGGTCTGCTCCATCAGTACCATTTACGATAAATCATGAAGGTCATGGTCCAGCATGGGCTAATTCTCTTTTTGAGGATAACGCCGAGTATGGTTTTGGGATGGTGCTTGCCACCTTACAGCGTAGAGCAAAACTTGCTGATCTTATAAGAGAAGCAGAAAAGGAAGCTTCAGGTGAGTTAAAGGATGCTTTTTTAAACTGGTTAAAAAATATGAATGATGCTGAGAAATCAAAAGAATATGGAGATAAAATAAAATCTCATCTAAAAGATAATCATGAAGGATTTTTACTTGGTGAAATTTGGCAGGCAAGAGACATGCTTACTAAAAAATCTATATGGTCAGTTGGTGGAGATGGCTGGGCATATGATATTGGATATGGTGGTCTTGATCATGTTCTTGCAATGGGTGAAGACATCAATATTTTAGTATTTGATACAGAAGTATATTCAAATACAGGCGGTCAATCATCAAAAGCTACGCCTATTGGTTCCATTGCAAAGTTCGCAGAATCTGGTAAAAAAACAAAAAAGAAAGATCTTGGGCTTATGGCAATGAGCTACGGATATGTTTATGTTACATCTGTTGCAATGGGTGCAAATAAAAATCAACTAGTTAAAGCATTAAAAGAAGCCGAATCCTATCCAGGTCCATCCTTAATTATTGCATATGCTCCATGTATAAACCATGGAATTAAGGTAGGTATGGGAAAAACACAAGAAGAAGAAAAACTTGCTGTTTCATCAGGATACTGGCCGTTATACAGATATGATCCAAGACTTGCAGATGAGGGAAAAAATCCATTCCAACTTGATTATAAAGAACCTGATGGGACAATACATGATTTTCTAATGAGAGAGGTTAGATATGCAGCTCTTACAAAATCATTTCCAGAAGAAGCAAAGAAACTACATAAAAGACTAGAGGAAGGCGTTGTTTCAAAATATAAGACATATAAAGCTATGTCTGAAAAATAATAATATGATTGATTAAACCAAAACACTAATCATCTCTTTTTTTATTCCTTTTTTTGGGTGCAAATTATTTGTTAAAACGTGCAAGAGATGTGGCAGAGACTATAAACAAATGTAAAGATGTTCATATTGTAACACATATTGATGCTGATGGAATATCTTCAGGTGCAATTGCTGTTAAAACACTTAAACGACTAGGGAAAAATTATTCATTAGAATGTGTAAAACAATTAGATGAAATGGTTTTAAAAAGACTTCTTGATAATAATTATGAACTCGTTTGGTTTACAGATCTTGGAAGCGGAATAAGTACTACTTATCCTGAAATAAATAAAGTTATAACAGATCATCATATCTGTCCAAAGGATTCTGATTTTTCTTTTCATCTTAATCCTCATATTTTTGGTTGTGATGGATCATATGATATGAGTGGAGCAGGTGCAACATATCTAGTATCAAAAGCTATTGACAAAAATAATATGGATTTATCATCACTTGCAATTGTCGGTGCGATTGGTGATTTGCAGGATAAAAAATTTTGCAAGCTACATGGAACAAATCGAAAGATACTTGAAGATGGAAAAAAATCTGGTGTTCTTCAAAGTAAAATGGATATAAGCTATTTTGGAAGAGAAACGCGTCCTATTGCAAAACTCTTACAATATTCAAATGACCCATTTATCCCTGAACTCAGTAGAAGGGAAGATGCTTGCATTTCTTTTCTTCAAAACCTTGGTATTCGATTAAAGGATGGGGATTATTGGAGAAGATGGGTTGATCTTGATAAGACAGAACGGCAAAGAATTATATCATCTATTGCACAATTATTACTTTCAAAAGGATTTGGATATAAAATAGCAGAAAGAATAATTGGAGAAATATACATATTAAATCAAGAAAAAATTGGAACTGAGCTACATGATGCAAAAGAGTTTGCCACTTTACTAAACTCAACAGCAAGATATGGACAACATGAAGTTGGACTCAATGTTTGTCTAGGTGATAGAGATAAAGAACTAAAAAAAGCATTAAATCTTCTTAAAGGACATAGATTGAATCTTGTTGAAGGTTTACAATTTGCAAAAGAAGAAGAAATACAAAAACGAACTTTTTTACAGTTTTTCCACGCAAAAGATGGGATAAGAGATACTATAATCGGAATTGTTACAAATATGTTACTTAACTCAGAGGATGTTGATAACAGTCTGCCTCTTATGGGTTTTGCTTATACTGAGAATGGAGATGTCAAGGTTTCTGCACGAGCCACACAACTTTTAATCGATAAAGGGCTTAATTTATCTGCAGCTTTAAAAAATGCATCTAAACAATTTGGTGGGGTTGGTGGTGGACATGATATAGCAGCAGGTGCAACAATTCCAAAAGGTAAAGAAGAAGAGTTCTTAGTTATAGTTGAAAAAGAGATAAAGTCTCAGCTTTCCTGAGACGTCTTATATACAGTTTCAATTGTTACTTCAAATGTTAATTCTTCTCCAGCTAGTTCATGAGTACTATATCCTTCACGTTCAAAATCCTCTGCGAAAAGCATTTGATACATCGTTGGAATTAAATATATACGAGGAAGATTATAGGTCCTATCAAATTCAATAGTCCTATTAAGTGGAATGCTTTGTTTTTCACCTTCCATCTCAATTGTTATATTAATGTGATCATCAGTAATGTTATCAACTGTTACTGAAAGGACTGTTCCCATATATTCAAAAGTATAAACTGCTCCAGGTTCTGGCGAGCTTGTTATTGTTACAGATGTGTCATCCCATGTAGCTGTTGTTGCATCAGGAAATACTGTAGAAATCTTTGTACCAACTGTTAAAAAGCTAATGTTTTCAGAAATGTTTTCAGATTTTGTCGGTGTTATTTTAACTTCAACATATTCGTCGGTAACATTTATTGTTTCAGTTGCATCTTCCCAAAGATAAAATGGAGGGAGATTTTCATAAATTGTATAATAGGCATTTTGTAGATCTTGCATTAACATTCCTTCTGGAAGTGTAAATGATCCTAGGTCTTCTACATCAAGCCATTTTATTGTCATATTTTGCTCGTTATAATCTGTTACTTCAAATGTCTGATTAAAATTATAACCAAAATTACTATAAGTTACTAGAGAAGTTGTAAAGGTGTCACCAACCTGTATACCTCGTTCCCCATATGCTTTATCTGGAGGTATAGGCCCTATTATTGCTGTTTCACCTTCTTTTAAACCTATAAGTCCTTCCATAAATCCTTCAATTAATCCTGATGAATATGTAGGATAATCAGTTGGAGGCATTTCACTTTGATTCATTGAAATAAAAACTTTTAATGGTGTTCCTCCAGTTTTATTTTCCGGAAAATCATATGAAGAATCAAAAATACTATCATCTGTTAAAGTTCCAATATAATTAATGTCTGCACAATCACCAATTTCAATTATTTTTTCCCCTCCTGGCTTCTCTTCTTCAGGGAAAAGATTACCAAGAATTTCTTCACCATAGGTAGCTCCCAGATATACAGCTAATGCTCCAAATATTATTATCGCAAGCGCTATTATTGCTATTTTCTCGTTTTGCATAACTGTGTTGAATAAAGTCCTTATATATTAAGTTAAGCCTTTCGTTTTTAACTAATTTTATTACTAAAATAATAACAATAATTTTGATTAAATAGTTATATAATTTTATAAAAAGGTTTATTAAATTATAATGTATATAAATTATTAAATGTTGATTTGGGGGAGTATAAATTATGAAAATATTACATTTTTTTAAAAATGAAAAAGGGCAGGTTCTTGGTTTACCGATATATCTTATAGTAATAATAATTGTTGCAGTTGCTGTGATTGCTGCAGTAATATTTATGATTCCAAGGGGATCTCAAACTATGATTGCTCAAATAACAGATGGTTCAGTACAGTCAGCATCTGGTGCTACTGGCGAATATAGTTACTCTAGTTTCACCGTGACAGTTGAGATAAAAACAAATGACGACCGACAAGATCCTATTGAAGGAGCAGTTGTTCGTTTATCTGGAGGTCATGGTATTGGTGAGTCAGATCCAACTGGTTCTAATGGCATTGCAACAATATCCGTTACTGGGGCAAAATTAGATGCCAATATCAATGAAGCATATATGAAAATGACCATAAAGGCTTCAGGATATGAAGATTTTGAAGACGACGAAGCCGTATTACTATATAGAGGTTAAAAAATTGATAATTCTTTCCATTATTAATAGATATAAAACTGTTTGAAAATAATTTAATACAAAATTAAAAAGTTTATAAGTGGGGAGTAATTAAATGTTAGTTCGTAAAAATAAAACAAATAAATCAAAAAAAGATATTAATTCAAAGGATAGTATTAATTCTATGAGAAGTTGGGTAAGAAAAATTGAACAAAGTACAAATAGTGTCAGTTCTCGTCTTGCTGCTGTTGAAAAAAGGATATCGCAGAGAAACTCTGATTCTTTAAACTATCCATTACCAAAAAACATACTAGAAGGCCCTATTGAACAGGTTTTTTCTGAATTAAAGGATAAAAAGAATATAAAGAAAACTGAGGAAGTAGCAAGATTATTAGACAGTGAGTTTTATATTATGCAAGAAGAGCTAATAAACCAGAAAAATGAAATCTTATTATATGCTGAAGAATTCAAAAAATTAAAGGATTCTTTAGGCGAAATAAAAACAGAAATTGAAAATTTGAGAAAGTCTAATACTCAAATATCACAGGAAATAAATTTTCGTTTAGAAAATATTGAAAGAAGAGAACCTCCAATTATGAAGATTGGTAACATGGAAATACCAATTGAATTTTCAGGGGTGATAGGTGGATTACTTGCTTTTTTTATAGCAATTCTTGTAATTGCTGGACAAAAAGATATAATATTATCACCTGTTTTTCTATCAATTGTTGGAGTTCTTCTCATAAGTTCAGCGCTATTTAAAACAATAAATCTTGGATCTAAAGTAAATAGAATTTATACAAAAACAAATAAAATCGAAGATAGCTCATGAAGATCTAATTATTTTAATCATATCTCTTTGAGAAAAAGTTTCATGACAAGCAGCCTTTACTGAAACATCTAGATATCCTTCAAATCGACCTTTATCAAGTTCTACAAAAATTTGAACTGTTGTTATACCATTTTCATCTGTAAAACTTGATCCTATTCCACTTAAACCTTTTATAATAACATTTGCATTTTTTATTGGCTGGCCTTCCGAACCAAAAACAGATATCGTGAAATTAAATTCAGCTGTATCATTTCCAATAGGAATTTCATTTAGATTTGGAGAAATTGTAACTATCATTTTATCTGGAAAAAGACATGGATTTAGAAAAAAAGACAGAATTGAAATAAGTGCTACTGTTCCAATGATAATCGAAACAGTTAATCTCATTGGAAGTCCAATTACGCCATTTTTATCTTTTAAAAATAAAGAAATTTTGTGAAACAACAAATAATTATTAAACATAGGCAACCAATATCATAATAATATTATTATATAAATATATTCTATTTTCCTTGTTCACTTAAATTTAAATCCTTTTTCCTTATTCCAGAGAGTCCATGGAATATGAAACACTTCAAATTAAAATAAAAAACAATATTGCATATATACTTCTAAACAGACCAAAAAGACTAAATTCCTTTGATCTTAAATTAGGACAAGAATTATATGTTGTATTAAAAGAGATTAATACAGAACCTGAGATCCGAGCAGTAGTATTACAAGGAACAGGGAAAGGATTCTGTGGCGGAGGAGATGTTAAAGAAATGTATGATGCAAAGGATAAATCAAAATTTCTAAGAGATCTAACAAAAGCAATACATAGATGTGTAATAGAGATGAGAACTATGGAAAAACCTGTTATTGCAGCTGTTAATGGTGCAGCATATGGTGCTGGATTATCTCTTGCTCTTGCATGTGACATCATAATTTCGGTAAAAGAGGCAAAGTTTGGAACAGCATTCATAGGAATAGGTCTTGCTCCAGGATGCGGAACCCAATTTTTCACAAAAATTGTCGGATATCAAAAAGCATGTGAATATATTCTTACATCAAAGACATTTTCAGCAGAAGAAGCAAAAAAATTAGGAATTGTAAATATTGTAGTTGATTCAAATCAGCTTGAAAATAAAATAGATGAATTTATTGAAAAATTTAAAAAATTACCACCAATAGCTGTAGGCAAAGCAAAGATGCTTATTAATAAAAGTCAAGAAAATGACATGATAACACATTTAGAACTTGAAAGTAAAACAGCCGCATTATCAGCAGGGACCGAAGATTTCAATGAAGGTGTAACTGCTTTTGTTAAGAAAAGAAAACCTGTTTTTCGTGGAAAATAAATTTCGTCAATTGTTGATAAAGGGATAGAAAGATTTATGTAGCCTCCTTATCATCAGAGCCGATAATCTGGGAGACAAATTTCATGGAATATGAAACAATAGAAATCTCAAAAAAAAATGATGTTATAACTGTATCATTAAATAGACCAGATGTTCATAATGCAATGAATGAGCTTTTAATGAAAGAACTTACAGAATGTTTCAAAAACCTTTCAAAAAATAAAGATATAAGATGTATTATTCTAACCGGAAATGGTAAATCATTTTGCTCAGGAGCTGATCTTAATTGGATGAAGAGTATGGTTAATTATTCAAAAGAAGAAAATATTAAAGATAGCAGACTTCTTTTGGATTTATATGAATCTATTTATACTTGCAAAAAACCAGTTATAGGAAGAATAAATGGTCATGCATTTGGGGGAGGAATTGGTCTTATTGCAGTTTGTGATATTACAGTTACAGTTCCAAATAAAAAATTTGCATTCAGCGAGGCAAACCTAGGAATAATACCATCAGTTATATCGACTTATGTCTCACCAAGGATAAAAAAATCAGATATGAAAAGATTTTTTATCACAGCAGAGCTTTTTACATCAGATACTGCAAAAAATATAGGTTTAATTGATTATGTTGTATCTTATGATGAATTTGATAATAAAATAAATGAATGTATAAAACTTGTTAAATCATCAGGTCCAAATGCCATAAACGAAGTTAAAAATCTGATAAATAATTTATCAAAAATGAATATTGAAGATTATAAAGAATTTACTGTTGAGAAGATATCTGAATTACGTATATCAAAAGAAGGTCAAGAAGGCATAAATGCATTTCTTGAAAAAAGAAAACCCAAGTGGAGAGATGAATAATGTTTTCAAAGATACTAATTGCTAATCGTGGAGAAATAGCTGTACGAATAATTACTGCATGCCAAGAAATGGGAATCAAAACAGTTGCTATTTATTCAGATGTTGATAAAAATGCTCCACATGTCCAGATTGCAGATGAATCTATAAATCTTGGCGATCCTACTCCATCTGAGAGTTATTTGAATATTCCAAAGATCATAAATCATGCAAAAAATGTAAAAGCTGAGGCAATTCATCCAGGATATGGATTCCTTGCTGAAAATCCTGATTTTGCAAAGGCTTGTTATGATTCAAATATTAAATTTATCGGACCTAAACCTGAAATTATAACCTTAATGGGAGATAAAATTGAATCAAAAAAAACCATGGAAAAAGCAAAAGTCCCTGTAACCCCAGGTTATCATGGGGAAAAACAAGATATGACAACTCTTATAAATGAAGGATATAAAATTGGTTTTCCACTAATTGTTAAGGCAGCAGCTGGAGGAGGTGGAAAAGGAATGAGAGTTGTTCATTCAAAAAAGGATTTAAAACAATCTATAGAAAGTGCTAAAAGAGAAGCAAAATCGTCCTTTGGAAATGATACAGTCCTTTTAGAAAAATATATTGACAAACCACGACATATTGAATTTCAAATACTTGCAGATGAGCATGGTAATGTAATACACTTGTTCGAAAGAGAGTGTTCGATTCAACGAAGGCATCAAAAAATTATTGAGGAAACTCCCTCCCCTATTGTGACAAAAGAGCTTAGAAAAAAGATGGGTGATGCAGCTGTTACTGTTGCTAAAACAGTTGGTTATACAAATGCAGGGACAGTTGAATTTATGGTTGATGGAAATAAAAATTTTTATTTTATGGAGATGAATACAAGGTTACAAGTCGAACATCCAATAACAGAATCAGTAACTGGAGTTGATCTAGCAAAATGGCAACTAAGAATTGCTAGTGGTGAAAAGCTTACTTTAAAGCAAGAAGATCTTGTTCAACGTGGACACTCAATTGAATGTAGAATATATGCAGAAGATCCTTCAAATGGTTTTTTACCAAGTATTGGAAAACTTAAAAAAGTACAGGTTCCAAGTGGACCAAATATTAGAAATGATACTGGTGTTGAAACAAATCTTGATGTTAGTTCATATTATGATCCTATGCTTTCAAAATTAATAACAAGCGCTGAAAATAGAGAAGAATGTATTAATAAAATGATTTGGGCATTATCTCGTTATATCGTACTTGGTGTTGTAACTAATATTTCTTTTCTTAAAAAAGTCCTTGAGCATAAAGAATTTAAAAAGGGAAATATAACAACTCATTTTATTGATGATTATTTTTCAGATAAATCAGAAACAAAGGATGGTCTTCCAATAGATGCATTAATCGCATTAGCGATATATGATTCAATGCATACTAGTAGACAAGAAGTCGTTCGATTTAAAGAAAAAGATCCACATTCACCTTGGAGAAGTTTAGGCAGATGGAGGATAGGGAAGTAATATGTTTATAAATTACGAGCATGGAAACCATGTATACAATATCTCTGTTGAAAGAAGAGATGATCAATTCTTTATCAGTTATGATAATAACGAGTATACAGTATCTGCAGAAGAAATTAAACCTGGTCACTTAAAAATAAAACTTGGTAACCGAGTAATTAAATGTATTGTTTCAGAAGGGGAGGATAATAAATTTGTTTTTCTTGATGGCGATATCTTCAAGGTTAAGAGAATTGAATTAACAGGGCGTAAAAAGACAAAGAAAAAAGAAGGAGATCTAAATTCACCTATCTCTGGTACTATAGTTGATGTTAAAGTTAAGGTAGGATCGAAAGTAAAAAAAGATGATGTAATAATGATTATTGAAGCAATGAAAATGGAATATTTAATAAGAGCTCCATATGATGGATTAGTAAAAAAGGTTAATTTTAAAGCTAAAGATCAAATAGAAATAGGTCAACTTACATCTGAGATTGAGAAGGGAGAGGATTAAAATGGATGTTATTGAAAGTTCAATTGATACATCAAGTAAAGATTTTATAAATAACTATAAAAATTATGAAAAACTTGTAGAAGATCTTAAATCACATATTGCAATAGCAGCAAAAGGTGGTGGAGATGAGAAGATAAAACTCCACAAATCCAGAAATAAAATGCTTGCTAGAGAACGTATAGATTCTCTTTTAGATCCTGACACACCTTTTATGGAATTTAACTCACTTGCAGCTCATAATATGTTTAAAGATCGTGCGCCATGTGCTGGAATTGTGACAGGTATTGGTATAATACATGGGAGAGAGGTGGTAATTGTTGCAAATGACGCAACAGTAACTGGTGGCACATATTTTCCAATTACTGTAAAAAAACATTTACGAGCTCAAGAAATAGCACTTGAAAACAACCTACCCTGTATTTATCTTGTTGACTCAGGTGGAGCATTTTTACCAATGCAAGATGAGGTATTTCCTGATAGAGAACATTTCGGTAGGATATTTTATAATCAAGCAAAAATGTCATCACTAAAGATTCCTCAGATCGCAGTTGTTATGGGATCATGTACAGCAGGTGGCGCGTATGTTCCTGCTATGTCAGATGAAACAGTTATAGTAAAAGGAAATGGAACTATATTTCTCGGTGGTCCACCATTAGTTAAAGCAGCAACAGGTGAAGAAGTATCATCAGAAGATCTAGGTGGGGCTGATGTCCACTGTCGAAAAAGTGGAGTTACAGATCATTATGCACATGATGATCCTGAGGCAATAAATATTACAAGAAATATAGTTGAAAATCTAAACAGACCAGAAAAAACTCATCTTGATATAAAAAAACCTGAAGAACCATTATATGATATTAAAGAAATCTATGGAATTATACCAAAAGATACTCGAAAACCATTTGATGTTAAAGAAATCGTTGCAAGAATTGTTGATGGATCAAAATTTCATGAATTTAAAGCATTATATGGAACAACACTTGTTTGTGGTTTTGCACGTATTATGGGCTATCCCGTTGGAATTCTTGCAAATAATGGAGTTCTATTTTCAGAATCAGCTCTCAAAGGATCACATTTTATTGAGATTTGTTGTCAAAGAAAAATACCACTTGTATTCTTACAGAATATAACAGGTTTTATGGTTGGCAGAAAATATGAATCAGGTGGAATTGCAAAAGATGGAGCAAAAATGGTAACAGCTGTAACATGTGCTCAGGTGCCAAAATTTACAGTACTCATTGGAGGATCATTTGGTGCAGGTAACTATGGAATGTGTGGAAGAGCATATGGCCCACGACAACTTTGGATGTGGCCAAATTCAAGAATATCTGTTATGGGTGGACAACAAGCTGCAAATGTTCTTTTAACTGTGAAACGAGATCAACTATGGAGAAAAGGCATAGAAATGAGTAAAAAAGAGGAAAAAGATCTGACTGATCCAATTCTAAAGAAATACGAGATGGAAGGAAGTCCATACTATAGTAGCGCACGTATTTGGGATGATGGCGTCATTGATCCTGCAGATACAAGACTTGTTCTGGGACTTGGAATCTCAGCTTCACTTAATGCAAATATTCCTGACTGGCAACCTGGTGTATTTAGAATGTAGTCGTGGATCTGATGAAATACGATGTTGTAATTGTTGGTGCAGGACCTGCTGGTTCAACTGCTGCAAAATATCTTGCTGAAAAAGGAAAAAAAGTTTTAATAATTGACAAAGAGAAATTTCCAAGAGAAAAACCATGTGGTGGAGGTCTTCCTACAAGAGTAATGAAGCAATTCCCTTATGTAAATGATTTAATCGATTCAATATCATATGGTAGTTACACACATTCATCAACTCTAAGATATACTTCCAAATTCGTAAGAGACAAACCATTTCTTGCAACTGTTTTAAGAAAAGATTTTGATAACTCATTATTACAATTTGCATTAAATAACGGTGTCTCTTTTATTAATGGTAAAACAGTAAAAGATTTAAAAATTCTAAAAGACAAGGTTGTTATAACTCTTGATGATAAAAAAAAGATTGAAGCAAAAATTGTTTTTGGATGCGATGGAATAAGAAGCATCGTTGCTGAGAAAACCAATCTAAATAATAAGACAGATGATATTTGCATATGCGTCGTACAGGAACAACCAATGGATTCAAAACAAATTAAAAAATATTTTACTGAAAAAAGAATAGTTCATCTTTTCATAAAAACCCAGGGAATAGCAGGTTATGGATGGATTTTTCCAAAGAAAAAACATCTAAACATTGGATTAGGACAGTTTGAATCAGCAGTGCACGAATCAAAATCAAAGATAAATATAAAAGAGACATATAATAAATATATAGAATTTCTAAAAGAAAAAAAGATGATTCCAGAAAGTTTTCCAATTGAGAATCTAAAAGGTGGCACTCTCCCTATTTATCCCCTTGAAAAAACATATTCTGATAGGATCCTTCTATGTGGAGATGCAGCTGGTTTTATAAATTCAATAACAGGCGAGGGAATATATTATGCGATGATCTCTGGAAAAATAGCTGCAAATGTCGCATCAGATGCAATTGATAATAATGATATGAGTAGTGAATTCTTGTCAAAATATCAGGATATTTGGTATGATCAATTTGGAAAGGATCTAAAACTTCTTAGTCGATTTAACAGGATGTGGGGAAATAATTCTGAAAAAATTGTGAGATTTTTGTCAAAGGATAAAAAATTTGCCCAGCTTATTGTCGGAGTTACTGGTGGTAGAATAAGTATTACTGAATATAAATCAAAACTAGCTCTTAGATATATTTATGTTTTAATAAAAGATTTATTTACTAGTAATAAAAAACTAAAAAATTAATAGAAATCATTGAAAAAATTTGGTTTAAAAGTAGTTAATTTTTCTTCTTCTATAGTCAAAGATCTTTCACATACATATAGATTTACACCCACATGTTTATAAATTGCATCATAAACAATGTTGGGATTAGTTGGTGCTCTATACGGACATAGTTCAACAGTATATGCAATGATTTTCCTATGCCCATATAACCAATTTTCAGAAGAACCAATTGTTCCTTCATATCTAGGAAGAAGATATTCCCTAGTACCATATTGTCCAAATATTCTAAGCTCGTATTTATTGATCCTTGACATGTTTTCTCCAATTGATCTAAATAATCTCTCATGAAAAACCCATCTGCTTGAATGCATCCATGGAAATATCATCCATTCTCCATAATCATGATAAGAAAGAGAAATGCTGATATCTTGTGTTTCTACAAAATTTTTAACCGCAGAACTTTCAGCTTCAGAAAAAGGACGGACTCCTCGATAACACCCTGCATAGTCGTTTGTTAACCAATCATAGTGGTAATTTTCTTTAAAAAAATATGGTAAAAACCATCTAAAACCATAATTTCTATTTAAATCAACACCATAAGAAGTAATTTCATCACTTTGGCCAAATGGCCCATAATTTGGAGCACGGTTTTTTCTAGTATTTGCTTCCACACCATCTGGATTTACCATTGGAATGCAAAATATTTGAGTATTATTAATGACATCTCTAACTCTATCCTCTGAAGGATCTTCATCTAACAAACCATCTTCATCATTATCAATTCCATCAATAATATCCTCATTTATCTGTCCATCACCATCATCATCAGTGTTTATTTTTGTGTAGTTATAAACCATATGTTTTATGAAAAAAATTACAGTCTCAAATGATGGTTTTTCATCTCCATGATGAGCACCCATTAGTAAAACTCCAGGTTCATCTTCATCCTCATCAACGTTATCAGATAACTTAACCATCCAAACAGATCTTCCTTCATATGTATAGCCAAGATTTTCCAATTTTACAATATCTGGATATTCAGATTCTAAATCATGAAGTAAATCTATCATTTCTTGATAATTAAAATAATGATATTGTTCACCAATAGTATTATCATATAATCCATCTATAGATGAGCTATTAATAACAGGAAAAGCTGTTGAAAATAAAAATATAAATAATATAAAAGCAATTATTAATTTTCTTTCATTTCTATATTTTTTAATTATAATTATCCCCATAATAGTATTACATAGAAAGTATTTATATATTTTTTGATTTGTTAACATTACTATATTTTTTAATATTATTAAATTTCTTCAATCACAAAGATGATAAATAAGATATATATTACAAATTTGTTATCACGATTGAATAGGATGGATAAAAGAATGAATGAATTGACAAAGCGAGATGTGAAAAAAAGTGAATTACAATATCTAGATGGAATTGTAAATATTCAAAAAAAACATATGGAATTAATCACAGATTTAATGGAATATCCAACCTTGGGAAAAGATATTTTAGATATTAAAGAAAGAAAAGATATTTTAAAAAATAACTTAATATTTAATAGTGAATTACAGCCACCTTATAAAAAACAAAAAATATCGTCAAAGAATAAAATTGAATAATTCTTTTTTAAAAAAGATTAATTTAAATCAAAAAAATTTTTATATTAATGTACGATAACAAATTGTTAGGGAGGTAATAAATGAGAAAGAATATATATAAAAAATTAGTAGTAGCAGGTATTCTAATCCTGTTTTTTGGAGCTAGTAACGCAATAAGTGTTAGTGAAATAAGTGAAAAAACAAACAGCTATATTAATCGTGATGACTATCTGTTAATACCTGATTCAACAGCAGATGTAGTTTGCATGTTTGATCCATATGATGGAACATATCTTGGAGACTTAATAGATGGAACAGGTCTATTTTCAGTCCCAATAAATGCAATTGTTGGGCCAGATGGAAACATATATGTATCAGATCAGGTAGCAGATTCTGTTTTTGTTTACGATCCATTTGGAACCTATCTTTATACATATGCTGATAGCTCAGATGGATTAAACAATATTCGAGGAATAGATTTCCGAGATGGTCATCTATTTGTCACAAGTGGAGATGATTATGTAGCAGAATTTGATGGACCACATAGCAGACTACCTGATTTTATAAACGATGGTAGTGATCCATTTGATATACTATTTTTAGGAGATGATACAGCTTTACTTGCAGATATAGCTGGAAGTACAGATAATATACGTCTCTATAATAGTGATGGTACATTAAATTATGAACTATTTTCAGTTTCATTTCCAGAACAGATTCAATTTGATGGTGTTTCACCTGGGGCTTATTTACACACATCATTCTCAGATAATGTAATAAATGATTTTGAACTTGATGGAACTATTGTAGAAACAACACCTCTAGCGGGTGGTCGTGGTATATATCGATTAGGAAATGGTAACCTAATAGCTACAAATGGAAATGGAGTTTTTGAGATTGAACCAGGAACAGGTACAATAATTGAACAAGAATATACTGGTTCTTCCAGGTTTATTGAATATTATTCAGGAACTGGAAATCAACCTCCATATGTACCAAGTAATCCAGATCCATCAGATGGTGCTATTGATGTCGATATTGAAGCTGATCTCAGTTGGACTGGTGGAGATCCAAATGGTGATCCAGTAACATATGATGTATACTTTGGAACAAGCAGCCCTCCAACACAGGTTGCAACAGGTTTAACTGATGAAACTTATGATCCAGGAACACTTGATTATGAGACTATGTACTATTGGCAGATTGTTTCATGGGATGACCAAAATGCATTTACAGAAGGACCCATATGGTGCTTTACAACAGAGTTAGAACCTATACCTGACTTAGATTGTTATGGAGATTTAGATTGGCCTGAAGTTGAAACTGGTTCTACTGTATCAGGAACATTTAACGTTGAAAACATCGGAGAAGCAACATCTATGCTTGATTGGGAAATAGAGTCTTATCCAACGGATTGGGGAACTTGGACTTTTTCAGATATGAGCGGAACTGATCTCACACCAGAAGATGGACCATTTGAAGTGGATGTAGAAGTAGTTGCTCCAGAGGAACAAGAAACAACATTTACAGGTGAAATAGTAATTGTCAATAGTGAAGATCCTGATGATACATGTACAATCCAAGTATCATTGGTAACACCTTATAGTCACCAATTTGGTACTCATAGCATGCTACAAAAGATGTTAAAGTAATCATCTAATAATCACGAATAAACAAAAAAAATAAAAAGAGATCAGAAGTAAAATAAAATAAATAAAAAATTAAATGGAATGTATAACTCTACATTCCAAATTATTTAGTAATTTCAAATAATTTTTTTTATATTCAAAACCAAGATCGTAAATAATATCTTTTAATATAAGTGGTTCTGCTGTAACAATTCCAAAATCAAACTTCTTAGCTGGTTGTTTTAAAGCATTTATAATATCTTGGATTTTTATTTTATATAATCCAACTTTTTGTATCCCGGCAACTATCCTTCGAATTTGATGCCAAAGATATGTCTGAGCATAAAAATCAATTATTAAAAAATCATCATCTTTTATTATAGTAATATTATCGATAGTTCTGATTGGATCTTTATATTCTTCTACTCTTGCAAAATTACTGAAATTATGTTCACCTGTAAACACATTTGCTGCATGGATTACCTTTTCAATATCAAGACCGGTATTTTTCAAATAGTATCTATAACACCTATATTTTGCATATCTTGGGTAAAAATCAGAATTAACAAATAATTTTGCATATGCATAAATTCCTGATAATTCTAAATTTAATTCTTTAAAAATATTATTGGTTTTTTTTTCTATATTAAAGGCTATTACATTACAAAGGGCAGAAACTCCTTTATCTGTTCGACTTGCTGATCTAAATTGTGACCTTTTTATGTCCTTTATATATCCAAGTTTCATTAAAGCGTTTAATAATTCTCCCCCAACAGTTTTAAGTTTTGGTTGTCTTGCATATCCATAAAAATTTCTACCATCATATGCAAATTTAATTGCAATTCTCATAATAAGATGTAATTTATTTCTTAAATATAGACATTCTTATCATCTAATTAAAAATATATTAAAAAAAGAGAAAAATTGTTGAGTTTATGCTTGTTTCTCAGCAATGTCGCCTATAAATGGTATTTTAAATTTTTCTCCCTTATAGGCTTTAAGTACAAGTATTAACCATAATATTGCTGTAACTACCCACAATATCCAGGATAACCATACAAGAGCGGGAATCCCGGGATCATAATGACCAATGCCATACCAACCGCCACCACGGCTCCATTTAGGTGCTCCAACCCACCCAACAATAATGGTTATAATCATTAGTGGCAGAAATGTTAATATTGATTGCATTGCATGAAAACGTATTGTTTTATTCTTCTTTTCTATGAGAAAGAATATAAAACCTGTAACAAATGTACCAATATAACAGATCATGCTTGCAACATTCTCCTCTAAATCTAAACTTGACTCTGACTTTGCTTTAGTTTTTGCCATAATTATACACCTCCTCTGAATTATATGTAAATTATATTAATACTATTTATCAATTGTGTTTTTTTCAGGAAACAAAAACATATTACCATCAAATGAAACAACCCTAATTAATTTGTTATTAAATGAAATATTAATTGGTTTTATTAAGTCAAATGTTTTGTAATTTTTAGAATTCATTAACTGTATTTCATCTTTTGATTGACTTACAAAAATCATTTCTTTAATAAGATCAGATCCACCAAGTATCTTTGCATTTTTTATATTTTTTATATCAAAAACATGTTCAGACCAATCTTTAAGTTTTATTAAATGGGCTTTATTTTTATTAATTGAAGAGATATAGAAAAATGAATTATTATATGATATAAAATCGTCTTTTCGAAATGCAGGAAGTCGTACTAGATATGTCATTCGATATACTTGTTTACTATCTTTCATACCAATATTTGTTGATGATTGTTTTATTTCACCCCCATATTGATCCTGTATGATTTTTGCAATAGTTAGAGCAGATCCTTTTTCGCTAATATAAAAATCAATACCACCATGTTCTTTAGCAATATCTGTTATAAATAATCCTCTATTTCCTTTTATTATGAGGTTTTCAATAATATCTTCAATATTTTTTTGAATTTTTATAAGTTCTTTTTTATCTAGTTTTCTTTTATCTGCCCTTATCTGCAATATAGCTTCATAATAACCACCAAATTGTTTTGAACAAACATCACAATTTGTTTTTTTAACTCTGATAGTTAGTTTATGTTGTTCTGAGATTTCTATACCATCTAAAAAACCTATAATTTCCAAATTACATAGTATATTTTTTTCCTTATCATCACATCTAGTTTTAATTTGAATTTTTTTTAGGTCCTTGCTTATTTCAAAACT
>Ga0180431_10002109_pt1 | contig 26994 bp, 22 predicted proteins | sample SS_ome_11_FD_132459 | JGI IMG/M metagenome (GOLD analysis project Ga0180431, IMG submission 132459) | Hypersaline lake sediment archaeal communities from the Salton Sea, California, USA - SS_1_MS_1 metaG | ecosystem: Environmental > Aquatic > Non-marine Saline and Alkaline > Hypersaline >... | reverse complement strand
GCGGAGCAAAATCAAGGGCGTTTGCGTTTTCTGCTGTGCCCCCAGTTCGATAAGTGCGTCAAGCAAATCTGCGTTGTCGGTTTGCAGCTCTCTGCTCAACATCTGTCGCCTATGTGCGGCTCGACGCTGCTCCGCTGCTACTGCCCACATCAAACACATCCCTTCGGCGTTCGCTAAACGCCTGGTTCGACTCGGTTGACGTACGTCCGTTGGTCGTTGTTGAGATAGAGGACAGTGCACTGAGAAGGTGTTTGGGCAGCACTGCGTTGGAATCTTTGCCGCACCGATAGTAATTGCAAACGAGTTGAGAAAGGTGCAAGGCGTACGTCTGGGTGGAGTTACTCTACTGCCATTCGTCTGCTCAACTCCAGTCCGCTCAAGTATGCGTCCTCCACCCGATCCCCCCTACACCAATCGCCACAAACACCGATTCCGCGCTCTGCATCGTAGAGGTAGTCAACGTCGAGCTGCCGTTTCGTTCTGGCGTATCTCCAACGGTGAACGATCCGTGCAACCGGCTCCGATCTGGGAATACCTATGGCCTCAAAAAAAGCATCAATGAGTGCGTTCCCTACGAACGATTGCTCGTCTGCCAAATGATCCGTGGACCACACCGGCGACCCGTGGAGCACCCAAGAATCTCCGATAGGCCGGCCTGGTTTTGAAGAGTTGCGGGCGATCCACGAAAGTGGCGAATCGGCAACGAATGCTCCATCCCAACCAACCGCGACAGCGGAGCTGAACGCGACCAAAACAGCCCAGCAAGGGAGCATCTCTACAGACGCCGCTTGTGCTGCAATTCCAGGGGCTTCAGCAAGAAGTGGCACTGCCTGACTGGGCGGCGTGCTAATGATCACGCGGTCAAAAACCCCAAGTTTTCGCCCTTCTTTAGAATGTAGAACCCACTTCCCAGCTTGCTGCTCGACGTCGGACACCACTATTCCAAACGCTGCGTTGCGAGGTTCTATCAAGGAACCGCAAATCGAGCTCATACGAGGCACGGCAACCAGCCTCGGCCGAATTGTATCCTCGGGCTCAGCAGACCCGTGAGTAAGCTTGACGACCGACCCAAGCCAGTCTGCTATCAACCCGTTGCTACGCCATCTTTCAATTGCCGACCGAAAGCTCTCATTCCGCACGGTAAAGAACTGCGCACCGTGATCAAACTCGTGTCCGTCTTGTCGGCGGGTGGACATACGTCCTCCTGCACCGCGAACTTTATCAAACACTCGTACCTCATGACCGGCATCGTGGAGGTGCCTCGCCGCGGTCAGCCCCGCAAGTCCAGCGCCAACCACCGCCACGCTGAGTGACAATGACTCACGACTCATAGTCTGCAGTCTCGAGGTCGAATTCTGGCGGGCCTATAGTCACGATACCCAGATACCCGTCGACCGTCACGAGTTCATCGTTGGCGATCGACAGTATGGTGTCGCTAACGCCGTTTACGCAGGGGATACCGAGTTCTCTGGCTATGATGGCTCCGTGTATCAGCATCCCGCCGCGTCGTTCCACGATCGCGGCAGCGAGCGGCACGATATGCGACATCGTTGGCTGAATGGCGTCGCACAGAAGCACATCGCCCGAGTAAAAAGACTTCAGATCGTTCGTGGTCCGCACCCTCCGCGCTCTGGCAGTCGCGAGGCCAGGAGCAGCCGGTTGGCCAACAATCTGCCTGGGCTTCTCCTTCGTTGTCTCATCAATCTCACCGACCTCGACTTCCTGTTCTTCCGCCAGGATAACACTTCCTCCCCCGGGATTACGAAGGGCGTCGCTGATCGCTTGCAAGGACTCCGCAGTCACCTTGAATCTTCCTTCCAGGCGCCCGACCCCCTCGAGTCTATGAGCAGCAATGTTCGCAGCTCGGTGCAGCTGACTTTCGACGCGACTAAGCAGGATATTGTCGTCGTCCCTCAGTCTCCAGGCAAGACGAGCAATATCGATGACGGAACGAGCCTCTCCACGGCGAGACGGTCCGACTGCGTGCAGCAATTGTTGTTCGTAGTGCTCTCTAGCCGTGCCCTCCCCTGCGTTGGCATCGCGTTGCCTATGGACTTGGTCCGTGAGTTCGATTGCAGCATGAAGCACGATGTCAGGCCTGGCATCAAGCGATTCTCCACCGTGAACGACATTAAAGAACCGGTCACAAAACGCCTGAAGCTCATCGAGTAGCCCTGACCCGCCCTCTAGGGCTGCAATCCTCGCTCGCACCAGAGACCAAGATTCGTTCGACGATTCGCTCTGAGGTGAAAGCAAGTTGCGTACTGAGTCGAGTAGAATCGGACTAACCTTGAGCCTATCGGCGAGCTGTTGCATTGCGATGTTTCTCTCGCCGGCTAGCATCGGCTGGTGCTTGAGTATGTTCAGGAACTCATAGGGATCGTCCGGCTTGACCGCGTCGTTATAGTAGGTGCCGAGCTGCCGAACACCATGTGCGAAAGGAATGAAGTCATCCCAATATATCTTCTTCCATCTTGAGAAGATTTCCTCCCTTTCATCCAGCGCATCAGCGAGTCTTTCGTCCGACAAATCCTCGAGTGACTGTCGTGCCAGTCGGTTGCCCTCTTCCTCCAATTCGGGAATCAACTCATCGACAACTCTCTTACAGAGATCCTCGAGCCGTGACTTTCCCGGGCGGAGTGACAGATACCAACCCCGCTGGTCGTCCTTTGAGTCCGGCCTGGCTGCAGTTACCGGGCGCGCCTGCAGTACCGTGAATTCGCTCCCTCGACCCGTCCATTCCATGTCCGGTGGCCATCCGAAATCGCTCTCTATGGAGTTCAGCGTCCGATGCAACAGAACCAGATCTTCACTGCCAAGGAGTGGGTTTTGGCTTCCCCCATTCCGCACACCCTGACGCCATTCAATCTGCTCACCGTCGGCTCGGCGAACCAACCAGCGATCTGGATCTACCGTACCGTCCACGAGGTCCTTGCAGAGACCGGGCACTGCTTCGATGACCTGTACATCTGCTTCGGGATTTCTGGGATCTATTCCAAAAGCCACTCCGGAACGATCATGGGCAACGACTTCTTGTACAACAACTGCCATGGCACTGGTGGTTGCATCGAGCTCGAGTTCGTGACGATACAGCATTGCTGCGTCAGACCAAAGGGAGGCCCAGACGACACGAATCGCGTCAAAGAGCGATTGCTCGTCCAATACTCCGACCACAGACTCGTGGAGACCTGCATATGATCGTTCAGCAGAATCTTCTCCCACAGAAGAAGAGCGCGCTGCTACCTGGTTGGGGTGGAGATTCCGGTAAGCATCGGCTATCGCCTTCGAGACGTCGGGGGGTATTTCAGCTCGGAGAAACGCTGTCCTAATCCTGAGCGCCGCGTCCCAGATCTCTTCCCACCGCATCGTCGACATCGGCTTGCGTCCCATCTCAATGTCGATCGTTTTCCGAAGTTTGCCAAACTCGAGGAATCGTCGGTACGCCCGCGCGGTGATACAGAATCCTTCGGGAACCCGATAACCCAGGGACTTGAGCGCCGAAAGCTTGGCCGCCTTGCCACCAACCCGATCTTCGCCTAGCGAGGCAGCTTCTGCCAAAGGTACGACTAACGGGACGGAGGCAGCCACTGTGCGACCTCCTGGAATCGACTCACATGGAAAAACCGGAAAACCTCGATGACGAAAAGACTGCAAGACGAGGATTTGACGAAGGCCTCAAGTTGAGGGTGCCTCGCTGTCAAGAGTCGCGAGTACTCATCGAACTCAGCACTGCGCTTCACCTCTGAAGCACGACCCGTCACCGTTACGGCCTCGACCTTCATCATGTTGTCCGGGAATGACGGCCGGTTGTCCACAACCAACGCCACGTGATTGTTTTCAGTGAGAAGCCGGTATTTGCGGGTTGCCGTTGGTGTGGCAAACACGACAGCCGACAAGTCGTGGGAAAACGCAAAAGCAATCATCGATCCATATGGCTGACCTTGTCCCTCCGTACACAACACTCCGTACATCTGCTTATCGACAAGGTGTCGTATACGGTCTTCAAGCCGAGCGTCTGTTTCGCCCTTCTTGTGCTCAGTTTGCCCGAATTCGGCAAAGAACGGTTCATCTAAACTGTGCATGGTCTGCCCTCCTCAACTACATCCATCATCTTCATTCCTTGGTTCGCCGAATTCTCGCCTCATCGATTCGGCATCCCAGCCGACGTCCACCATTTCATCGTGCCCGTCGAGGTCAGAAAGCAACAGCTCTTCGAGGTCACTTATTCGCTGACGCGCAGTATCAATGTAGGTCTTACGATCATGACGCATTAACGCAAGTTCCCGAACCGATTCCTCGTCGTGCCGCCTGAAAGTCCGCGCTGAGCGAAACGCGTGATAAGCACGTACATCGAGCAGGCGGAGTGCGTCAACACCCATACGAAGTGAGCTATCGAGTGTATCGCGATATACATCTTCGAGCCCACCCTCGGTCAGCTCATAGGCCTCGTAACGGCCTGCCGCCCTTGCGAGTATGCGCAGGTGAGGAAAGTGTTTACGCGCGGTTTGTGCAAGTCGCAGCGTTTTCTGGGAATCGCCAATCGCGACAATCAACAGCTTTGCATTTGCCGCACCCGCGGCTTCGAGCAGACTGCTGCGGGAGGCATCCCCGTAGAACACCTTGAGACCCAGCCGCCGCAGCATGTCTACGCGATCCGAATCGTAATCGAGCACAGTCGAACTGATTCCGTTCGCCGACAACAACCGGCCAATCACGCTACCGAAGTTGCCGAACCCCACGATGATGACCGGATTCTCCTCTTCGATCACATCAGCCACGCGCTCCTCGCTGCGCCGCGTACCCACTCTTGGTTGTAGCACCCTCTCGTTGAAAAGAAGCAGAAGCGGAGTGAGCGCCATAGTCAGGGCGACTACGGCTATGAGAAGGTCGGTCACTGACTGAGCAACCACCTCATTCTGTCGCGCAAACGAGAATAGTACGAAAGCGAACTCACCGGCCTCCGCGAGCGCCAGCGAGAACAGGAAGTTCTGGTCCAATCCTAGCCTGAACCCCTTCCCCAGAATGAACAGCAGCACAGCCTTCACCGCTATGAGTCCGACAACCAAACCCAAAACGATCGAGAGACTGGTAGCGATCAGCGCGAAATCGATCGACGCCCCCACCGCGATGAAGAACAGCCCAAGGAGAAGACCTTTGATCGGTTCGATCTCGACCTCGAGTTCGTGGCGATATTCGCTGTTTGCGAGTACGACGCCAGCCACAAAGGTGCCGAGCGCAGGGCTCAGGCCTACCTGATCCATGAGTAGAGCTATGCCGATCACCAACAAAAGCGCGGCGGCAGTGAATATCTCTCGCTGGTGCGTGCGGGCAATCAGTCGAAATGCAGGACGTACGACGAATCGGCCACCCACAATTACCGCCGCCACTGCCCCGAGCACCACGAGAGTTCGCGCCCAACCCGCTAGAGACTCGATCCAAACGACCCCATGGCCGGATCCTATCTCGGTGACACCGCGTCCATCGGCACCGACGGCTAGCAAAGGGATTACGGCAAGCATCGGTATGACCGCCAGGTCCTGAAACAGCAGTACGGAGAAGGCGCTCTGACCACCTGCGGTTCCAGTGAGTCCTTTCTCGCTCAGCGTCTGCATCACGATTGCTGTCGACGACAGAGCCAGGGTCATACCGACCACCGCCGCCGCTTGCCAATCGAGACCCATCGACATAGCGATTGCAGAGAGCACTGCCGCGGTCAACGTCACCTGCAATCCACCGAGACCCAAGATCGAGGAGCGCATTCGCCAGACTCGTGTGGGCTCCAGCTCCAGTCCGATCAGGAACAGCATCATGACTACGCCGAACTCGGCGAAATGCAAAACGTCCTGTCCCTCTTCGCCGATAAGCCCGAGGCCGAAAGGACCGATGATCACACCGGCGATGAGGTATCCCAACACCGAGCCAAGCCCCAATCGTTTTGCTATCGGGACCGCGACAACCGCGGCAGACAAGTATATGAAGGCCTGGAAGAAGAATTCGCCGCCATGCATCAGGCGTCGGCCTCGGATTGGGGCAGGAGACTTTGCAGATCGGAGTTGAGGCGCGGAAACTGCCGCGCTTTCTCGTAGTCCAAGCTACCATCCCGCAGCGCTTCGACCACGCGGCGATAGTCGTTTGCGTGGTCGGTTATACGGGCTGAACTTAGTGAATGCGTGCCGTGCACCACGAAGGGGGGAAGAAAGTCCATACCACAAAGGTTCGCCGTCTGCTGGATGGGCGCGAGAAGTTGCTGCATAGTGAAATGGTTGTGTCCGCCTTCCCTATACGCCTCTTCACTGCCACCGGTCGTGATTGCACTGACGCCAATCTTGCCCCTCAGCGCGGTGCCTCCTGAGCCATACGCCCAACCGTGCTCGAGCACCAGGTCTTGCCACTGCTTGAACAGAGCCGGAGTGCTGTACCAGTAGAAGGGATGCTGAAGCACTACCACTTCATGCGCGAGCAACAGTTCCTGTTCACGCCGAATGTCGACGTCGAATTCCGGGTAGCAATCATAGAGGTCGTTGATCGTAATCCCCTCGAGGCCACGTATGGCGGCGACGAGATGACGGTTCACCCGCGATTTTTCGAGCGCCGGATGCGCAAATAGTACCAGGACCTTGGGCACAATTCACCTTGATTCTTGAAAATGTTGCTTATTCTGACTTGCTTTTGTCTAGCATTTGCCCTAGATTTATTATTAACAAAATACCACAACTACCCTAGCTTGTCGAGCGTCGGCGATCTCGTGACTGAGAAGTGCTGAGGCAAAAAACAATGTCAGAGAACAGATACAGCATCATAATCGAACGTCCCGTCGAACAGGTCTTCAAGTATATGGACGATGTAGCACTGGAGACCGAGTGGCAACCTGCAATTAGATCAGCTCGCGCCGAACCACCTGGCCAAACAGGTGTTGGGACCGAGAAGCACTACATCAGCGAGTTCATGGGACGCGAAGTGAAAAACACATACGTCGCTAAGGTCTTCGAGAAGAACAGGCGCGTGGTATACGAAACCACCCCCAAGTCCACGCTCCAAGGAACCGCCACTTTCACCTGGGAGCGAGTCGAGAGCGGGACGCTAGTGACAATGTCCGTCGACGGCGAGCCGAGGGGTGTACTGCGCCTACTCCCCCGGGGAGTGCTAGATCGATTCTACCAAAACGAGCTTGAAGCGACACTGCACCGTCTAAAGAACCGGCTCGAGTCAAACGAGTCTAATTGATCCAAATCCAAATGGAGTAGGTGATAGAGCAGACACCCGCACACAAAATCGCCCCCCAGGAGATGTCTACCACCGCTACCAGGACAGGGAATCCTTTCATGGTTGCCAAATTGGTGAGATCGTACGCAGCATAGGCAACGATGCCCAACAGAGCCCCTAGAAAAACGGCTCTGGCCATACTCTGGCGCTCAACCGCAGGCCACACAACTAATATCACCATCCCGAGCACAAACAGCAGGTAGAATACGATGGCTGCGGTCCAGTTCACATCTGCCCGGAGCAGGTGCCCGAGCTTGCTCTGATAGAACGTCTTCGCCACTAGTCCCAGCCAAAGCAGATCGATCACAAGAAAGGTCGGCAACGCGATCGCATAGAGTTTCACGAGGGTGGATATTGGCATACTGCATCACTTCCTAAGCCAGCGTGAGGAATCAGTTCAAAGCACAGCTACAAGTCACCTGTTCAATAACCAGAGCGATCCATTTAGCAGTGCCGCAAAACTCACCCAGGCTTCGTAGGGCAGCAAAAGGATGCCTGCAGCAGGTGACACGCGCCAGAACCATACTATTGTCGCGGCAATGGCGAACCAGAGCAGAAGAATTTCAGCGAACGCCAGTGCTGGCGACTGCATTCCGAAAAACAAGAGCGACCACAATCCGTTCAGAATCAGTTGGACCAGGTAGAAAGCCAAAGCGACTTTGACAGCCTCGTTTTCCCAGCCTTTCCGCCAAACCAGATACGCAGCCACACCCATCATGACATATAGCAGCGTCCATACAGGTCCGAACACCCACGCTGGCGGATTGAACGGCGGCTTCGTGAGCGTGGGGTACCATTCCTGCACCCCGCGCGCCGTGGCGAAGCCCGAGAGGCCACCGACCATTAGTGGCAGAGTCAAGGAAATCAGAAATCGCAGCATATTTGCCATGTGTTTCCCCTCGATAGATCATACCCATCGGGCGCTGTTCGTCAACGAGGTCCCAAAAAACGTGGTTAGGGGAGTGGACTTGTGATACATCACAAGAGTATCCTTGAAACCAAAGCCGCGACCGCAGGTGAATCGGATGGAGGCCTAAGTGCTCAAGCGTGTTAGCTACATAAGCAAGTTCGCGCGTCCGCTGACTCGGGACCAGGTATCAAGACTTGCTGCAGACGCAGCGGAAAAGAATCGTTCCATTGGTGTAACCGGTATGCTGATGTCGAGCGGAGGAATCTTCTACCAGGTTCTCGAAGGTCCGGTCGACGCAGTGGACGATTTGTTCAAGAAGATAGCGGCGGATCCGCGGCACCAAGACGTCTTAGTGCTCAGCACTCACGAAGATGTTGAGGATCGCCAGTTTCCCACCTGGGCGATGAAAAAGGTCGACCTGGATGAAGAGGCTCTGTCGAGACTTGAGCCAATCAAGGCGCTTCTGGATGCGATCGTAGCTCAACGCGAGACGATGCAGAAGATGATGCGAGTCTTATCCAGATCAGTTTGGCAGGAGTTGATGGAACACGATGACGGTGGTTAGGAGGTCACACACTATCGCGCACCTTCTCCCAAATTCCTAGTTGCGTCATCACTCAACTCCCTAATTTGTGACGCTCTCTCTGGGAATCCCAATTCGAAAGCACGTTCGAATGCCAACTGAAGGCACCGGACAACATGCGGATGCAATACTTCTGTCTCACCAAGCAACTCCGCAACTTCCTCTACAGCGGCGTTGAAGTCCTCCGGCGCTTCGTCCACGTCGACTACCAACGCAAGGCAACTCATGAGCAGCGTAGCGATCCAAGGAGCGTCGATGTCCGGTCCGCTCCACAGTCGCCTCAACTCGCTCTTGGCTTGTTCGCTCGAGCCGGATTCCAGCCCCATCAACACACGCAGGAGTCGCGGGTACAGCTCCTGACGATCCAGACCCAGTTGTTCGAACAGCTCGATACTCTTATCAAGCGAATCGCTAGCATCTTCGTCGGAACCCTCTGCCATCTGTATCTCGGCAAGTACAATAGAGGCGTTTGCCTCAACTAGGCTCAGTTGTTCTCGGCGGGCAAACGCTCGTGCTCGACGGCACAGCGAGTTCGCGTGGTCCGGATCGCCTTGAAGCAAGGCTACGCGAGCAAGACCAAGCTGATTTTGGGCCCATGGTAAGAGCCTTCCAGTCTCCTCAAAAATCTCCTGGGCTTCGTTGAAGGCATCCCAAGCAGCGTCGAGCCTGCCAACATCGAGCAACGCAGAGGCCTTTTCAGACAAACACTCCGCGAGGTTCTGGTCGTCGTTTGCAGTGCGCAAGTGGGCTTCTGCATCGACATAGTGATCGATAGCCTTTGAAAGTGCGCCCTCCTGCTGCCCAACTCTGGCGAGAACAAGGAGCGCTGCTCCCTCGAATCTCGTAGCCTGCTCGCGTTCAGCAATCGACTTCAGTGCCGTTGCTATTGACGCCGCTTCCTCCAGCTCATTGCGAGTACACTTTATTTCTGCACGAAGGCGCATGCTGCGCATGCGGCTCGAGTGACTCTTTGGTGCGGTCAATTCGTCGATAGCACGGTCGCACAAATCGACTAGTTCCAACGCGGAACCGTACTCTTCGAGGCGCATTCTTTCGCGCGCACCCCTCAGCAGCGGTTCGACCGCTTCATCGAATTGGGCTGCCGCAAACCGGTATCGCCCGACTCTCTCAGAATCACCCCAATGAGGCACAGGACGACGTTTTTCCAACATCTCGGCGCACAGTCGGTTGTGGCTCGTCCAACGCCGCTTTTCACGGGCAATCCTCTCGATGCTCTCTCGCAGCATGTTGTGGCTGAAGGTCCAACCTCGATCGTCAGACCGGGCAAGGCGAGACGCAAGCAAAGACTCCAAAATCGGCATTGGGTCAGAGACGCCAGCGAGTGAGGTAACCGCAGCCCACTCATCGGCGTCGATCCGACCACCTAAAGCTGAGGCTAGCTCTAGAGCGATCTGCGTCTGCAGACGCTGCTCGTTCGGAGGGGGAAAACGAACCATCCTGTCTATGCTCTCGTCCAACACGCGCTCCAAGCGCTGCACCCACACCGAATGCACGTCGTCGGGGATACTCGGCTGAGTTGCTCCAGAAAGCACAAAACCGCTCTTGCCCGCCTCGAGGACCCCACGGTCAACCCAATCGCCGACCAGCTGCGTTGCATATAGAGGATTACCACCGGAACGTGACCTCACGGATTCCGCCAGATCACCCTCGAGGTACAGCATTCTATTGACCAGGGTGCGGCTGTCCGTGGTGGCGAGCGGCCCTACATGCACACAATCTGCGGCATCATTCTCGCACAGCGTCTGCAACATCTCCGAGGCCTCGGTCATGTCGACAACGAGGTCGTCTCGCACCGTGAGCACCATCAAAACCGGATTAGGTCCTTCCTTCGATCTGTCTAGGACATATCGAGCGAATTGTAGACCTTCGACACCCCAATGCACATCGTCCAACAAGATCAACAAAGGCCTCTTCACAAAAATGCTTGACAGCGCATCTAAGAGTGCCGAGAAACGCCGGGATTGGGCCTGAAACTCGTAGAACATTCCCGGCCGGTACGCGTCACCGAGTGCGGCAGGAGCTAGGAATTCCGTTATTGCCTTTCTCGACGTCTTCGATCTGAGATTCGTCGACTGCAGAATCCTCTCCACTCTTTGTCGCAATTCGTCTTCACTCGACCGAAGACACGACAAGGCAGATGCCAACATCTGACTGAGCGCGGTTTCTCGTGCGAGTGAACGGTCAAACTCCGCCTTGAGACAGTGCGCGAGGCCACGCTCATGGGCGAATTCGAACAACCAGTCGGCAAGGCGGCTCTTGCCAGTCCCCGCAGATCCCTCGAGGACCACGCAACGAGCTCGGCCTGTTGAGGACACCTGCCTGAAGTTCTCCCAAAGCAGATCTCGCTCCGAATCTCTGTTCACTATCGGGACCGGCCTCAGCCCGAATAATCTCAAGCCTGCTCCGACCAATCTGAATGGAGACGTGGTGCGTGCCGAAGGTCTCCAATCAGGGATGGCAATGTGGCGGTTCGCCAATTTGGAATGGGAAGCATCAGTTCTTGCGTCCGATTTTCTGGCCAGCTCGGTCAGCTCGGCGGCTGCATCAGCACAGCGCCTGAATCTGTATTCGGGTTCTTTCTCCAAGAGCTGCATCACCCACCTGGAGAAGCCGTCAGGATAGCCGGCTGGACAATCGAGCGCGGGAGGACGATCCCTCATGTGGGCGGCCCCCAGCTTCAATACGTCGGTCTGCTCAAAAGGCACCCTCCCCGACGCCAGCTGGTACGCTACACACCCCAGTGAATAGAGATCTGTCCAAGGGCCGAAATCCCGCCACTCTGCCATGAACTGCTCGGGTGCCATGTGAGTCGGCGTCCCAACTGCTCTGCCTTCTGCTACCTCAGACTGAAGTTCACTGAGCGAAAACGCGATACCGAAGTCGGTGAGCAGGACCGGCGACTCCGACAATTGGTCCGCGAGAAGAATATTGCCAGGCTTGAGGTCGCGATGTGTGATTCCGCGCGCGTGAGCATGTGCGAGGGCATCTAGAACGGCACTGAGAATCTCTTTCGTCTGTGCCCAAGGTAGCGGGAGTTCGAGCGACTCCAGTGAGCCACGGTGCAGATATTCCATCACCAGGTATGGACTGCCTGCGTCCAAAGCCCCGTCTGATTCTGAGGCGGCAGATTCTGGGACTTCGCCGATATCGAAGAGTCTTATGATGCCGGGATGGTCTAGTTGCGCCACCGCACGCACTTCGCGCCGGAACACAGTTGAGAAGTTGAGAACATCGGAACTGTTACGACGAAGCACCTTTATCGCTACCAACACATCCTGGTCAGCATGTTGGCCACGCCATATGTCTCCCATGCCACCCATGGCGATCAATTCTTCAGCCATGAACGGCCCAAGCTGGAAACTGGTCTTCTCAGAAGAATTCATCAGTGAAGCGTATGCATCTTGGCAGAAGTTGCAAGATGCACTATCAAACCATCGAGCCTTGGTATTTTTTTCGCGTACGCAATCAAACATGTGAGCGACACATGAGTGTTGGTAGATGACCACATCACCGCCATTCCGCCCGGTAGAAGTGCAGGGCGATGTCGATTGCTTGGTTTTCGTTCTCGGCGATCAGCTGGATGATAGTTCGCCTGCGCTAAAAGAAATCGATTCGCGCCGTGACGCGGTCTTGATGACTGAAGTGCGCGAAGAGGCGACTCACGTCCCCAGCCACCCCCAGCGTACGGCCCTGTTTCTTTCAGCCATGCGGCATTTCGCGCTTGTTTTAGAGCGCAAGAATATCAGGGTGCGCTACGTCCAGCTCGACGATCAATCGAACACGCATTGCTTTTCTGGAGAATTGGGAAGAGCAATAGCCGAACTCAAACCAAAGACAGTGCGCCTCACACGGCCTGGCGAACACCGTGTGCTACTCGATGCGGAGACATGGGAACGGCGTTTCAGCACTAGGGTGGAGATCCTCGAGGACAGACATTTCCTTACGAACCTGGGCGAATTCCGAACCTGGATGACTGACCGGCGTCCCATCATGGATCACTTCTACCGCCAGCAGCGACGGCGCATGGGCATCCTGCTCGACGGGAACGATAAGCCGGTTGGCGGTGCCTGGAACTACGATGCCGACAATCGCCAGGCATTCCGATCGGAGCCAGACCCGCCGAGTCTGCCGCGATTCCGACCAGATCCGACCACGCGCGAGGTTATCGATCTCGTCCGACGATGGTTTCCGGGCACGGCAGGAAGGCTCGAGGACTTCAACTGGCCAGTGACTCGCCGTCAGGCTAGGAGAGCACTGTCAGACTTCGTCGAGAATAGGCTCGCAGAATTTGGTGTCTACCAAGACGCCATGTGGGCGGGACAACCATTTCTCTACCACTCGCTTCTGTCACCCGCTCTCAATCTCAAGCTGTTGCACCCGAGGGAAGTTGTTGACGCCGTTTCGAACGCTCACGAAACCGGGCGAGTCCCCATTAATTCCGCTGAGGGATTCGTACGACAGGTTATAGGATGGCGCGAGTTCATCCGGGGGATTTACTGGACTGAGGGACCCGAATACGCGAGTCGCAATGCGCTGGATGAACATGGGCCACTACCGCCTTTCTACTGGACCGCCGAGACGGAGATGGTCTGCCTGAGGGAAGCCATAGAACAAGTGTTACGATATGGGTACGGTCATCACATTCACAGACTCATGGTAACCGGCAACTTCGCATTGATCTCTGGTGTGTCTCCCAAGGCGCTTTCCAACTGGTACCTGGGCATGTACGTAGATGCGGTTGACTGGGTTACGCTACCGAACACGCTGGGTATGGTGATGCATGCCGATGGTGGAATCGTCGGCACCAAACCATATGCGGCATCCGGCCGTTACATAAACCGCATGAGCAACTACTGTGCTGAATGTCGCTACGATCCGAGGAAACGTAGTGGTCCCAAAGCCTGTCCCTTTACAACCTTCTATTGGGATTTTTTGCTGAGGCACCAAACGAAGTTCACCACCAATCCGAGAATGAAGATGATGCTCCGCAATGTCGACCGACTCGGACGGGGAGAAAGACGGACAATCCGCAACCAGGCTGATCGATATCGCAAGGCCTTGATTGTGTGATTGACTGTTTTCTGCTCTGAAGTAGCGCTAGGTTGGAGATACCCCAGCAACATACACACTGGCGGTCAACATGGCAGGAACCTATCTCGTATTCGGCGCGAGCGGTGGCATCGGTAGCACTCTTTGCAGACGCCTAACAAAAAACGGCAATAGGGTCGCAATGGCGAGTCGGTCTGAAGAACGGCTCAGGCCGCTGGCCGACGAACTGGGAGCCGAGATGTTCGCGGTGGATGCCGCCAACGTAGACGCCGTAGCAAATGTGGTCACCAATGCACAGAAGGAACTCGGTGATCTCGATGGGATAGTCAACTGCGTTGGATCGGTATTCCTGAAGCCCGCTCACAGAACATCGATCGAAGAGTGGGACGAGATTCTCACAACGAACCTAACCACTGCGTTTGCCGTGGTACGTGCCGCCGGCCAAACTCTCAGAAACTCCGGAGGATCCGTTGTCTTGATATCCACGGCTGCAGCACGTACAGGCCTACGCAATCACGAGGCAATCGCGGCTGCAAAGGGTGGAGTCATCTCGCTTGCGCTATCGGCTGCAGCGACCTACGCAAGGTCGAATATCCGCTTCAACGTCGTGGCACCTGGATTGGTGAGGACGCCTGCGACGACGCGCATTACCGAGAACGAGACCAACGCGAAGGCGTCATTGAGCATGCACCCTCTAGGAAGGTTTGGGGAACCAGAAGACATTGCCGCGGCAATCCAATGGTTGCTCGACCCTGAAAATTCGTGGGTCACGGGTCAGGTGATCGGAGTTGACGGTGGGTTGGCAGACCTCAAGGGGTGAATGGATGTTTCAGTTGCCGATCGAGCGTCGGCCATTCCACGCTCGTAGCAGCTGAAAGCATAGGTTCTTGACCGACCGTCATATTCCCAACGGCACCGCCGATCCGTAGCCGGTGAGTTCCACGTAACCCTGGCCTAATCGAACTCCGGCGAGGTCAATGACGACCACTGAGCCCTCCCAGTAAAACAGGTTGGGAACAAGCCGGCTCACGTTCTCTTGGTTGGGCACCTCGGCCGATACCGTGAATGAGATATCTTCTGCCGGTATCTCAATCCGCCATTCGATGGGATACTCTGCTCCAGTCTCCTGACTGAGCCAGGAATCAATCGCCTGGATCTGAAACTCGTCGCCATTCAGGTACCGAGCTGCACCGGAAGGCGAGTTCAATGTCCCTCGAGCATAGTCGACCGCCCCCTCACCGTCTCTGAGCAGGTAGAGCATCAAATCGCGGCCATCGTCTAGACGCAGGCTGAACCAATCCCACCCCACCTGCCCCTCGCCGAGTTGGTTGGAACCAAACTCCTTGTCCATCCAGCTCTCGCCCGAGACTGAGAACTCGTTTCCATCAATTGAGACAGTTCCGGTCGTAGAAAGCCTTGGCAGCGTGTAGTACAGGCTGGCGGCGGACGGACCTACACCCTTTCGGCTGTAGCCGTTGGGGCCTTGGAACAGCAAAGGCTTCATCTGCAGCGTTTCGAGCTGGAGCGCCACCCCGGCTCTGTCGTCGGTTGCCTGGAAGGCGAAACCGTCGCCGCTCCAACGCAGAGTCCAACGGCCATCTGTTCCAGTGGGAGCTCTGCTCCAGGCGACAAGTGAGTCTCCCGCAGCAGGGAACGCGCCGAGGAACCCGTTGGCGCGGTATACGAGCTCCGAAAACCTGTGCTCTCCCGAGGATATGTCCGTAAGGGCCGTATGGCCCATGACGAGATCTGTTACTGCCCACGCGGAGTTGATGGCAAGAGACTCTGGAAGAACACCCACGCGGAAGAAGGTAAACTGATATCCAAATCGTCTGCTCGAATCGGTCACGTCGACCAACTGCCCAGTGAAATACCACCACTCAGTCTTGTAGCCAGCGTGCGCCCAGTGGTCGCGCGGAAAAGACCAATCGAACTCAGGCTCAGCATACTTCCACGCCATGTCGTCGCTTCGAGGGGCTCTTGCCGGCATTGCGATCGCATGAGAGACAACCACGGCAGGAATCGACAAGAAAACCGCAACGAGTCCTACGTACCAGGAAGTGCGCGGCCCGCGGCCAATCTCCCTACAGCAGCCTCGCATCATAAGTCGTCCCTACTGAGTTCGGTTGCCGGCGTGCGCGACGCACGCAATGCTGGGAAGAGGCTCGCTATCACGGCGGCGATAAGAATCGTAAGAGCCTGTTGAGCCAAGTCCGGTAGCGGCCAATGGAACTGGATGGTCCAGCCGAAATATGCGCGGTTCACGACGTAGATCAGGATGCAAGCCAATATCAATCCACCGCCTGCCCCCATCACGAGCGCCAACACCCCGATAGCCATTCCCTTACCAAGAAAGATCCGGAAAATTTGCTTTCGCGTGGCGCCCAACGCGCGATAGAGCGCCAGCTCAGAGAGTCGTTCACGTGCAAGCACTATCAGGGCAAGGGCAATCCCGGTCGCCGCGACTACGAGACTCATGACCTGCAGAATCCGGGTTATCGCAAATGTCTGATCGAAGATCCTCAAGACCTCGGTGCGCAGCCGGCGATTGCTCCTCACGCTCAGTGGTGCCTCGGGGAATCTCGATCGAATCAGGTCGACCATCTCCTCCGCATCGACATCCTCGCGAAGGTACAGAGCGATGTTGCTTATCTGGCCGGCTCCAAAGCTACGCTCCATCGTCTCGAGGTCGATCATTGCCGCGCCGGATTCGTATCCATAGTCGTAGTAAACACCTGCGACAGGAAACCGCACCGAGCCACCGGACCGGTCAACCATGAGGGTATCACCAACCGAGAGTTGCATTCTGCGCGATAGAGGCTCGCTGATTAGCGTCGCGCCCCTATTACGCACCGCCACACGAGCTGTGCTGTCGTTGCCTGCCAGCAATTTGAACCGGTCGGCGAGCGTGATTGCGAGATCGATTCCAGCCAGGAAAATCCTGCGACCACCCACAGTTGGTGACACCGATCGCAAGCGATCTACTGACTCAACTCCGGGTAGAGCTGTCAATTTGGCCACCAGGCTGTGGTCCAGCGCAGCGGCACGCCCTGACCTAGACCATGATTCCGAGGTTATATAGACGTCGGCACGCACCGTTGTGCCGATCCACACATCCACTGTCCGCCGGAAACTACCGACCATCAGTGTGATGCCCACCAGCATGCTGACTGCAACCGCAAGGGCCGCGACCGCAACAGCCGTAGTCTGCAAGCGTGCCCCGAGAGTCTTGAGACTGTATGCAAACCCCAGACGTGATACGCGTACCGGAACTGCAATCATGCGAACTACTAAGGGTGTAAGGAGTGAAAGGCCCAGCATCAAACACACTGCCAGTGCGAATCCAGCCGGGCGCCAGGAATGGCCTAGAAGCACGTACCATAGCCCTGCGACAGCAAGCAGCAACGCTCCCGAGACGAAGAGCGGTACTGCTGCACTCTCGAGCCGTTCGTGCAACGTAAACGGAGACAGCAGTGAACTCGGGTCTCGGCGACTCATCTCCAATGCCGGCTGCAACGCCGCAATCAAGGCACCTCCGATGCCGATCAGAGTAGCCAACACGTAGAGCGACAGCGGCAAATGGAGAGTCTCGATCTCGTTCAGTAGGTAGAGGTTTGAGATTGTGGCACTCACCGCTTCAACGTTCGCAGCCGCAACCCAATAGCCGAGCGGCAATCCTGCAGCTACTCCGACTGCACCCAACAACCCCACCTCGAACAAGATGATGGTCAACACCTGTCCCCGCGTGGCACCAAGCGAGCGCAGGAGTCCGAATTCGGTCCGGCGCCTCACCAGCGAAGCCTGGGTGCTACTGTAGACGAGAAAGAGGCCCACGAAGAGGCTGATCAAACTCAGCGCCGTGAGGTTGAGCCGAAACGCACCAAGTAAGTCCGAGGCGCGCTGCTCCCTCTGTGTCGGAGTGAGAACTTCAACGCCAGGTCCTAGTGCTTCCTCGAGACGCGCCCGTGCCGCCCCGACATCTTGGCCATACCTGAGTCGAATGTCTATCAGGTTGATCGCACCTGGCGAACCGAACAAGGCTTGAGCTTGTGCTATGTCCATGACCGCCAGTTTGCTACTCGCAAGCGGAGCCACTGCCTGAAAATCCACGAGTGCGCCAACTCTGAGCTGCACCCGCCGGGAACCGAGAGAGGCGAAGAAAGTGCCGCCGAGTTGTAACCCATTGGATTCGGCAAAGGTTGGTGTTAGTGCCACCCATCCCGGTACCCGCAGCGGATCGCCAATGTCGCCGAAGCCGGAATCTATAGGAAGCCCAGTTGTCAGAAACAGATCAGCTCCTACCAAGTCCAGAAACACGGGCTCGGGGCCCGAAACCGCGACTGTCACCCTGTATGCAGGCCAGGCCGTCTGGACACCGCTGTCTGCCAGAACGTTGACATAGAGACTCTCGGGATATGTCTCCGCGGCGCCCAAGACGGAGAGATCGGCTTCACCGCTCACGGCATCGAGGCCGCCCCGGAATGCCGCGAGCGCGTTGCGGTTGATTATCTGAATGGAAAGAACCGCCGCAACGCCGAGCACCACTCCAAAAGCAGTCAACAGGAACAGGGCCTTGCCGGTCTTCAACCTGGCAAGAACGGTAGCCTTCAGGTAGCGTATCACTGGATCTCGAGTCGGCCGCTGTGAAGAGACCAGACCGAATTCGCTCTGCTGGCCATCTCCACGCTGTGCGTCACGAAGACTAGCGTGGTGTTCTCGTCCTTGACTAGCTGAAGCATCAGATCCATGACGGACTTTCCGGTTGCGTCGTCCAAATTGCCAGTCGGTTCATCTGCCAACAACAATCTCGGCTGGCGAATGAGCGCACGGCATATGGCCACACGCTGCATTTCTCCTCCGCTCAGTTTCTGCACTGTGTCAGATTCGCGGTCCGCCAACCCGACGCGATCCAGCAAGTGGCGAACTCGTGGTTCGAACACAGACGCCTTGGTGCCGGCTATGAGTTCAGGGAGCGCGACGTTTTCGCGCACGGAGAGGTGTGGCATGAGGTGAAAAAACTGAAACACCAAGCCGACATCGTCGCGTCGGAAGCGTGTTCGCTCGTGCTCGGTCATTAGAGACAGATCGCTGCCAAACGCAGACACTACGCCCGAACTGGGCAGGTCAATACCAGCAGCTAGGTGCAGCAGCGTTGATTTTCCACTACCACTTCGACCCACGATCGCAATTGTGTCACCCAGCGGGACGGCGAAAGAAACGCTTTCCAACGCAGCGATCCGCGCTGCTCCGGCATCCGAGTAAGTCTTCTTGACATCATGAAACTGAAGAGCTGTATCTGTCATAACTGGTTATTCTTTTCGAGCGTTGTACTCCACGGTAGCTTAGCGCCTAGCAGGATGCAACGAAGTCGTTGTGTGCCCTTACCCTCTTTTCCTAGCAAGGAATCTAGGACACCAAGCCATGACCAGGTTATCATCGCGATTCTCCTACCGCTCATCGCTGTACTCCTCAAGCAATGCATCGGCAAGGACCTCGTGATCAACACCATACTCTGTTTATGTTCATGGGTGCCGGGGATAATCCCCGCATTGTGGCTGTTGACGAAGTAGCCCCCAACCAGCTTCCAGCGAGAAACTGAGGTAGATAGACGCGCTACTGATTCTCCATATCAGCCGGTTTCCACTCAACCTGGAGGCTGTCTAAGCTCTCATGCGCATGTCGATCGTGCTGGCGACCCCACCTCGCAAAGTTGGGCCACTTCATTCGATCCCGATCGAGAAGTCGATCAGTGACAGCCTTGGCCGTGCCCTCCAACACCAGAACCATGCCCGTGCCCCGCACATGCGTTCACAGGATTCACCGGCTGTAGAGAGCCCGCCTTGTGAGCGTCGACAGTCTCACGAACTGTGGAATGCTGCGACATGAACACACCGATGTTGGCAGCCTGCAGCTTGAACAACGCGCCTCGTCCAATCCCACCAACAACCAGGCCGTCAATCGCTCTTCCTTCGAGCAAGGTCAGAGGCTGACACATGCCGTGCGCATGGTGGGCGCCATTGTTGACAATCGTCTCACAAGCTTCCGTATCGGTGTCGATTATGAGGAAAAACGGCGCCGACCCGAAATGCGCACAAACCCTGCTGTCGAGGCCGTCGTTTGCTTCAACTGGAATACATATCTGCATGAATCTCTCCGCCATGTGAGTTGGTTTGGCTCTAAATGTAACCAGGCTTTGGAGAGTCGAGGCTGGTGCTCGTTAGGTAGACATGTCCACGTTATCCCGCGGTCAGAGGATCAGCGCCGAAGCACCCTTCTGGGAAAATCCTGCACGCGTTCCCAAAGTAGATCGCGTCGAGTTCGTCTGCGGCGAGTCCCATGCGTTCGAGATAACGGAGCTTTGCCCAGGCGGTGTCCATCGTAAGGTCGCTACCCCAGAGCAATCGGTCGGGACCTAAAACATCCACTGCTTGGATCAACATGTCCGGATCAACGCCACTACCCGAAAGATCGACCCAGATGTTTGGTTCGTTTCTCACTGCCCGCAAGGTGTGCGCCCAATCACCTCCACCTCCCAAGTGAGCGAGAATAAACCGTGTTTGCGGAAATCGACTGGTCAACATCACCAGTTCAGTAGCGTCAGAGGCCTCCTGCCCGGGCCAGTCTCGGCCGCGGTTCTGCCACAGGTGGTGGAGTATTGGAACGCCCAACTCGCCAGCTTTTTCGGCAATCGGATCTAGCAACTCGTCGTCCGCTCGGCGACTCGCCGCGAGCTTCACTCCCACCATTCCCTGACTGACGCGGCGCTCTATCTCAGACAGCGCGTGATCTGTGTAGTTTGGATTCACGACGCAGTAGCCAAACAACTCTTCGTGTTCGTCCGCAAACTCAACCATATGATCGTTTGCATGTTCTACGTCGTCCGGTGAGGGGAAGTACGTCGGCGATCTCGCACCCCACGTCCCCAGAATCGAGGCGACATGCGCGGTTACCCCGATCCTACGACCAGCGTCCAAACGGGCCTGATTCACGATGCGCCAGTCGGTCCTATTGGATAACTCAGTATAGAAATGAGCGTGAACGTCGATCAGCAATCTCGTCGCACCTCCTCTGCCGTTTCCTCGAGGCGAGCAACGATCTCGATCATGTCCGCTTCGTTGTGCGCGAAGGAAACGAAATTGTAAGCGTTACGTTTGAAGATCACACCTCGATCAGCTGCCAAAGATGCAAATTCGGCGGAACCATTCGAGTTTACGAAGTCGAGGTAACACATTTCGGGTATACCCTTAGCAACGACCCGATGCTCCCCCAATAACCCGACAATGCGGTCGAGCCCCGAGAAGAGTTGTTGCCCACCTGACCGCAACACCCCCAGTACATCCTCACGCTGGTAGATGTCGAGCACGGCTCGCGCTGCACCCAGGCTCACAAATTCTGTCGCAAGGGTCGAGGAGATCCACGTCTGATTGACAGTCGCCATAAGAGCCTCGGAGCCACAGACTGCGGCAATCGGAAACCCGTTACCAAGCGCCTTGCCTAACACCGCAATGTCAGGAGTGATACCGTAACGTTCTGAGCCCCCCCCCGCAGCGACCCGGAACGCGGTCTTGATCTCATCGAAGATCAGTACCGCACCCGTCTTGGTCGTGAGATCGCGCGCGATAGAGAGCCACTCCGGGTTGGGCTCACATTCAACGACCGGTTCAATCACCACTGCTGCAACTGGGCCAAAATCGTCTATTCCAGATTCGAGAGCGACAGTATCATTGAAGGGAACCTCGCGGCGTAGGCTCCCCACCGAACTTGGAACGCCGGCCGCCTTCTGGCACCAATCCAACCATCCGTGATATCCGCATGTTATGACGCGTTCCCTGGATGTATACGTGCGAGCGATTCGCACTGCCGCCGCAACTGCCTCTGCCCCACTCTTGAGGAATCGCACAGCCTCACAACCGGGGATCACCGCGGTGAGTCGTTCAGCTACTTCTTGTTCCATTTTGTGTGGGAGCGGTCCCACAACACCTGCTCGTACTGCCTCTATCGCCGCGGCATTCACATCCGGGTGTCCATACCCGAGCGCAACCGCACCCAGTGCCATCACCAGATCGAAATACTCCCTGCCCTGCTCGTCCCATACCCTACACCCGTCAGTACGGGCACAACGAATCGGATTGCCCGAAGTGGAACCGAACAGTGCCTCGGGACGTTTGCTGCCAGTGGATGTGAAGCCTGGTATCGTCACCGTGCGCCGATCCTCTCGAGGTATTTCACGACCTCAATGCACATTGCCTTGAAAAGGTGTACTTCGCGTGCATCCATCGGAGCTCGATGTGCAACCTCACGTACCGTTCGCATTATGTGAGACGTATTGCGAGTCTTGAAGAACTCCACGGCGTGCAACGCGTCGTCGGCTCGTGCAAACAAGTTCTCGAGATCTTCGTTGGTTGCCGGAATTGACTCTCGACGCGGCTTCTTGAACTCTGTTGCCTCCCGTGCCGCATACAGTTCATAGGCCATCACAGCAAAAGCGTGCGACAGGTTGAGTGCGGCATAGTCAGGCTCAGTAGGGATGGTCACAATGCGATGGCAGAGATCCAGCTCATCGTTGGTGAGCCCCCTGTCTTCGCGTCCCATCACGATCGCGGCTGCACCTTCGTTCGCCGCAGTGAGCAGGTCGACCGCGGCTTCACGCGGCCATTGCATGTTGCGTTTCGCAGCTCGTTGTCGCGCCGACATTGCCGCCACGTATGTCCTGTCGGAAAGCGCTGAGTTCAGATCATCGAAGATCTCGAGTCGTTTGATGATATCGTCGCTGCCGTGCGCGATTCCCATGATGCGACGTGACTCGATCTCCTCTACCGGATCGGCCAATCTCAGGTCCTTTAGGCCGAAGTTCTTCATCGCTCGAATGACACCGGCCACGTTCACCAGATTTTGAGGGTTGTTCATCACAACAACGAGATTCAATAGACCTCCGCTACAATCGCTGACGCCGGATGCTCGCGGTCACCCTTCAAGTACACCCACCCACCGCCTGAGAGCGCAAGCTGCCCGGCACGCCTTTCTCTATTGGCATACATCTCGTTCACCACAACGTTCACCGGAATTCTGAAGCCTCGTTCAACCTGTACACCGAGGTCGATGGCCACAAGCATCGAGTAACCGTCGGACGTACGTACCCACGATGCCGTCACGTCTGACGGGTCTGAATGGGTCCCCAAGACCGCTGAGATACGGACGGACTCGGAGTCTGGATCGGGCACAAGCAAATATCCACGCCACGCTTCTCCCTCTCTTCCCTCCCCTGCTCCCACATAGCACTGTACTCCGTCAGAATGAATATCCGGTGTTTCATTGTCGAAGCCCGGATCCAACGCGTCAGCTTTTCTGAACGTCAGGTTCTTCTTAGTTACACGAACGCCGAAACAGAGTTCGTTCCCCACTGCAAACACCGCGGCACGAGCTGAGAAAGGCCGGCCAGCCCCATACGGTGACTCGGACCGACGGTAGTGCGCAGCCCCTAACCGGACGACGACAGATTTGTGCAGCGCGGATTCCCAGTCATGGAGCGACGGCATCTTTGCGAGCGTGGGACAGAAGACCGTCCTCGGACGAATCTTTGGAGCCTGAGCCCACTCGGGGCGTAGCCTAGCGCCTCTGAGTTTGTGGGGGGTACCAGCCCGATCGACCACACGGCAGATCTCTTCCTTGAGAGCAATCTTCTCGATAGTCTCGTCATCGTATTTCACCACGAAGGTGTCTCCCTCATCTGTTAAGCGGGAAGGACTATCGTGGCTCGTACCGAAACACTGAACCCATCTACCCGATCCACGCGCTCGTCGCACTAGAAATGCCATAGGCTGCCCATCCGCAAACTGGTCGTCCGGAGGTCCGGGACGTTTCGCCACTAGCAGACGTTCGCCGTGTCTCCTGCGAATAACGGCGGTGTGCAAATCACCACCGAGGTGTAGATCTCCGGTCACCGTCACTTCCAGCACATCGCCGAGGAAATCGTCTGATGCAACCGACACTCCCGGGAGGTCTTGCCAAGTCTGCATCAACACCCATTTTGGATCGAGAAAATGAACCGGTAGCTCGACCTCGATGTTATCCGGACCTGTCACGTCAACCACATCCAGAACACAACTAGGACCCAGCACGATTGTGCGTATCGCCGAAGTGCCCGATCCGAATACACCTTCAGCTACGGAGCGACACCACCCCCACCCACCTCTTTGATCAATGGCGGCGCACCAAGCTTTGCGACGATGCTGATCCTCGCCGGCAACGCTCGGAGCGTTGTGTGCCAACGATGATCGATACCAATGCAGAGACGGAGTCACATACGAAGCTGTGCCAAAATCCATGAGGATCGGATGTCCGGCGAACAGTGTGAGGTGGAGGAGGTCGGGATGGCCGTGTCCACCGGCTGCCCCACCACACTCGACGCTGACGTACCGATCGGGACTATTTCGAAGAACTGCTATGCCAGCTTGAGGTAACAGTGTAGACCCAACTCTCCACGACATATCTGCCTGAGCCGCACCCTCAGCGCGCATGCACAGCAACGACTTCCACCCAAGAAGATCACGGCTCAAGCTTTGCGCCGGCCTGTTTTGTTCTTGTTCAGAGATCTCCGAAAAGCCGTGGTCGTTTCCTGCAGGAACCTCAGTACGGTAAAGATCCTGCAGAAGAGCTTCGAGTCGAGGATCAGCCGTGCGAGCCCAACCGATCTCCCAAAGCTCGGCAAATCGAGGCTGCAACAGCGACACACCGTAGGGAGAATCCCCTCGCGCAGGAAGCGTGAGGTCCGGAAGCACAGTGCGCAGAGGGGCGACGTACATATCGCGCAACCGATCGCGGGGACAATCGTCTCCATAAACATCCACTCCCGCCCACCGCAACAGCTCGGCGGCCAGGAGAAACCCTCTGAGCGCAAAGAAGTGATAGTTCTCGCCTTCGAACCACAGACCTTCGTCCGTCACGGCGGCGACCAACTGTGCGCAGATGCCGTGCGGTCCGTCCAATCCGTGCGCGAGCAGCTTGTGAAGAGTCCTATGCGTCGGACCTCGCTGCTTCAGGGAATCGGCGTCTGACCCTCCAGCAAGCCACAAACCAGCCGCAATGAGGGCTGTGTTGTTCCACACCTGCCTGTTTGACCACCCCTCGTCGAACTGGGCTATCAGACCGGCCGACTCCTGAACCGTCTCATCGAATCCCGGAATCGACGTTTTGGTCACCCATCCTGCAGCGCGAAGCAGCAACCCGGCCACAACAAGTTGCGTGAGCCAAATGGATTCGAGGTAGGTGGAAAAGAAGAGCCGAGTTGGGCCGAGCACGTTGTCTGCGTTCGGGTAGTCGCGGTATCGAGTAGCGTAACCCTCCAATATTGCTCTCGCTCTACTGCAGAGTTCCTGATCCCGCCTGAGCACCCCAAGTAGTGCAAGGTGTATTGCTCGTTCCGACAGCCAAATGTTGTAACGCCACACCCAGGCTCGATGATGCCGCTTGCCAGAGTATTCGCGGTGGCATTTGGGGCAAGTATGGCAGTGCGGGCTCAAAGGGTCGAAGACGAGACGCGATCCATCATCCTCACACACGCCTCCATCTCGTGAGAGCAGAGCTTTGTGGCGCGGAAAGTACACCTCGTCCGCGAGCAACGGTGCAACCAAACGCTCCAAACGACCCTGCAGGGAGGAGAGATCTCGAGAACGCTCAACTGCGTTTCGCCTCTCCCCTAGAACGTCAGCCAACGATTCAATCATCTTCCGGCTCTGCGACTGTGACTCCTTCGAGCGAGAAACAACAACGCAGTTGAGTTGCACCGTGCGCTTCAGCTGCAGCCGCAACGTCGTCGCGCTTGTCGGGCGGACACACCACCAAAAAGCACCCCCCAGTCCCCTCACCCGTGGCTTTGACTCCCCATGCCCCCGCGTCTCGAACCGCACTTTCGATCGACCGAATGTGGGGTGTGGTCATCGTCGCATCCAAGCGGAGCTGATACTGCCAATTCCTGTCCACTAGAGCAGCGAGAGCTTCCCAATCCCTTGCCTCGAGGACAGCACCGACATCCCTCGCGAGATCTCTCATTCCGCCCATCGCTTCCGATACCGTTGGTTCGTCAGACGCATAGGCACTCCATATTCGCTGGTATGTCTGTGCCGAAAAGTGCGTCTGACCCACATGTAGCAGTAGCGTATGCGCCGCTAGATCGTCTGCTGCTTCTTGGCTTACTGGAATCGACCTCCGTTTCAGCCCTTCAGGTGAACACCTGAGTTCCGAGAACCCACCGAACACGGCGGCATGGTGGTCTTGTCGGAGGCCTGACCGACGCAGTTCACCGGCATCGAGCAGGATTCCCAACTCGACCAGGTCGGCGGCGTCGTAGTCTTCGAGCCGTCCTCGTGCCAACCCGGCCAAGAGCGCAACGTCGAGTGCTGCTTCCTCACCGAGTCCTGAACCAGGCGGGACATCCGACCGCGAGAGAATCTCGATCCCGCCAGTTACCGGTAACATGTTTAGGGCAGCTTTGTGACGGTCGAGCTTACCATCGTACACGAGTTGTGCAGGCGAGCTGATTGTTGCGTGTTCCTTGGAGTCTTCTGAAAACAGCCTAATTGTTTTCCCGCCCGTGAAGAACTCAACGTGAACGTAGGACCCGATTGCTGCGTTCACCACGCATCCACCCGCGCTGTCCACAAATGCAGGATCATCAGACCAACTGCCCGCAAAATCGACGCGGAGTGGAGCCCGCACGTACAAACTCAATTGTCCCTCCTGATTCGCCATCGGGAAATGCCTGCTAGCTCACCGCGAAAATCGACCGCTGCATTCGTGATCCGACGGCTCGCTCCCTGAAGACCACGTGCATGGTAGAGCCACGTCGTTGGAACGTCTTCGGCCAGCACCCGAAGCGCCGCTTGCCATGCGTCTCGCCGCTTTGTTTCCGAGTCGGCCTGGTCAGCCTCTTCGATGAGCTCGTCGAAGCGATCGTTGCTGTAACCGGGATACGCCAAAGGTCCCGGATTCCCTCCAGCAAACATCGCTGCAACATGACTCAACGACAGATCTCCGGGGATTCCAATAACGAGTGCGTCGAAATCGCGATCTTCCGCCTGAGCTATTGCCAGGAAGCTGGTCAGTTCATGTTGATGAATGTTGACCTCCACACCGACCTCCCTCAACTGCGCCTGGATCATCTGTTCGAGCG
>Ga0180431_10002108_pt1 | contig 26996 bp, 25 predicted proteins | sample SS_ome_11_FD_132459 | JGI IMG/M metagenome (GOLD analysis project Ga0180431, IMG submission 132459) | Hypersaline lake sediment archaeal communities from the Salton Sea, California, USA - SS_1_MS_1 metaG | ecosystem: Environmental > Aquatic > Non-marine Saline and Alkaline > Hypersaline >... | reverse complement strand
TCCTTCAGATACTTCGCCGGCCAGGTCACCACGCCGCTGCAGCCGGGGCCGAAGGGCGACCTCACCGCGTCGATGTCCTCCGTTATGAAGGTGGTGAGGACCGCAAGGCCGCTCATCGCCTCGGGGCGCGCGAAGAAGACCACGGTGACCGGGACCTCTCCCTCCTTGAACTGGGTAATCGGCTTTACCACGCAGTACCTGGCCTGAGCCGCTGGCGGGTCCATGGCGTCGAAGAACGCCGTTGCAGCCTCCGGGGAGGCGGCGTAGAGCTCCCCCTCGATTATCCCGGGTATCCCGGTGGAGATGAAGGGGGGGTGCATGTGGAGGTAGGGCCTCATAAATCCGAGGTAGAAGGTCCCGCCGAGACACCCGAACCGCTCTTCGTCGAAGCAGGCGGCGGTGTTCTTCTTTCTCGCCCGCCAGATGATACCCAGCACGCAGGCATAGTTTTCCATAACCGACTGCCAGTCGATATACCCCTTCTCCTCCGCCTCGCGGCTTATCGGCTTCTGCGCCTTCGGGGAGACGCAGTCCTTCGGCTCCTCGTCGGTCCAGATCACCCCCATCGGCTCCTCGTCGAGACCCAGCGCGGACAGAAATTCGGCTAGCCTGTCATCGTTTTTCATTTTACACCCTTCTTTTAAATCGCAACGTCAATTTGGAGCCGAAATAAGATATTAATCTACTTCAGCTTCAAATCCGCCAGCTCCTCGAGGCTCGTGACACTGATCTTTGCCATCATTATGTCTGACGGGGCGAACATCCCGATCACCCAGGGGTAGTCCCGCTTGATGTTGCTGGTGTAGTAGCAGATGTAGACGTGGTCGTCCTTTACAACCACGCCCGGGTATGATGTGTCCCCGGCGCTGGGGAGGTCGGAGAGGTATGTCAGCCCTTTCTCGGTAACAAGGAAGATGGAGGTTCGCTTCTTTCCCAGGATGCTCCCCGTTTCGGTAAGAAACATGTTCCAGCCGGTGTGGAGACGGCCGACGGCGTAGACCCTGTCGTTCACGGTAAAGAGGTACGGGCCGTCGAGCCGGGTTACGAAGCTGTGCCCTTCGGTCCACTCTTTGTGCGGCGGCTCGGAAACGGCGATGAGCGTGTTTCCCCGGTTGTCGCCGAAGTAGTAGCCGGCTACCTCGAGCCTCGCCGTGGCAAGCATCCTCCCGTCCACCAAAAACTCGATGGCGGTCTCGTCGTTCACGTCCCCCTTGTATATCCGGGAGACCTCTTCCCACTTAAGGCCGTCGGTCGATCTCAGCAGGATCGATTTGCCGTGCTCGTTCCAGTAGGCGGGCATGTACCAGGTCTTCCCGCCGTCGCTGCTCTTCGGCCGCCAGAAGAGCCACCCCACAGGCTCGATGTCTTTGAAAGGCTCCCAGTGAACGCCGTCCGTGCTCGTCGTCACCACCGTGCCGTAGGGCTCCGCCGCGAAATCGACGTTCTTGAGGGCGTACAGAAAGAGCCTCCCCCCTATGACAGCGAGCTTCGGGTCCCTGATATCCTCGCCGGGCTTCTGAAACTCGGCTATCTTCTCCCACTCCCTGGCGTCCTGAGATTTCATGAGCACCAGCCTCGTCGTCTCGCTGGCGAAGTGGTAGGGCGCGGCGGCGTGGATCATGTAGAAGGAGCCGTCGTGGTGGATCATGTCGGTGTTGGAGTTGTGGAGTCCGTCATGTACGGCGCGCCACGTCTCGATCTCGAGGAGCTCCGACACTTCGGAGCGGTTGGGGCGAAATGCAAAATGAGTTATAAGGATTATTAACGCTATAAGAAAAAGACAGATAAGGTTGAAAGACCATTTTAAAAGTTTTTTCATGGTTCGCCTCCTTTTTTGCCTCACAATACCATTATCTTTGGGTTCAAACAAGGGAAATTCAGCCCTTTGAGCGGTTTACTGTTTGTTTGAAAGAAGGAAAAAAATCGCCACAAAATACTTGACAAAACCACTTGGTTATTCTATATTATGTTTAATAGTAAACATTATGGAATTAAAAAGATGAAAACAATATATCTTGATCACGCGGCCGGAACCCCGGTTGACGAAAAGGTCGTCGGGGGGATGATACCCTATCTGAAGGGCTACTTTGGAAATCCCCAGAGCATCCACGTCTATGGCGAGGAGGCGAAGGGGGCCATCGATGAGGCGAGGGAGAAGGTGGCCGATCTCATCTCCGCCGATCCCGCCGAGATATACTTCACCGCGAGCGGCACGGAGTCGAACAACATCGCGATAAAGGGGATTGCCCACGCAGCGAAGAAGAAGGGGAGCCACATCGTCGTCTCGGCGATCGAGCACCAGTCGGTCCTCCACTCGGCAAAGAGCCTTGTAAAGGAGGGCTTTTCGGTGACCCACGTCCCGGTGGACAAGAACGGCGTCGTAAATCCCGAAGATGTTAAAAAGGCGATCACCGACGAGACGATACTCGTTTCGATCATGCACGCAAACAGCGAGGTGGGGACGATTGAGCCTATCGGCGAGATCGCGAAGGTCGTTAAAGATAAGGGCATAATATTTCATACCGATGCGGTCTCCGCCGTGGGGAATATCCCCATTAACGTAAAGGAGCTGGGGGTCGACTCGCTGTCGCTCTCCGGCAGCCAGTTCTACGGGCCGAAGGGCGCGGCCGCCCTCTATCTTAAAAAGGGGACGAGGGTCGTTCCCTTCATCGACGGGGGAATCCAGGAGGACGGCAGGCGCCCCGGGACCGAGAACGTCCCCGGCATCGTGGGGCTGGGGCTTGCCGCAGGGCTCGCGGTGGATGAGATGGCCGATCGCGCAAAACACCTGGTCGGGCTGAGAGACGCCCTGGTCTCCGGGCTTACCTCATCGGTCGATCATATATATCTTAAGGGGCATCCTGTGGACAGGCTTCCCGGCCACGCGAGCTTCGTTGTGGAGTTCATAGAGGGGGAGGCGATGCTCTTGAGCCTCAGCATGGAGGGGGTGTGCGTTGCCAGCGGCTCCGCCTGCACCTCGAAGGCCTTAAAGGCGTCCCACGTACTCGAAGCGATGAAAGTGGATACGGCACTGGCCCAGGGATCTATCGTCTTCAGCTTCGGGATGATGAACAGGATGGAGGACGTGGACTACGTCCTCGAGGTCTTCCCTCCAATCATAGAGAGGCTGAGGAAGATGTCCCCGTTATACACGAAATATTTGAAAGAGGGAAAAAAATAAGGGCAAAAGGAGGTATATAAGCCATGTACTCTGAAAAGGTTATGGATCACTTCAGGAACCCGAGAAACGTCGGGGTTTTGGACGACGCGGACGGAATCGGCGAGGAGGGAAATCCGGTCTGCGGGGATATGATGACTTTCTACATCAAGGTGAAGGATGACAGGCTTCAGGACATCAAGTTCCAGACGTTCGGTTGCGGAAGCGCCATCGCGGTATCCAGCATGATAAGCGAGATGGCCATCGGCAAGACGCTTAACGAGGCGATGAAGATAACCAACAAGGACGTTGCGGAGGAGCTGGGTGGACTGCCCAAGAACAAGCTCCACTGCTCGAATCTCGGCGCGGACGCCCTCCACAGGGCGATCGAGAACTATAGGAAGGATATCAAGATCGAGCCGAAGGCCAAGAGGCCTGAAAAGCCGGCGGACGCCGCCCACTGTCACTGTCCCTACTGCGGCGAGGAGTTCGACTGCAAGGACACTCACGTGGATATGTGTGTCAACAGGCCGGGGGCCGAATAAATAAACTACAACGCAGTTTGAGCCGGGAGCCTGGGCACTCTTTTTATCTGAATTGCATTTTTGGAGGGGAAGATGGGCGACAAGGATAAGGCGACGATCATCGTTTTCAGCGCTGAGATAGACAAGGTCCTGGCGGCCTTCAACATCGCCACGGGAGCGGCGGCGATGGGGATGGAGGTCTCGATGTTTTTCACCTTCTGGGGACTCAACGTGGTTAGAAAGGAGAAACAGACAAAGGGCCCCCGGGGGATTTTAAAGAAAATGTTCGGGATTTTAAACCGCGGAGGCGCGGACAGGCTCAAGCTCTCCAAGTTTCACATGGGGGGCATCGGGACGTGGATGATGAAGATATTGATGAGAAAGTCGATGATGTTAAGCGTAAAAGAGATGATAGGTACCGCCCGCTCCCTCGGTGTTGAGATGATCGCCTGCACCACCTCGATGGAGTTTATGGGGATCGACAAGGAAGACCTGATAGACGAGGTAAGCCGATTCGCTGGGGTCGCCACATATTTAGCGATGGCCAAGGAGAGCAAGATCAACCTCTTTATTTGATGAAATGAGGTTTATAAATGAAATTGGAAAAAGACCATACTCTTGATTGCTACGGGATGCTCTGCCCGCTCCCGATAATCAAGATATCCGAGAAGATAAAGGAGATGAAGAAGGGGGAGGTCCTGGAGACCCTGTCCACCGACGAGGGGATAAAGGAGGACATCGTCGCCTGGTGCAAGACCACCGGAAACGAGTATCTGGGCCTCGAGGAAGAGGAGGACGTCATCAGGGTCTTCGTGAAGAAGAGGGTGGGCTGATCTAAGGCCGGTACCGGCTGAAGCATTCTGACACAAATATAATGCTCAGTTCAACCCACCAGAGCTTACTAATCGACCTATTTGATTTAAAACGATAAACAGCATCAAGCAGAATACAAATATTTTACCAACCTTTGTACCACAGGTAAAATCCCCTTAACCTGTGGTTTTTCTTTTGCAATTTCGATTCCGCTGTGTTACTTTTCATCTTAGTGTAAAATGATTGAAAACTATCTTTAAATGCTTTTGCTTAAGCTATGAAAAGAATGTCGAAGGCCTTTTATCTTGGATCCTTTATAGGTGCGGCGGCACTCCTCCTTTTTTTCGTCATTATAGTCGGATTGGCGGTTTCTCCTTCAACCAGCATTGAAATTTCAAAGGCTAAAGCTATGACGAGTATAATGTTGATTTTGATCGTCTGTTTTGCAGTTATGATATATTTGTTTGTTGTAACGGCGATAATGTTCTACAGGATGTGGGATGCCATAAGGGACGGCGGGACGGCGGTGTCCCCCGGACTTGCGGTGGTGCTTCTCTTGATTCCGCTGGTGAATCTGGCGTGGATGCTTCTGGTATATCCCCTGTATATGAAGCACTAAAACGAATATGTCAGGCGGAGGTCAGCTGGCGTTGAGGCACTGAGTCCGGGGCTCTTCTATGCGTACCCGATCCTCTTCGGTATCTACCTCGTCTGCTCCATAACCCTACAGATCGTGTATTTTCTCCCCGAATCCGCGATATTGTCGGACGTCGACGTGCAGTTATTCATTGTCGGGATGATCACCGCCATCGCCTCGTTTTTCGTATTTCTGATCCTCATTTCGAAGATCTGCAACGCCGTGAACGCACTCCCCCACACGGAGGGTGGATTAACGGCATAGTCAAAAAGGATCGATTGGACGGGCTTTCCAAAATCGACTTTAATCCGCCTCGGGTTTTTTCCTCGCCAAGCCGGCTTCAAATTGAGCCTGTGATGCTCCCTCTCACTTGATGAGGCCCTATCTCCGAAGGGAGCAGCTGAAATTGGAGAATTTCTCCTAAAGCTCCCCGGTTTCTCGCCTCACCTTTGTGATATTAAGCTTTTGCAAATTGAATTCTTTTGTGTTATGATTTGGCCTCGTTGGCTGCGGGCAAAAAAGCATTGTTTTAAAAGGGGGAAAGCATGACAAGGATGTCGAAGGCATTTTATCTTGGCTCTTTTATCGGTGCATCGGCACTGATCCTTTTTCTCGCAATTATAGTCGGGGTGATGGCCGCCTTTGTCCCCAATGTCGAAAACATGAAGGTTCATGCGGTGGCCGGCTTAATATTTTTTGTAATCCTTTGTATAGCTGTCGGTATATATCTCATTGTCGTGACGGCGATGTTCTTCTACAAGATGTGGGATGCAATAAGGGGCGAGGGAGCACCGATATCCCCGGCCCTCGCGGTGGCGTTGCTCTTAATCCCGATCGTAAACTTGATCTGGGCATTCTTGATCTATCCTCTGTATGTGAAGCATTACAACGAGTATATCAAAAGGAGGGCCGCAGACGTCGGGGCGCTGCTGCCCGCAGGCGTCTTCTATGCGTATCCGGCGTTGCTTGGAGTCTACGTTGTCTGTACGGCCATTGCGCAGGTTGCACAAGTTGCTCCCGAATCTGCGCTTCTATTGATTGTCGCCCTTCCGTTTTCCATTATCGGGATGATCGCCTCCTTCGCTTCGTTTGTTGTGTTTCTCGTAATTGTGTCGAAGGTCTGTGACGCCGTGAATATCCTCCCTTATACAACGGAGAGAGGCGGAATGGTTCGGTCGGCGAGGAACGGGTAGGAGATAAGCCCTCATAGTGCAAAATAATTAAGGCACTGTGAGGCATATTCCGCTGAAATGTCTCGGTAATTCGCCTTAAAAGGTTAAGTGGTTTTTGTCCTCCACGATAGTGGGAGTGACGAGTAGTTCGCTTCAATTTCAGCTCCGATAGACAAGAGAGAATAAACGATGAAAAAAACAAAACTGATCGCTTGCGGCGTTACGGCGTTGATCTCCGTTTTATCCTTGCTCTTTTTTATCGCCTCGATATTTTATGGTAGATCACTGGACAATATTGAACCTCCTCCCCTCCTCGGAAACAAGGAAGATAATATAAATCGGATAAACGAAGAAGATATGGTTCCCAGACCCTTTTCGTTTTTGGTGGTAAGCGATACCAAGACGAGCAGTATTTTTGAGGCTTTTTATAACTCCGATTTTTATCCAAAAGAGGCGGACTTAACGATAATAGGGGGGGATTTTGTCAAGGATCCCGAGTGGGGATACCACAAATTTTTCATATTGGAGTTGATTGAATGGGGACTAAAAAGCCCGATATTTCTAATAGCGGGAAATCACGATATAGCCCTGGAGGAAAAGTATAGAGAGAAGGTCAACGCATTTTCGATCGATGACTTTAAGAAGACCTATGGTCCGTTGAACTTCTATTTCAAGTATTCGGGATGCCTCTTCATTGGTATAGACGATAACTACAACGATACGTACCTCGATTACTTGAGGGAGGTTCTCTCCGCCGAATCCGAAGGTGCCTTGATGAAGTTCGTCTTCATGCACATACCGCCCCCGTCCATTGTGCCGGTTTCCGATTACCGGCCCCTCAAAAGGGAGGATGAATTTTTCGATATCGTAGATGAGTTCAAGGTCGACTACGTCATAGCCAGCGACTACCACTCGTACCTGAGACACAGAAGGGGAAGGACGAACTACATAATAACCGGAGGGGGCGGGGCGCACCTGTACAAAAACAGCTCGAGCTTCTATCACGCCGTTTTGTTGAATGTAGATCCGGAACACAGGGAGGTCGCCGAGTTTATCTGTCCCTTGAAAAAATCCCTGGATTTCGGGGACGATATAGAGATATTTATGGTCGCGAAAACGTACCCCTTTTTCAAGTACCGCCCCCCCTTGGGATTTTCTATCCTCGCCTTGAACGCGATAATCGCTGCACTGCTGATTTGGAGATTTTTTAAGCTTATCGGGAGTAGAAATTAGCCGATGCGGCTTTTTTGAGGGGACACTCGCTGCATCCTGGATTCTTCGGGCGGCAGTAGCGCTTCCCGCAGGCCACGAGGAGGGCGTGGTACTCGTTGAAAAGCTTAACAACGCCTGGGCCGCCTTTTCTCAGCAGCGCATTGTGGAATATCGACTGGTAATCGTCGTATTTCATCTCTTCCTTCGCGATCCTGTGGCGGATGAGCACCCTCTTTGTATAGGCGTCTATAACGAAGATCGGCCTTTCGCCGGCGTAGAGTAGGATCGAGTCCGCCGTCTCGGGGCCGATTCCGTTTACTTGAAGGAGCTCCTCCCGCTTTTCGTGAAGGTCACCTTTGAGGGATTGGGCGACATCCCCGGAGGAGTTTTGAATGAGATAGCGGGTGTAGTTTTTCAGCCTTTTCGCCTTTACCCTGAAATATCCCGCCGGGCGGATGAGGGGGGAGAGGGACTCCTCCGAGAGGGAGTCTATTCCCCGGGGATTGAGGAGGTCTTTTTCTTTGAGGTTTTCGAGGGCGGACTCCACGTTTTTCCAGTTCGTGTTCTGGGTGAGGATCGCCCCGGCGGCGATCTCGAAGGGGGCCATTGACGATTCCGGGTCTTCCACGGGCCACCAGTCCTGCGGCCCGAAGTGGTCCAGCAGGCGGTCGAAGATATCCGTCAGGATTTTTTCGGTGTCGCCCATCTCGCACGCCTGAAAAAAAGGGGGCCCTTTATCGGTCCCCCTTTACTTTATATTTTTTCGGTTGTCTCATTTGGACAATGATTCGATTATCGAACCTCCGGAGCCATCGACAATTATTTTTCGCTCCGGTGATCGCTTCCATGAAAGGGCTGTAAGTCCTCCGAAAATCGGAGTCTCATATATAATAATACATAATAAGCATAATGGCGATTTTTGAACACCTGAATGATGGGATATATCGGAACTCCTTGAAGGAGAATTACACCTAAACTCCCCTCGGAGAAAAAACGGACTCCATAATATGAAAACTACCCGCCCAACAGGTAATAAATTCTCCGACCGCCAACTTGCCAAACCCCTAAATTTACCTAAAACCCAAACTTGCCCGACCCCCAGTTATTAAATTGCCCGACCCCCCCATTTGCCCGACCCCCAACTTGCCTAACTCCCTGATATAATTTGCCGCCCCCCCCATTTTAATTAAAACCGTTTATATCCTTATATTGTTGAATCTCGGCTACACCTTTTCTACATTGAAGTTCCCGGAGCCCGGATCGAAGATAAGGATATATTTTTTATCGTTGTTTCTGTCCTTAAACTCGGTCTTGAAGTTGGTATTGGTCTTTGCCTCGTTGAGGATCATCTTCAGATAATCTTTTTTTTCGTCGGAGCCATGAAAGAACTTCAGTTCTTCAATGCCTTCCGGGTCTCCGTTAAGCTTCATCTAATATCCTGATCGAATTGTTCTCTATATATTTTAATATCATAGGTCAAGCGTGTATGTCAATAGTAATTGGAGTATATGGTGGAAGTTTCTGGATCACTGATTATGCTTGTCGGCCCTGATGAGGGAGAAGAGCAAGATGATTGCAAACAGGAGTGAGATGGAAGTTGCAATTAAGGGTAATGAAACTCCTGTTTTCGCCATACGGTATATATTCAGGCTTAGAATCCCCAGTGATGCGATGAGGGCGACGTACTTGAAGGGCTTTATCATTAGATAGATGGGTATTGCCGAGAGTGCAGGGATTAAAAAAAGTGCCAGCAGGAGGCAGTTCTCGGCGCTCCCGGTCCATTCCAGGAGGAGCCCTGATATCTCCTGGAGCGAAGCGAAGAGGAGGAGAATCAGGGCCAGGGCCCTAAACGTCCTTTTAAGCGTGCCGCCGTGTTTGGATTTCACTTAGGGGCTTTCCTTCAAAACATTAAAGACCGCAAATCCTTAAAAGATCTCAAAAACAATTTTTTATTGGAAATCGAATCAAAATTGAGCCGATCAGAATCTCCTTATGGTTCCGTTCCCCGGCGGATTCGGCTTTACCGGCTGGAATCGATCTTTCGGCGTCTTGGAGAGGGAAAATCAATCGAGATAGTCGCTGTTGTATTCTATGTCCGCCTTTGCTCTGAGCTCTTTAATGAAGTTGTTGTAAGCCTCGATCCTCTTTACCAAAAGGGCGTTCGCTTTCAAAAGCCTTTTCTCATCAGGGGAAAGCTCGTTATACTCCTCGATCGTCATCCCTTTATATCTCTTCGCAATCACTATCACATCTTCTTCGGAAGCCTTTGCCGAGTCTTTTATGATGCCCGAGAACTTCTGGATCATAATATCGTTTCTTATGATGGCCTCGAAGCCGGCCTCGGTAAGTTTATTGTATTTGAGGACTTCCGTGTAGGTGTCGTAATCGAATTCCCCGTCTTTTTTGAAATATGGTACGCTCTTTATTACATCCCGAACTTCCTTGTCGGTAACGGGGATGTTGAGCTTCTTCGCCTCCTTGGTCTCCAGTATCTTGTCGATCTGTTCGTCCAGGATCGATTTTCTGAGGCCGAGTTTCTTGATCTCTTCTTGCTTTAAATCCTCTCCATACTTTTCCTTTATTGCCTTAAGTTGATTTTCAAAGGCATTCTGAAATTCGGCGTGTGTTATTATTGTGTTGCCGACCCTGGCTGCGAAGCGGCTCTGGTCTTTGTTTCTGAATGTTGTTAGAATCCCAAAGCCGATGACGAAGCTCAACGCCACCGCTAAAAGGAGTGCCTTTAACCACCAGGAGCTCGCGCTCTTTCTCATTATATCTAGCATAGGTTTCTCCCTAAATGTGATCTTTGTACTATTAAAATTATAGTCAGAGAAGTATGAAAAAAGCAAGACATTTTTGTTATTAACTTAATTTGATGGTAAATATCCTAAGCAACGGTCTTGTCGAGATTTAAGTCAAAAGATTTTCCTTGATTATATTACATTTTGTCGCTATAATCCCTATGGGATTGTTATGAGTTTAATCGGGAGAAATCGATATCGGATTTCATCTTAGATGGGCCTTAAGTTTCATCTTTTATGGATTAAGGAGCCTTTGGGATTTGAACAACACGTTTCAGGAGTGATTGATGATACTGAATTCCCTTGTAGATATAGTTTCCAACGACCTCTCCATTGACCTGGGGACGACCAATACCCTGGTCTATTTGAAGGGTAAGGGGATAGTGGCGGACGAGCCCTCCGTTGTTGCTATAAAGGAGGGTCCGAGGGGCGAGAGGAAGATAATAGCGGTGGGGAAAGAGGCGAAGTTGATGCTTGGCCGTACGCCGGAGGAGATCGTCGCCATACGTCCGTTAAAGGACGGGGTGATCGCCGATTTCGAGATTACGGAGCACATGTTGAAGCATTTCATCAGGAGGGCGTCCCCGCGGCGCTCTTTGATGAGGCCGAAGATAGTAGTCGCGGTACCCTCCGGGATTACCCCCGTCGAGAGGCGGGCGGTGATAGAGTCCGCCACCACCGCAGGCGCCAGGGAGGTCTATCTCATCGACGAGCCGATTGCGGCGGCGATAGGTGTGGGGCTTCCGATCTCCGAGCCTTCGGGGAACATGATTGTGGACATAGGCGGCGGAACGACTGAGGTGGCCGTGATCTCGATGAACGGGATAGTCTATTCGGAGTCGGTCAGGGTCGGCGGAAACAAGATGGATGAGGCGATAGTCCAGTATCTGAAGAGGAAGTATAATTTTCTCATAGGGGAGAGCTCAGCCGAGAGGTTGAAAATGGAGATGGGAACCGCCCTCGTGGAAGGAGAAGGCAGAGCGGTCGATGTGAAGGGAAGGGATTTGGTCTTGGGGATTCCGAAGATACAAACCGTCAGCGCCGAGGAGGTCAACGAGGCGCTCACGATACCGATAAACATGATCGTCGAGACAGTTCTGCGGGCTTTGGAAAACACCCCTCCGGAGCTGGCATCCGACTTCGTGGATAAGGGGATAGTTATCTCCGGCGGCGGGGCCCTGATAAAGAATATCGACAGGCTTCTTCAAAAGGAGACAAGGCTTCCGATAATCGTTGCGGAAAATCCGCTGTCGGTAGTAGTCCTCGGCTGCGGCAGAACGCTGGACGATCAGGATCTCTTGAAACAGGTGGCGGTCCCGGGGAGGTAAGGGGGGGGTGAGGGGGAGATGCTGATTCGGCTGTTGAATAAGGCCGCTTTCTATCGAATAAATGCCGGGGATTTTGAAAAAAGCGGATTGCTATAAATCAAGAATCTAAAAAAATAAATATATATTAAAAATGTATAAATTCCTTCGGCGGCATAAGGGAGCGCTGATCTGCACCGCACTCCTTATTGCGTCGCTTTTTATCTTTATCGCCTTCGGCCACAACACAACATTCGCCGGCAAATCGAGGGGGGCGTTTCTCGAGATAACCTCACCGGTGTTCGAGCTGGTAGATTCCCTCTTTGACAAAGCGGTTTCTATCTGGGATCGCTACATATATCTTAAGGATCTAAAGGAGGAAAACGAGGAGCTGAAAAAACACCTCGGGCGGATCTCCTCCAAGTACGACAACCTGAAGACCCTCTACATCGAGACCGAGAAGAAGAACCAAAGGCTCGAGGAGATGCTCGGATTCACGATGACGGCGCCCTATACGCTTCTCCCCGCAAGGGTAATCGGGAGCGACCCGGCCCCCTATTCCAGTGCAATAATAATAGACAAGGGGAAGGAGAACGGCGTTTTGCAGGACCTTCCGGTGATGTCGATAAGCGGAATAGTGGGGATCGTCCTTAACGTCTCCGACAGGTCATCGACCGTTATGCTCCTTGACGACAGGAGGAGCCGAATCGCCGTTACCCTTCAGGGTGACCGCACCAGGGGCGTCCTGGAGGGATCCACCGACGGGACGGTTCACCTCTCGTTCGTGGACAGAAAGGCCAAGGTAAAGACGGGCGATGTGGTTGTCACGTCCGGGATGGGAAGTATATTCCCAAAGGGGCTTCTTGTGGGGAGGATCGCGGAGGCGAAGAGACCCAAGTACGGCCTCTTTCAGGATATTGTGGTGGCGCCCAAGGTCAATCTCAAGAGCGTCGAGGAGGTGCTGATTATCATCAAATCGAACGAAGAAATCCCGGATGAATAAGGCGGATAAATATATCAAGATGAGCAGGGGTAGGCGGATTTTCGGCTTCATCCTCTTTATCCCCCTCGGTTTTTTGGCCGTCGTAATTCAGGGGCTTGTCTCGGAGCTCTTCGGGATAAGGGTGGAGTGGTTTTTTGTCTTCATCATCTACGTGGGAATCTACAAGTCTCCGGGGCTCTGTTTTCTCATAACGGCGGTTCTGGGGCTGGTCTTCGATCTCTCCTCCAGCGCTCCGGCGGGCCAGGGATTTTTCTGCGCCTTTTTCGCAATGGGGGCGGCAAGAATAATCTCAGGCCTCATCTATGCGGACAGGCCCTTGATCATGTTTCTGACGACGGCCGCGATTACGCTGGGCCTGAACGTAATCCTTGTGTTAGTCTTTGCGCTGACTCAATTCAGGGCAGGGGATGCAGCCTATTTTATACGCTTTGCCGTCTCCTCTTCGCTCCTCACAGCAATCCTGTCGGTTCCCCTCTTTTTGGTCATAAAGTTTATCGACCCGGAGTGGGGGGGCTACTATTTCACGAGGTTCATGCGGGAGGAGGAGGAGATCCCGCTGATATGATTTCCCTTTGGTAGGCCTTTTGATGTCCGGTTACGACATAAAGAGGATCGATCCTTATCGGTCGGTCAGGGTTGCCTTGATCGGGGCTATCGCCGTGCTCCTTTTTCTGGTGTTGTGTGCGAGACTCGCCTACCTCCAGCTCTACATGGGCGAGACGTTTCGCATAATGAGCGAGGACAACAGGATAAGGTTCGTCAAGGTGCCGGCGCCGAGGGGAATGCTTCTCGATCGCCGCGGCCGCGTGGTGGTGGACAACCGCCCCTCGTTCGACGTCAAGCTGGCCACGGAGTACGTGGAGGATGTTGACGATGCCCTGGCGGACATATCCGGACTCACCGGTGTTAAGGTGGGAATCCTCAAGACCAATCTCAAGAGGGAGAAGGAGAAAAATCCGAAGTACCGGCCCCTGACCGTTGTGCGGGACCTCTCGAAAGACGACATGGCGCCGCTGATCTCGCGTATTCACCGTTACCCGGCGCTGGAGCTCGAGGTCCTGCCGATACGAAACTACGTCCACGGCCCCCTGGCCCCCCACCTCTTCGGGTACATGGGGGAGATAGCCGACGACGAACTGGAGCTGGAGAAATACCGGGGGTACAGGACGGGGGACGTCATCGGAAAGAGCGGGATCGAGGAAGAGTGGGACAGGGAGATAAGGGGTGTGGACGGCGGGATTCAGATGGAGGTCGATTCCACCGGCAGGGAGCTGAAGTTTTTGGGGAAGGTCGATCCGGTTCCCGGAAACAACTTGGTCCTCACCATAGACCTCGATCTTCAGGAGTTCGCAAGGCGCCAGATGGAGGAGAGAGATCACGCCGGCGTCGTCATCGCGATGGACCCCCAAAGCTTCGAGATACTGGCGATAGTCTCCGCTCCTGACTTTAACCCGGCCGATTTCGCCAGGGGGATCAGCGCCAAAGAATGGCAGGCGCTGGTCAATCACCCGAGGCGCCCCCTCGAGAACAAGGGGATCTCGGGCCAATATCCACCGGGATCAACGTACAAATTGATCACCGCCACGGCGGGCCTCGAGGAGGGATTCATCGACGTAGACAAGAAACTCTACTGCCCCGGCTACTATCGGTTCGGCGGAAGGGCCTTTGCCTGCTGGAAGGCGGGGGGGCACGGCAGGGTGAAGATCCACAGGGCCATCGTGGAGTCGTGCGACGTCTTCTTCTATCAGGTGGGAAACGGCGTCGGGATCGAGGGGCTCGCCCGCTACGGGGGCAGCTACGGCTTCGGCAGGCTCACCGGGATCAAGCTCTCCAACGAAAAGGTGGGGATAAATCCGTCCCCCAAGTGGAAGAAGGACTACTTCGGCCGGCCCTGGTATCCGGGGGAGACGATTTCGTGCTCCATCGGTCAGGGGTATACCCTCGTTACGCCCCTCCAGCTTCTGGTCGCCTTTTCCGCCATAGCCAACGGCGGCACGATCTACGAGCCGAGGATCGTAAGGGAGATATTGAGTCCGGAGGGGGAGACAGTGAAGAGCTTCAAGAGCGTCAAGAGGGGGGAGGTCTTGATATCGCCGGAGAACCTGGAGATATTGAAGTCGGGGCTCTACGGCGCCGTCAACGAGCCGCACGGTACCGGGTGGAGGGCGAGGATAAAGGGAAAAGACGTCTGCGGAAAGACCGGAACCGCCCAGGTGATAGCGGGGCGGATGAGCAGCAAGTACCTCCCCTATGAGCTCCGCGACCACGCCTGGTTCGTGGCCTTCGCGCCTCTCGAGAAGCCTGAGATCGCCGTCGTCGTCCTCGTAGAGCACGGCGGGTTCGGGGGGGCCGCCGCATCCCCAATCGTGGGGGAGGTGATAAAAAAGTACTTCGAGCTCAAAGAGGGAAGGAAGAAGTGATAAGGGATTTTATTAAGAAGACCGACACCGTGTTCTTGACGGCCGTTGTTATTACCCTTCTGGTGGGGATACTGAATCTCTACTCCGCCTCGAGGATGGAGGATTTGTCGGCCGTCCCCCTCTACGTGAAGCAGATCTACTGGGCCGTGCTCGGGCTCTCTCTGATGCTTCTGACCATGTTCATCGACATTCGCTTTTTCGAGCGGTGGGCCTACATAATATATTTGATCACCCTTTTCTTTCTCGTCGTCGTCCTCTTTTTGGGGGAGCGCACCGGCGGCGCAACCCGCTGGTTCGCCCTGGGGCCGATATCCTTTCAGCCCTCGGAGTTTGTAAAGTTGTCTATGATTATGGCTCTGGGGCGCTACTTCCAGAAAAACATGCCCGTTGACGGCATCACCATAAAACACCTCTTCATCCCGGCGGCCTTGGCGGCCGTTCCGACCCTCCTGATAGTAAAGGAGCCCGACCTCGGCTCTGCGGGGCTCATCGTCCTGGTCTTCGCCACCCTTCTCATTGCTACGAAGATGCGTCCCAAGACCGCCGTAACCGTAATCCTTGCCGGGGTGATATCGATGTTTCCGGCGTTCATCTTCGGATGGCGGTTTTTGAAGCCCTACCAGCGCCAGCGGATACTCACCTTTTTATGGCCGGATACCGATCCCCTCGGCTCCGGCTACCATATCATCCAGTCGAAGATCGCCGTGGGAAGCGGGAAGATCATCGGCAAGGGATACATGCACGGCACCCAGAGCCAGCTCCGGTTCCTGCCGGAGCAGCATACAGACTTCATCTTCAGCGTCCTGGCCGAGGAGTGGGGCTTTATCGGGTCGATGGTTATCCTGATTCTCTTCTGCGTGATCATCTTGAGAGGGTTCTACATAGCCCGCTCGGCGAGGGACGTCTTCGGGGCGGTCGTTGCGGCGGGGATCTCGATTGTCATCCTGTGGCAGTCGTTCATCAACATCGGGATGGCGACCGGGATATTTCCCGTCGTCGGTATTCCGCTGCCGTTTCTCTCTTACGGGGGGACCTCCCTTGTGACGATGCTTATCGGCGTTGGTCTCCTCCTCAATATCTACAGGAGGAGGAATATTTTTTGACGGGGGGCCTACGATGAAGTCCCGTAAAAATAGCAGTAACGATAGCCATAACAAAAAATATCGGCTCCTTGACCACACTGCCGATCTGAGGATCGAGGTCTTCGGCGAGGGGAGGGAGGGGCTGTTTGTCTCGGCCGGGGAGGCGATGGCGGACCTTCTCGTGGGGATCGATCGGCTGGGGAAGGGGGTGGCGACCCGGCATGAGGTCTCGGCCTTCGGCGATACGATCGAGGAGCTTCTTGTCGACTGGCTGAGGGAGCTTCTCTACATCTTTAACGTCAGGGGGATCGTTTTATTTCGTTTCGAGAGTGTAGAGTTGACCGAAAAGGGCGTTAAGGCTGTCTGCATCGGCGAGAAGTTCGACGTCGAGAGAAACGGGATCAAAACCGAGATAAAGGCGGTGACGTATCACGGGCTCGAGATAAAGACCGACGGAGTTGATGGAAGGGAGGATGGAAAGGACGGCAGGTACAGGGCCGCGATCATCTTTGACGTATGAGGGGGAATGATGGATGTAAAGCTTAAGAAGATCGATCAGCACAGGTGGAAGATCGAAAAGGCCGGCAAGATGCGGACCCATGGGATCATCTACTCGAACGATACGATGATCGAGGACGTGAAGAGGGACAACGGGCCCGTTCAGGTGGCGAACGTGGCGATGCTTCCGGGGATTGTCGGCCCCTCCCTCGCCATGCCGGATATACACTGGGGATACGGATTTCCGATCGGCGGGGTCGCGGCCTTCGACGTCGACACAGGCGTGATATCCCCCGGCGGGGTCGGGTACGACATAAACTGCGGCGTGAGGCTCTTGAGGTCTGAGCTTCAGGTCTCGGAGGTCATCCCGAAGGTAAAGGATCTGACCATCGAGCTTTTTCACACGATTCCCTCCGGGGTCGGCTCCGCCGGGAGGATGAGATTGAGGGGCAAGGAAGAGATGGATGTCTTGAGGGAGGGGGCGGCGTGGGTCGTGAAAAACGGCCACGGGACCGAAGGAGACCTCGTTCGCACGGAAGACGGCGGAAGGATGGAGGGGGCCGATCCCGGCGTCCTCTCGGAGCGCGCCCTGGAGAGGGGGAGGGATCAGCTTGGAACCCTGGGAAGCGGAAATCACTTCATCGAGGTGGGATTCGTGGACGAGATATACGACGAGGCGGCGGCCAATACCTTCGGGCTCTTCGTCGACGGCGTTGTCGTCCAGATACACTCCGGCTCGAGAGGGCTGGGGTACCAGGTCTGCGATGATTTTCTTAAAAAAATCGGGAGAGTGACGATCGACGAGGGGATTGAGATCCCGGACAGGCAGCTGGCCTGCGCCCCGATAAGGTCAGGGGCGGGGAGGGATTACCTCGCGGCAATGGCCTGCGCGGCCAACTACGCCTGGGCAAACCGGCAGGTCATGTCCTCCTTCACGAGGGAGGTCTTCGAGCGGTTCTTCAACGCAAGCCCCAAGGATTTAAGGATGGGTCTTGTCTACGACGTCTGCCACAACATAGCAAGGATAGAGAAGCACGAGGTCGAAGGTAAGGAGAGGGAGCTCTGCGTCCACAGGAAGGGGGCCACTAGGGCGCTGCCCCCCGGGCACGGGCTCGTACCCGAGGTCTACAGGGAGGTGGGACAGCCGATCCTGATACCGGGGGATATGGGGACCGCCTCGTACGTCCTGGTGGGGACCGAGGGGGCCTTGAAGGAGACCTTCGGGAGCACCTGCCACGGCGCCGGCAGGGTGATGTCTCGAAAGCAGGCGAAGAGGGTTGCGAGGGGGAGGTCGATCGCCCAAGAGCTGATGGATGGCGGCGTCTTCGTCACGGCGAGGGGGAAGACCTCTCTGGCAGAGGAGATGCCGGAGGCCTACAAGGACGTTGACGATGTGGTGGAGGTGGCCCACAGCGCCGGGATATCGAAGAAGGTGGCGAGGCTCAGGCCCATCGGCGTGATGAAGGGGTAGATGGACGTTCTGTTTACTGCTTGGCGGTGTTGTTTGCGGTGCTTTTTTATGGGGCGGATATAGTACAGATCAGCACGTCATTCAATCGGGAAGCGGGGAACTAAAAATATACTGTCATTCCCGCGAAAGCGGGAATCCAGTTTAATATCTTTTGCAAAGGAAGCGATTTTTTTACATTATCAAAGGAGTTTTCCATGAAAGCCACAGGTACTCTTCAGGTGGGTAATATCATTAAGGTAGCGGCGGTGCGCTTCGCTGAGAAGGAGGCGGTCTTCTGTTCCATGACCGGAAGGAGGTTTACGTTTCGCGAGATGAACGAGAGGACCAACGCTCTATCAAACGGCCTCCTGTCGATGGGGCTGAAAAAGGGGGACGTCTGCGCCTTCCTCATGTACAACAGGGCCGAGATTATCGAGACCTACTTCGCCCTGGCGAAGATCGGGGTGATGGGGATTCCGCTGAACTACCGACTCGCCCCGAACGAGATGGTGGAGCTCATGACCTTTTGCGACGCCGAGAACCTCATATTCGACCCCGCCTTCCTTGATGCGGTTGACGGAATGAGGGGCGATCTCAAGGATATCAAGCGCTATATCTGCGTGGGGGATGCCGTCCCCGACTTCGCGGAATCGTACGACCGGCTGGTTAAGGACTCGTCGGTGGAGGAGCCGGACGTCGAGGTCTTCGAGGAGGATATCCAGTACATGAACCTGACCTCCGGGACGACGGGGCTTCCCAAGGCGTATCTCTTAACGCAGTACAACAATGTGGCGGCGGGGCCGTTTATGGCGATGGCCCACGACCTCACCGAAGAGGACATTATCCTCACCGTCTTTCCGATCTTCGGGCGGGTCGGATTCGCCTGGTGTGCAATGGCGTTTATGGTAGGTGCAAGAAACGTCATCCACCAGTTCGGGCAGGGGGGGATGTTAAAGCTCATCGAGGATGAGAAGGTGACGATATCGAACTGGGTTCCCACCATAGCGAATATCGTTATGGGGGTGCCCGATTTTGACAAGCACGATTACTCGTCTTTAAGGGCTCTGGTCTTCGCCGCCGCCCCCTTTCCGAGGAGCCTTCAGGAGAAGGTCAAGGAGAAGATATGTCCCAACATATACGAGTATTACGGGCTCCAGGAGAGCGGGATCCTGACGCAGATCAAGCCGAAGGACAAGGAGAGGAAGCCGGATTCGGTGGGCCTTCCCCATCTCGGGGCTGACGTGAGGGTCGTGGACGCCAAAGGGAAAGACGTCCCGGTGGGGGAGGTGGGGGAGATCATAGGGAGGGGCGCCGCGGTGACCACCGGCTACTTCAAGAACGAGGAGAAGTCCAAGGAGATGTTCAAGGACGGCTGGTTTTACACCGGGGACCTGGGGCGTTTCGACGAGGAGGGCTTTCTATATCTCGCCGGCAGGAAGAAGGACATGATCATCTCCGGGGGACAGAACGTGTTCGCCGTCGAGGTCGAAGATGTCCTCATGGGCCACGACGCGATCATAGACTGCGCCGTCATAGGCCTCCCGGACGAAAAGTGGGGGGAGCTCGTTACGGCGGTGGTCTTGAAGAATCCCGAGGTGGAGGTTACCGAAAAGGAGATTATCGAGTACGTCAGGGGCAAGACGGCCCACTTCAAGGCGCCCAAGAGGGTGATCTTTGCCGACTCGATCCCAAGGACGCCTACGGGAAAGGTCACGAAGTTCGTCCTGGTGGAGAAGTACTCGAAGAAATAAATGTCATTGCCCCGGGAAAGGGGAATTAAGAAACATACTGTCATTCCCGCGAAAGCGGGAATCCAGTTAATATTTTTCTGGATTCCCAATCGAGTTGGGAATGACAGAATAAATCCCCAATCGAGCTGGGAATCCAAATCTGGATTTCGAATATAGTTCAGTAAGATTGTGGATAGATAGTGGATAAGTCTATTGATATGACACGAAAGTCCTTGAAATAGATAGATTTTCGGAAACAGCCTATTTTTTAAGCAGCAAATAAAGCTAATAATATTAGATATTTACGACACTTTTAGCCTTCGAATTTCGGGCAAATTGAAAAGTCTTTACTTTAATGGTAATAATTTACGGTGATTGTATACAATGTATTTCTGAATTGAAAGCTGATGAAGGCTTGAAATATTAATCGGCGGTCTTAAAGGCCGTTATCATGCAGGCGAAAACTGAATTATCGATAGCCGAGCTTCTATCGATCTGAGAGGCTCTCCCCTACCCTTAACCGGCAGCCGATATTCTCAAATATCTGCCTGTTTTTCAGGTACAGCTCCCTCTTTGTAAACTTGAAGACCATACCGCTGTCGAGCTCCATGCTGATTGCCGTTGAGGACTTCCCGGTCTTTGCCGAGAGGGTCCTGACGAGGGACTCCCTCTGCTGTCTGTCCATGGGTGCGAAAACCGTCAGCGAATAGATAATCTGGTAATGGTGGTTGCAGAAGGGGCACACTTTACAGCTTATCTCGATCTCCTTTGCACAGGCGGGACAGATCTTTGTGGGGATTCTCTTATCCCCCGCCATCCTGTCCACCTTGCCCGTGGTGCTCTTCTTGATCCCCTCCTTTCGGGCCCCCTGTATGGTCTTCAGGCCGTATATGAAAGACAAGAAGCCGCCGATCGCCAGGATATAAAAATATGTTTCCCCCCAGAAGTAGATCGATACGGCAAATAAGATAATCCCGAGAAATGTAAAAAAATAACCCATTTTAACTGCCCACAGATGCCCTTTACGGAAAACGGTAACGGTCTTTCCTTGGGAGTTTGATAGATGCAGAGGTAAAGATAAATGCCCGACTCTCCCGTTCAGCCCCTTAAATTTTTCAATATGATAATGACAAATGATATAAATGTCAAATATAATGGGGGAAAAAGTATTTTTCACTTTTTGCGGAGAATCAGGCGCTGTGGGATTTCATGTTAAAAAGCGTGTATAATCCGGTTTATACGTTTGATTTTAAAGAAAATATGAAATTGACAATTATGTCATATTTATGTACTCTAATGCATGTAAATAGGATTAAATTACGATCTGTTTTATATTCTACCTCATTTTTTGGGGGAAATTATGAAGGTATTCGTAATCAAGGATGAAGGTGGCACCTCGAGGAGGTTCGAGTCGGAGAAAAAGACGATAATGGTGGGCAGGGGGAGCCACAACGATATCGTGATTCGCGGAGACAACGCATCCAGGGATCACGGCTTTTTCAGGACGGGAAGCAAAGGCCTCACGTTCAGCGACAGGAGCAAGAACGGGAGCTACGTAAACGGCGCGCTCTATATTAACAAAGATGTGAGTCTGAAGGTCGGGGACACCGTAGAGATATCGGGGACGAAGATCAAGTTTTTCAGCGAAGTTCCGATATCGACCGGCCGGGCACACGCTCCCCAGGCGAGGGGGGCGGCCGTTGAGCCCGTTAACTTAAATGCGTCGGCACCGGCGCCCTATAAGAGCTATTTCGGATTGAGCTTTCTCGTTCTCGTCCTTTACATATTCCTCTGGCCTGTGGGACTGATTCTCAACTTTATCTTCTTCTTTGAGGCGAGGAAGTTCGAGGGTATCTACGGAACTCCGCCGGAGGGGAAGGGGTGTCTGCTGGCGATGTTAATCTGGCAGGCAGCGATGGTCGTGATTTCCATTATACTGTTTTTCATCTTTTTTCTGTTTGCCGGACTGGCTATAAACTGAATTTGTAAGCGGCGGCCTACAGATAAGGACGATACAGGACATAAAGTCGAACATTGCATTAATTCTACTTTTTTCGTTCACGAAACAACATTTGACAAAGATACAAAATTTATGCTAAAAAAAGTAAATGTGAGTATCGTGAGAGATTTCAAAGGGGTTGATTACACAGGTTTAATAAGAAGATATCTTATTGAAATTTAGGGGGATAAAAGATGATAAAAAAAGAGAGTTTTTTGACATTTCTGCTTTTTGCCTTTGCCTCGCTCTTTTTAATGGGACAAAGTGATCCAGATGCGATAGTCGGGATCATACTCTTAATAGTACTCTTCTTGGTCGGTCTGATAATGTTCGCCCTTTACATCTGGGCGGTCATATGGTCTTACAAGGACTGCAAGGCGAGGGGGGGCGGGGCGCTCTGGGTCTTCTCGATATTCTTCTTCCCGATAGGGTGGCTCATCTACCTCCTGGCGCGCCCGAAAGAGATGGCTGGGGGATATGGGGTCAGGGCGCAGATGCCGGATGCCGGGTATCAGCCGGGTGTGGGGGCGCCGGGCCCGGAGGCTATAACGGTCAGGGAGACGGTGACGGCCCCTCACAGCGCGCCGGCCGGCGGCGGCGAGACAATGGATATTAGGGGGGGAGGAGGAGGCGGCGCGAATACGCCCGACAGGACGGTCCTCATCTCGGAGAGGGACAGGGCGCCCGTAACGGGATGGCTGGTTGTCACCTCCGGCGACAGAAAGGGAGAGCGCTTCGATATCCGCGGAGACGAGGCGGACGTGGGACGGGGAACGGACTGTGACGTGATTGTCGACCACGAGACGGTATCGGGACGCCACGCCAAGATCAGAAACGAGGGTGGAAAATTTATCCTCTACGATCTGGCGAGCAGAAACGGGACGTTCTTGAACGAAAAGAAGATCAGCAAGGCCCAGCTCAGGGACGGCGACAATATTACCCTGGGCGAGATGAAGTTTGTCTTTAAGAGCCTGTAGGGCTTAAGGACGTATGAACGGTTTTTTGGATGGGATGGTGTGAACAGGGGCTCGAATCTCGATGAAGGCATTTTAGAGATATCTCTTCGGGATGCAGGATTTGGGCCGGGGTTGGAATGTCAAATAGTTCCGATCTCTTATCTTGAACCGCCGAACGTTGGGTGCTCAGATCTCTTGAGCGTTTTGACCGGGTAATTTTGTCTGCGGCAGGGGTGTCGGCATTGCGATTGTTCGATTTGGTGATGTGTTGAGCTCCATGATTTGTTGTTCAGGCGTTCAAATATGCAGGGGTTTCAACGGGATCGGGATAATAACGGGAAGGGCCGGGAAGGGGGGGACGAGGGGGGGTACGAGAAGGGGCGAGAAGGAGCGTCGGACGCTGGAAGTTCCCCTTTCGCTGTGTGACATATTCATCTAATATTTGTATAAAATTCTATTTACGGGGGGAGATATGAAGAACCGAGTAAAAACCGCGTTTATTCTTTTGTCTCTTTTTTGTTTTTTGACTTCGGCCGCGGTTGTAAGGGCCGAGTACAGTGTGAAGATAAACCAGATAGACACGTCGAATTTTCCGGAGATCAAGGCCTACATCTCCGTTCTGGACGACAGTAACAAGCCGGTCAAGGGACTTTACGGAAGCAACTTCTCGATTACAGAAGACGGGGCTCCCGGGCCCACGAATTTATCCGTTGAATCGATGTTGCGCTCCGGAGAGCCCATCGCCATTGTGCTTGCCATCGACACGAGCGGCAGTATGAAGGGTCAGGCGATGGAGCACGCCCGGGAGGCGGCCCTGAAATTCGTGGAGGGGCTGGGGGATAACGACCTGGCCGCCGTCATCGATTTTAACGACAGGGAGCATATAATCTCCGAGTTTACATCGGACAAGGCCTCGCTCAGCCGGGCCATCGAGGGGCTCGACGTCGCCGGAACGAGAACCGCCCTGTACGATGCCATCTACAAGGCGCTGGAGATGGGCTCGAGGCCGGGACTCCCCTTCAGGAAGGTGATCATAGTCCTCTCCGACGGGAAGGACGAGGGGAGCGCCCTGACGATCGACGACGGCATAAAGAAGGCCAAGGACTCCTCCATACCGGTCTACACGGTCGGTCTGGGGCCGAATGTGGACAGGCAGCCGCTGACGAGGACATCGCGTTTAACCGGCGGAGAGTCTCTCTTTGCGCCGACCTCTTCCGATCTCGTCGCCCTCTACGACGCGATATCGGAGCAGTTGAAGAACCAGTATATCCTTACCTACGTCACGACCGCCATTTTGGGCGACGGACTTCAGCATACCCTGGGGCTTTCCGTTACCATCGGGGACTCCATATTCAAGGACGACAGGACATTTATATCACCCAAGGTCTCGCCGAGCGCTACATGGACCTGGTTGTGGATAGCCGTAGCAGGCCTGGTCGTCTTGATTGTTATCCTGATTATCGTGATAGTCAGCCAGAGGGGAAAATCGAAGGGGGGAGAGGCGGAAGGGGAATACCCGCCTGATTCTGATCTGATGGCCGATTCGATGACCGTTACGGGTTCCGCCGTCGGGGCGGAAGAGGGGAGACATACGATGAGGGGAGCGGGGGCGGGTGCGGCCTATCCCGCGGACAAGACGATGATCATGAAGGCGGAGGAGTTTTTCACCGCCTGGGTCGAGGTAACCAAGGGCCCCGACAAGGGGAAGAGCTTTAACCTCGAGGAAGAGAGGACCAAGATAGGCAGGACGGGCGCGAACAATATCTCCCTCTCCGATGACACCATCTCCCGGGAGCATGCCGTAATCGACAACGAGGACGGGAAATACAGGCTTACGGACCTCGCGTCCACAAACGGTACCTTCGTCGGCGGGAAGAAGGTATCGACGAGGGTTATAAGGGACGGTGAAAAGATAGGTTTTGGTGATACGGAGGCGATAATAAGGATAGTCAAATCTAAGGGGTAAGGAGCGAAAATGGGTTCAAAGGGCGACGTTACCTTCGCAAGCCTGACGGATGTCGGGCTCGTGAGGGATCACAATGAGGATTACTACGGCTTTTTCGAGCCGGACAGCGGCGGGCTTCTCTCCACAAAGGGGAGGCTCTATGTGGTTTGCGACGGAATGGGGGGACATGCGGCGGGGGAGGTGGCAAGCCAGATCGCTGTGAAAACCATCGGCAGGGCCTACTTTTCAGAAAGGTCTCCCTTGAACCCCGCGCAGGCACTGAAGTTGTCCGTAGAGGCGGCGAACGGAGAGATCTACGAGGAGGCGAGAAGAAATCCGGATAGGGAGGGGATGGGGACCACCTTAAGCGCTCTCTCACTTGTCGGCAGGAGCGCTGTCGTCGCCAACGTGGGGGATTCCCGCACCTACATGATCCGGGACGGCGCAATCACCCAGATTTCCCAGGATCACTCCTGGGTAATGGAGCAGGTGAGGGCGGGCGGCCTCACTCCGGAGCAGGCGGAAAACCACCCCTACAGCAACGTCATAACGAGGAGTCTGGGCTCGAAATCGAGTGTGGACGTTGATATCTTCGGGCCGATAGATGTCATGCCGGGGGATATTTTCCTTTTGATGAGCGACGGGCTTTCCGGATTGGTAAAAGACGGGGAGCTTTTGAACTACGCCCTATCCCACCCACCGGAAGAGGCGGCCAGGCAGATGGTTCGGCTGGCAAAGGAGAGGGGGGGACACGACAATATCACAATTCAGATCGTCAGGATCAACAGGGTCTCCGGAAAGAGGCTTAGAAGGGCCGGGGTAAAGGTCAAGGTAACTAAGAGGTCGGTGGTCGTTGCGGCGGGTGTTGCAACGCTCTTTGTCGCGGCGCTCGTTGTGGCCGCGGCCCTGATAATGTCCAAGATCAAACCGCCGGAAGGGCCGGTGGATACGGGACCGCCCCCCATAATTAAGGCCGACGTCATCAATCCCAAAAGCATGGTCTTCGGAGACGGTAAGCTTTATCTGTTGGATATGGCTTCCATTGTAACTTATGATCCGACTCAGGCGGAGGGCACGGACACAACGGAGTTCTATATAAACGAGATTCCCATCTCGGAGGAGTTTGGAAAGCCCCTGGCGCTCACATACACCGAAAATATCTCGGGGGACAAAGTTTTGGGAGTAATGTGTATTGCCAAAGGGGAAAAGAAGAAATATAAAGCCTCTCTTCATACCTATAATCTCTCCAACAATAAGTGGTCCGAGGGGCTCTCCTTTGATCTCCCCAATGGGGATATTGAATCTCCGGCCGCAGTGACCGTGCTCGACGGCAACATCTACTTTATCTTTTCTGGAGGGCTTCACTGGGCCTCGAAAAAGGGAAACGGCAAGATCGAAAAGGAGTGGGAGCTCGAAGATCCGACCGCCGGTTTCGCATCCCCGTTCTCCTATCAATACAAACCTTCCGTATTAATCTACGTGGACGGGGGAAGGTTCTACCGCCTTAACTCCGGGGTGGGTGCACCCATGAAGGTATGCGGTCCGGGTGTTAAGCCCTTTCCTGAAAAGATCGTGGATATTGACAAGATCGGAGGGGAGAACGGTCTCTTTGCCGCGTCGAAAAAGGAGCTGTTCAGAGTCAACCTTGTCGACAATACGGCCTTTAAGATCCCGGCTCCGGTCGAGGAGGGGGAGATCGCGAAGGTTGCGGCGGGAGGCAACATCGTCTATCTCCTCGTAAAGGGAGATGACCTTGAGTACAAGATAATCCCCGTGGAGAAGGTCCTGGTTGAGGGGGAGCCCGAGCCGCTCTGCAAGTGAGTGGGAGAAGGGAGGGGCGGGAGGGGCGGCGTCGCTGAACCATTTGTTGGGCAGGATACAGAAATATCTACAACAGATGTTTAAAAAATGTCTTACATTAGTACTGAAAATCCAAAATGCAAAAGACATTAATCATATATCATTCCGGGTATGGGGCAACAAAATTTACTGCACAAGTAATTAAAAATACTCTAACTGAAAAAGGATTAAGCGCTGATATATTACCGGTAAGTCAAAAAGATCTATATTCATATGATACGATTTTCATTGGCAGTCCGATCCGTCTTGGAAGATGCACTTTAAAAATCAGAGCATTTTTAAAAGATAACCTTGAAGTGCTTAAACAAAAAAATATTGTTATCTTTTTTACTTGTATGAGTGTGACTTCAGACATATCGGAACAGTAGTTTCCACTGTATATCGATCACAAATTCAATAATCATAACAAACCTAAAGCTCGTTTAAGAATAAT
>Ga0180431_10002107_pt1 | contig 26997 bp, 21 predicted proteins | sample SS_ome_11_FD_132459 | JGI IMG/M metagenome (GOLD analysis project Ga0180431, IMG submission 132459) | Hypersaline lake sediment archaeal communities from the Salton Sea, California, USA - SS_1_MS_1 metaG | ecosystem: Environmental > Aquatic > Non-marine Saline and Alkaline > Hypersaline >... | reverse complement strand
TCCGAACTGAAACTCCTCCTCTTTTTTGGCATTGCCTCTCCTTTCTAATTTGGAGAACAGCACCATCTTACATCCAACTATCCCCCTTGTCTACTTTTTGGGTCCATTACACTTCTTCCAATACTCGAAAAAGGGGCTGCGAAAAACTCCCCGCAACCCCTTGAAATTACTGGTGCCGCAGCCCAGAGTTGAACTGGGGACACTCGGATTTTCAGTCCGATGCTCTACCGACTGAGCTACCGCGGCATATCTAAAGGAAAGATGATAATTTAAACGGGATGTTTTGTCAAGATATTTTTATTTTTCCTGTAAAATAAAACCTCCTTTCACACCTATCGGGCCCTATTTTCCCCTTGCCCCAAATGAAAAAAGCAATATACTGTTCTCATGAAGGAAAATGCCCTGATTGCCGTCTCGGTTAAGGTGGTTGAAGGCGCCAGAGAGGCCCTCAACGATTTTCTCCTTACCCTCTCTCCGGGCGGGATTGTAGAGGAGATCGAGGGGGAAGGTGAAAACCGGTCAGGGGGGTGCGCGTCTATATACCTCGAAGCGGGGGAGGCGGAAGAGAAGCTGAAGAGATTGGAGGAGTATCTTTCGGCCCTGATAGACATCTGGGGCGAGAAGGCGGTGCTCGCATACAGGATCGAGGAGATAGGCAGCGACTGGAGGTACAAATATCAGCGCTTTTTCCGCGCAAAAAAGGTAACGGACACGATAGTAGTATCGCCGCCCTGGGAGGATTACCGTAAGGGTGAGGGGGAGATATTGATCAAGATACTCCCGGGGGCGGCCTTCGGCACCGGAATCCACGAGACCACGAGGCTCTCTCTTATCGCGATGGAGAGGATTTTTTCAAATGCGGGAATAGATTCGCTCCTCGACGTCGGAACAGGCTCTGGGATACTGGCCGTTGCCGGGGCACTTCTGGGAGCCGTTCGTGTCCTCGCCGTCGACTCGGACGAGGAAGCGGTAAACTCCGCAGTGGATAACGCAGTCAGAAACGGCGTCCAGGATATTGTAAAAATCAGGCACGAGACCTTCGGGGATAAAGGGGGAGAGAGCTTACAAGAGAGATTCGATCTTGTCGTCGCAAATATATCAGGAGAGGTAATTAAAAGGACGGCCGATTCCCTCTTGGCCCTGACGAATCCCGGTGGATATCTCGTGCTTTCAGGGTTCCTGTCGGGAGAGGCGGACGAAGTACTCAACGCCTTCGGGGACGTGAAGCGTTTTTTAACGACGAAAGACACACTGGGGGAGTGGAGCTCAATCACGGTTGAGAACGCAACACGATAAACAAAAACCTTGAAAGAATTGCAGAAAAATACTAAAATATATTGTTGAAATATTGGAGAAAGAGGAGGTGGGTGATATGAACAGGAAAATAGTCGTCTTATTCCTGGCGCTTTTCCTTTTTGCAACGGCCGCGGCAACGGTCTTTACGCAAAAGGCCCACGCCCAGAGGGATGACTGCATTTACATCAAGACGCCCGAAGCCTATCTCCTGAGCGGCCCGGGGACCGAGCACAGGATATTGTGCAAGATAACGAAAAGCGATCCGCTGATAGTGATATACTGGAAGGGGGACTGGTTCCAGGTAGAGAAGGTGGACGGCACACAGGGGTGGATCAACCGGGTGGTTATCAGCAGCGCCGATTCCGAAAAATATCCGGTATATACCGCCGAGCCTCCAAGAAGAACGAACGAGAGCATCCTCGACAGGCTCAAGCACGGTTTTAAGGGGAGTGGTGACAATTCCATTACCGCATCGGCAGGGGGGAGAGGGATCAACGAAAGCGAAAACTTCGGAGGCTACCATAAGGATTTTGAATCGGTCGAGTTTATGGAATCGATTTTTATTCCCGATTACGAGATACAAAATTTCATTGACGCCGGGGGGCTCAAGAAATGAAGTCGAAGATCGGGATCGCCCCGATTGTTTTGTGCCTCACCCTGTTTCAGGTATCCTGTGTGCCGCTGCATCAACCCGGCATCAACGAGATAGTGAACGCCGCTATTACCGCAGCACCCGACATTCTGCCGATAACGCAGGCGGAAGAGATAAAGATCGGAAGATCGATAGCCGCAAACGTTGCGGGGCGCTACGGCGTTGTCAGGGATATGGAGCTCACCCGGTATGTAAACCTCGTCGGGAATACGGTTGCAAGGGAATCGGGCAGGCCGAATCTTCACTACTCATTTGCCGTCTTGGAAACGGACATCATAAACGCATTCTCCTGCCCGGGCGGATACGTCTTCATAACCATGGGCGCCCTCGAGATCATCGACAGCGAGGCGGAGCTTGCGGCCGTTCTCGCCCACGAGGTCGCCCACGTCGCCAAGAAACACATAGTCAAGGAGATAGAAAAGAAGAAGTTTTTGAACGTCGGTGGAAAGGTGGTCGGCAGCTACCTGAACACCGATCCCCATATCTTCAACCGGGCCACCTCCCACGGAACCGAGTTGCTCTTTAAGGGACACTCCCGCCTCGATGAGTACCAGGCGGACAGGCTCTCCCTTACCTACACATCCAAGGCGGGGTACGATCCGAACGCCCTTTTGAGCTTCCTGGAGAAGATAAAGGACAAGGGCGCCTCCCCAGACGGCGAAAGCGCAAGGAGCAGAACGTTAAAACTCCTCCTTTCGACCCATCCGGACATCGAGGACAGGATCGAAAGGGCTAAAAAGATCATTTCGAGACGAAAAACCGATAGTGAAAAAGGAGTCCTCTTAAAGGAGCGCTACGGCGAGAACGTAACTCCCATAGTCACCGAGTATTTCAGATACTATCACGGTTACTACGGCGACGACGGCTGAACTCGAAGGGGTGTAGAGGGGGGATGCGGTCAAGGAGGGAGAATCGGCGGGAGTAAGTGTTTGGAGGGAAAGGCGGTCAATTGGGGCGACTTAATATTAGATGCCGGGGATGGATAAGGGATGTTTTGACGCCCGGTTTTGATTGTCCGATATCAAGATATTAAAGATATACTATTTAGGTTTTAGAATTCAGATTCAACGAAGGAGATAGAGACCACAAATTGATAGACCTTCACACCCATACCACGGCATCCGACGGAACCTTTACCCCCGAACAGCTGATTCGACACGCCCATGATGTCGGAATAAGTGTAATCTCGGTCACGGATCACGACACCACCGACGGCGTAGCGATAGCCAGGGCCGAGGCCGAAAAGGTCGGCATTTTTTTCATCCCCGGCATCGAGATAAGCGCCGAATATTCGAGTCAGGGCACCATGCACATCCTTGGGTATTTCGTCGATGAAAACAACGACCGGATGGTCGACGCCCTCGGTTTCCTCAAGGAATCGAGAAGGCTGAGAAATCCGAAGATGATAAAGCTTTTAAACGACGCCGGAATATCGATAACGATGGAGGATGTGGAAAACGAGGCGGGCGGGGGGCAGGTGGGACGGCCGCACTTCGCCAAGGCATTGATAAAGAAGGGATTTGCCTCATCCATAAACGAGGCCTTCGACAAATATATAAAAAAAGGGGGGCCCTGTTATGTAAACAAGGAGAGGCTCTCTCCCAAAAAGTCGATCGATCTGATTCTATCGGCTGGCGGGATTCCGGTCATCGCCCACCCGAAGACACTGGGCGTTCCGATCGGAGACGATCTCAAGAATCTCATCGCCGAGCTTGTGGACTACGGCCTCATGGGGATCGAGTGCTACTATTTCAGCCACACCAAAGGGGAAATAGAGCACTATACCAAGCTCGCGGAAGAGCTGGGCCTCCTCGTTACCGGCGGCACCGACTTTCACGGGGAAAACAAGCCGAACATAAGGCTCGGCGTGGGGAAGGGGAACCTGAAAATCCCGGACGAGCTGGCGGAGAGGCTGACGGCCGCCCACGAGAAAATGGTTGCCGGGGGGAAGCTTGAGGGGAGAGGGCAGGAAACAGGTAAAAACCAATAGACTCCATTATTGACAAATCAACCATTGGAGATTCAAATCCCGCCGAGACGTGGCGACATTTTAATAAAAAGGGTGCAGTGATTCCCTCTGTATCCCTTCCCCATACCCTATTGCCATACCGTGGTTGCGTGATCGATATTTCCGTTGACAATTCCATACGATGCTGTAAAATAGGTAATTTTGTTATTCAATAAAACCGTGAGGGGTGAGATTTTGAAACTCGTCAGGACCTCCTATTGTGGAGAGATAAGGAAAAAGGACATCGGGGCCGAAGTGGTTCTTATGGGGTGGGTGCACCGGCGGCGGGATCACGGCGGCGTAATATTTATCGACCTCAGGGACAGGGAGGGGATAGGTCAGGTCGTCTTCAACCCGGAGCACGACCCGGACACCCACAAGGTGGCCCACCGGTTGAGAAACGAGTTCGTGATTGGAATTCGGGGCAAGGTCCGGGAGAGGCCGGAGGGGATGATAAATCCGAACCTCCCGTCCGGGGATGTCGAGGTTCTGGTTGACGAGCTGATAATATACAACGAATCAGAGGTGGTTCCATTTCTCATCGACGAGTACGCCTCCGTAACTGAAAACACAAGGCTCAAATACCGCTATCTCGACCTCAGGCGGCCGGAGATGCAGAATAATATCTTTACACGCCACAGGGCCGCCATGAGCGTCAGAAACCACCTCACAGGCGAGGGATTCATAGAGGTGGAAACGCCCTTTCTTACCCGGAGCACTCCCGAGGGGGCCAGGGACTACCTCGTGCCGAGCAGGGTAAATCCGGGCAGCTTTTACGCGCTGCCCCAGTCTCCCCAGCTCTTCAAGCAGATACTGATGGTGGCGGGCTACGACCGCTACTTCCAGATAGTCAAGTGCTTCAGGGACGAGGACCTGAGGGCGGACAGGCAGCCGGAGTTCACCCAGATAGATATCGAGATGAGCTTCATCGACGTCGACGGCATCATATCGATGACCGAGGTGTTGATGGCAAGGCTCTTTAAAGACGTTCTCGGGGTCGAGGTAAAGCCGCCCTTTCCGAGGATGACCTACAGGGAGGCGAGGGAGAGGTACGGCACCGACAAGCCGGACACCCGCTTCGGCCTCGAGCTCAATGACCTCACCGACATCCTTAAAAATGCGGGGCTCAAGGTCTTTTCGGAGGCGGTCATCTCCGGAGGCGTCATAAAGGCGCTTATGGTCCCGGAAAGCTCCTCCCTCACAAGGAAGGAATTAGACGACACCGTCGGGTTCGCCCAGGAGAGGGGCGCCGGGGGTCTCGCCTGGGCGAGGGTCACCGAAAAGGGGTGGCAGTCCCCCATAGCGAAGTTCTTCGCCCCGGAATCTATAAAGGCGGTGGAAGAAAAAACGAGGGCGAAGATCGGCTCAACCATCTTCTTCGTGGCCGACGACCCGAACATCGCGGACGCCGTCCTCTCCGACCTCAGGCTTCAGATGGGAAGGCGCTTTGACCTCATCGACGAAAGTACCTATAACTTCCTCTGGGTCGTCGAGTTTCCGATGTTCGAGTACTCGAAGGAGGAGAACAGGTACGTCTCGATGCACCACCCCTTTACCTCCCCCCTCGAGGAGGATATGGATAAGCTCGATATCAAATCGAACGGCGATCCGAAGGGCGTCAGGGCCAAGGCCTACGACATCGTGCTCAACGGAAATGAGATCGGCGGCGGGAGCATCAGGATAAGCAACCCCACCCTCCAGAAGGAGGTATTCAAGTCCCTCGGCATAGGGGACGAGGAGGCGGAGGAGAAGTTCGGCTTTTTGATGGAGGCGCTCTCCTACGGCGCGCCCCCCCACGGCGGGATTGCCCTGGGATTCGACAGGATCGTCATGCTCCTCTGCGGCGCCGAAAACATCAGGGACGTGATCGCGTTTCCGAAGACCCAGAGGGCCGCGTGCCAGATGACCGGCGCCCCGACCGGTGTCGACAAAAAGCAGCTTGCGGAGCTGGGGCTGAAGTTGAGCGCCGCGGCTCAACAGCCTAAAAAAGAAAAATAATATTAATATGACAAAAACGGGAGAGACGCTGGCCGAAAAGATATTGGGGCTAAAGGCCGGGAAAAGTGTCAGGGCCGGGGAGATCATCGTCGTTGACGTAGACCTGGCGCTCGCCCAGGACGGCACCGGCCCGCTGGCCATAAGGAGCATAAAGGAGCTGAAGGAGGGGGAGATGAACCTTCCCCGGGAGGCGATATTCTTCATAGACCACGCCGCCCCCAGCCCCAGAAGGGAGCTCTCCAACGACCACATCTTTATCCGCCGGTTCGCAAAAGAGGCGGGGGTGACTGTCTCTGATGTCGGCGACGGCGTCTGCCACCAGGTCATGGCGGAAAAATACGCCTGCCCCGGCGATATCGTCATCGGGGCGGACTCCCACACGGTAACGGCGGGGGGGCTCTCAGCCTTTGCCACCGGCATGGGATCCACCGACGTGGGCGTGGGGATGGCCAGGGGAAAGACGTGGCTTCGGGTCCCGGAGACGATGCGGATAGAGGTAACCGGCGGGCTCCAGAGGGGCGTCTACCCGAAAGACCTGATCCTTCACATAATCGGGAAGATCGGGGCTGACGGCGCCACCTACATGGCGCTGGAGTTCGGCGGCGACACGATAGACGAAATGGAGATGGCGGGAAGGCTGACCCTTGCCAACATGGCGGTTGAGGCGGGAGCCAAGGTCGGGCTCGTAAAATCCGACGAGACAACGAGGGAGTATCTGAAATCGAGAGGTCGTGAGAATTGTTATTTACCCCTTTCCCCCGACCCGGACGCCGAATACGCCGAAGTTGTAAAGATAGACGCCAAGCAAATCTCCCCCACAATATCGTTTCCCCACACCGTAGACAACACGAGGACCATCGAGGAGGTGGGGGCGGAAGGCGACATCAAGGTCGATCAGGTCTTCATAGGCTCCTGCACCAACGGGAGGATAGAGGACCTGAGGATCGCGGCGTCGATATTGAAGGAAAAAAAGAAGGCCGAGGACTTGAGGCTCATCGTCGTTCCCGCCTCCCGCGAGGTCTTTGCAAGGGCTCTAAACGAGGGGCTGATCTCAATCTTCAACGACGCAGGGGCCGCCGTGATGGCCCCCGGCTGCGGGCCGTGCGTGGGCGTCCACGAGGGCGCCCTGGGGGACGGGGAGGTCTGCCTCTCCACGCAGAACCGCAACTTTGAGGGGAGGATGGGAAACCCCAAGTCTTTTATCTACCTGGCGTCACCCGCCACCGCCGCGGCGACCGCCGTCGAGGGGAAGATAGCCGACCCGAGAAGGTATCTGTAGCTACATAGAATCCCCGCTTTCTGTCGGCATACAAACCGGCACAATCCATTTTTTATCAGGCCGTCCCCACGTCAACGATAAATTTGGTTAAACATACTTCCCACCCTGTGGCGAGCTCTCGCCTTTATCTCGACAAACCAAGTCCTTAAAAAGCAGCCGAAATTTTGCGCCTTAAAAACTGTGACAAAAAAATGTTTCCTTCAACGATCCGGTTTCACCTCACGAACGAGATTTGACCTCTCATCCCACTTGATTTTTAAGTCAAAGTAGGGTATAATTATTATCTAATCACCAAAATAACTCGAATATGATAGAGATCTTTCACCACCTCTTTATAGGGACCGACACCGATTACGAAACCATCGTAAAACACCACAAGGGCTGGGCGGTCGTTCACGCATCCCGAGAGCCGTACTATCTCGATCTCAACGAATACGGCGACGGCGAGTTTGCCAAGCACTACCCGAACTGGAAGGTCGCCAGGCGGGACAACCGCCTCTTCCTTAACCTCTCCCAGGATCAAAACCCGGACGACATCCCGGACGACCTCCTTGAAACCACCCTCGAGTTCATAAACAAAAACCTGGAAAGCGGGCTCAAGGTCCTTATCCACTGCACCAACGGTACTTCCCGGGGCCCGGCTATCGGGCTTCTTTACCTCGGCTCGTTCACCGACAAGTTCAAGGACACAAACCTGGGCGAGGCGGAGTACGTCTTCAAGAAGGTCTATCCGGGTTACAAGCCGAGCAAGGGGATAAAGCGGTTCCTGCGCCGCTCCTGGCACAGATACTCGAAGGACTGAGGGGCCGATAAAACAAGCGTATTGATTCCCCTTTTTTCGTTTTTTAATATACTAAAATTAAAAACAGAGAAGAAGCGTAATGGGAAGGTTACTTCTAACTATAATCATAATATAGTGCGTTGTACTTCTTTAGGAAATAACGAAAAATTTGCCCTGTTCCCTCCCCACGCCACTGTAGAAATTCGCTATTCCCCGCACTTCACGTTGAGGGAATCACTAATCGCTCTTCTCCTTCCCGCACCTTACGTTGCACAGAATATCATCGCCGGTAACCAACTCTCCGATCTTCTCATCGATATAAGCCTCGTGGCTCCAGATAATAGTGCACACTTTTTCCCCGTTTCTTAGAACGTAAAAGGTTGCGCCGGGGTCGTCGGTGGAGAATCTCTCGTCCACCCTCCACCCGGCGTTATATAAATCGCTCCCTACTTTGGGATACGTGGAATTCATCGGATCGTAGCCCTCCTTCATCAACGACCACTTGGTCTTAAAGACGATCTCACAGCCGTCGTAGGCCTTGCCGTAAAACTCGAATTTAGCGGGGCTGACGGTGAGCTTTAGATGCTCGATTTTTTCAAGCTTTTGATAGAACGGCGCGCATATCGTTCCCTCCGGCTCGGCCGCGACCAAGACCGCCGGCAGAAACATCAGAAGCGCAATGGCAATTTTCTTCATAATTGAATCCCCTTTCCTTATAAAATCAAAACTTCCTTATATTTACAAAATTATTCCTCGATCATCTTTCCCGCGATCTCCTTTACGATCTTGGCCGCCGCGGCTGCCGTAATCCCCGATACGTCCCGTCCGGGGTTCAGCTCCACGACGTCGGCGCCCACTATCTCGGCGTCGAGCGAGTTTATGAGGTCTATAGCCAGCCTCGTCGTCATCCCGCCCGGCTCGTGGTGGGAAACGCCGGGGGCGAAGGCGGGGTCGAGGACGTCCATGTCGAACGAGACATAGACCGGCCTCCCTCCGAGGTCGAGCCGGCTCAATCTTGAAGCGCCGCCTCCCTCCCCTACCTCGGACATCCTGACGACCTCGATCCCGAAGCGCTTAACCTGCTCCCTCTGGTGTTCGTTCATTGTGCGCACTCCGACGGTCACCAGGCGGGAGACGAGCCGCTCCTCCATGATCCTGGCGAAGGGGGAGGCGTGGGAGTAGATGTTCCCGCCGTAGGAGTCGTAGATGTCGGCGTGGGCGTCGAGGTGGATGATCGTGAGATCGTCGATCTTTTTGCCGAGCGCCTTAATTATCGGGTAGGTCACGAAGTGGTCGCCGCCCAAGAAGATAGGTTTTTTGCCATGCTCAATTATAATGGACGCGGCGCTGCCGATCTTCTCGATCGTCTCCCCTATATCTTCCCTCCTGCGAAAGGAGAGATCGCCCAGATCCCCCATCGCCCCCTTCCGGCCGAGGTCTATTCCGCTTTCCGTTATAAGGGTCGTGGCGTCGGAAAAGAGGGCCCTTCTGATCTCTTTCGGCGCCGAGGCCGCGCCCCTCATAAAGGACGAGTTCCTGTCGTGGGGAATCCCCAAAAGAGCCACCATAAAATCTCCGCCCTTAAGCTTCCTTTCGATATCCTTCACAAGCTCCCCCGTATACAAATTTCACAAACTTCACACACCATTTTACTTACTATTTTCAAAATATCAACATATTACATAAATTAAAGTCTAAAAAACAACTATTTTAATTACTTAACTATAAATTAAATTACTTGATTATAATTATATTATAAGTTATACTTCGAGTGGAGGTCCGATTCATTATCTGGAGGAGGCTTCGGTTTCAGGGCCAATGCCGTTCCTTTTTCAAGGATCGGTCGCATCTCGACCGCAAAACGGGGGGCAAAAATGAAGTTTTTAGACGCTAACGAGATCACGATACTCCAGCTTCTGGCCGACAACAGCAAGGCGTACAGCGTCCCGATATATCAGAGGCCCTACGTCTGGAACGACGAGCAGTGGCAGGAGCTTTTCGACGACCTGACCAACCTCTCTCCGAGCGACGTCCACTTCCTGGGGTCGATGGTTATCGTCCCGGACAGCCGGCAGGACCTCAACATCAACTACTTCCAGATCGTCGACGGGCAGCAGAGGATGGCGACCATCCTGATATGGCTCTCCGCCCTTCGGGACATCTTCCTGGAAAGGGGGAGCAACAGGGTATCGGACTTCATCGCCAACTACTTTTTCATCGATCTGATGAACGAGGAGGACTTCGACAAGGTCCCGAAGCTCAGGCTGGGTCATCACGACAACGATGCTTTCCGCCGGATTCTGGAGGGGAAGCCTGCTCCCGAATCGGAAAAGCTCCTGGATAAATGCTACGCCTTTTTCAAGGAAGAGACCACAAAACACTCGAGGCCGGAGGAAATATATACGAAGCTTTTAAACAAGATATCGATCGTCCACATAAACGTCTTCAGCCATCTCAACGCGTTCAGGCTGTTCGAGACCTTGAACGACAGGGGGCTCGAGCTCTCCTCGGTCGACCTCATCAAGAATTTCATCCTTATGAAGGTCTCCGGGGAGAGGGAGATCTTCGACAGTACAATAGCCCTCTGGAACGAGATGTACGAGAAGGTAAGGGAGATCGAGCCGGTCTCCTTTCTGAGGAGGTCGATTCTCTCCGAATACAGCGGGAAGGTCTCGGAGGCGAGGGTCTACGAGAAGATCAGGCAGCTGTTGGAGAGCGAGGAGCCGAAGGCGGTCTCCGATTTCGCGGCGTGGCTGAACGAAAAGGCGGCCGTCTACAAAAAGATCGTCGATGCAAATTTTAAGTCGAGCGTCGTCAACGCGCTCCTCGTAAATCTCAAGCATGTCAAGGTCGCGCCCTGCTATCCCCTTTTGATGAAGGCCTTTCCCCACTACACCGCCGAGGGGGAAGAGATACCGGAAGAGGATATAATAGGGATACTGAACGACATAGAGTCGTTCTTTATAAGGTGGGGTATCTGCCGCCGCTACTCCGGGAACCTCGACAGGTTTTTCAACAACCTCACCGTGGAGCTCACAAAGAAGAAACCGGGTGAATACAGAAACTACATAAGAAAGGCTCTCAAGCGGGAGATGGCCCAAAACGGTGTGGATGACAAGACGTTCAGGGAGAAGTTCATATCGAGCCCCTTCAATCCGAACGACTCGAGGACGAAATATATCCTGTTTAAGCTGTCGAAGCCGGGGGAGTTCAAAAAATCCGCCGATTTGAAGGACGTCCAGACCGAGCACATCATGCCGAAGCGGCTCACCAACGGATGGCGATCGGCCCTCTCCAACTCCGGCAAAAAAGAGGAGGAGGTCTCGATGCTCCACCGGGAGTATCTTAACAGGATCGGGAACCTGACGCCGATCCGTGGCGACTGGTATCTCAAATACTCCAGCAAGCCGTTCAACGAAAAGAGGATGGAGAGGCATTACAGGGAGTGTGAGTTCTCCATAACGAGTGAGCTCAACGAGAGGTACGACAATGGATTGTGGACTTTCAAGATGATCGAGGAGAGGTCGAGGGAGCTCTTCGACATAGTGGAGGAGAACGGCCTGTGGCGGATTTAGCCCCCCTCACCGATTCCTCTCAAACCCGTGAGGCCGCCCTCTTTCCAAGTAGTCCTTACTTACCCCCAACCTATAAATGCACGACGCTTTCAATCGACAATAGGACGGCGGATTTGACCAAAAATCCGCCCAATTTATCTTTCATTGACCTGTGCTATCCGCCGTACTTGTCGAGACCGGACTTGATTACAGCCTTGACTTTGGACATCAGCTTGTCGATGGTCTTGATCGAATATTTGCCCGTGTCGATCGGCTTGTGGACTATCATCTTCGTTTTGCCGGGGAGGAGATTCATCGTCCTGTTCGGGAGGATGCTTTTTGTCCCTATTATCGTCAAGGGGAGCACCGGAAGCTCGAGGTCAAGGGCCATCCTGAACGCCCCCTTCTTGAACTCCATCAGTTCCCCGGTGGTGCTCCTCGTTCCCTCCGGGAAGAAGACCACCGACGTGCCGTCGACTATCTTCTCCTTCGCCGCCTCCAGAGACGCCAGGGCGGCCTTCTTGTTCGACCTATCTATAAAAATAAATCCCACCTTCTCGCAGGCGAGGCCGAAGACGGGGACCTTTCTCAACTCCTGCTTCATCACCCACTTGAAATCGATGCCGATCCAGCCGTACAGGACGAAGACGTCGAAATGGCTCTGGTGGTTTGACACGATCACGTAGGACTGTTTTTTATCGACGTTCTCTCTGCCTATTACCTTCACAAACATCGGCGTCATGTAGCTGTTGAGCCTAGACCAGACGACACCGCACAGAAGGCTGACGAATTTGTCGTTTACCGAAACCGCAATAAGTATTACGGCGATGGAACCGAAAAATAGGGTGGAAACAATTAGGAACGGGAAATACACAAGCCATTTGTAAGGCTGATAGAGGATTTTGAGGACCTTTTTCATTTTTCAACCTCGACTGTTCTTGAGTTTCGGGACTTTTCAATTTCTCTCGTTCGTTTCATAGCGAAAGATTTTCGATTATCTCGGATTCAACAGGGAGTTGCCGTCGTTGACGGCCCTGTTTAGGATAAGGTCGACCACCTGAAGGCCGTTCATCATGCCGCCGAAAATCCCGTAGGCGAACTTCGGCTGGTATAGATTCTTGATCGGGGTCTTCATCGGCAGCCGCTTCGGGCCGAACTGATCCACGGTGGTTGCCATATCGAAGATGCTCCCCGTGGGGGAGCCGCTGTAGCGGGCGTAGGTCGCCGGGGTCGATATATCCTTCTCGACGATGCACTTGGAGAGCTCCGGGATGAAGTGTTTCTCCACGACCTTGATGAAGAAATCCCCCATCTTCTCCTTCTCCGCCGTGTATCTCTTTCTGTCGTTTTTGCGCCACTCGTCCCATTTCCCCATCGGGAGGGGAATGACGTTTATTGTAATCGTGTTCTTCGCCCCGGTGGTCAAGGACGGGCATACGACCGCGGCGTGAAAACAATCCTCGGAAAAGGCGTTTTTCCCGGCGAGAAATCCCTCGTAGAGCCTCTCCATTGAGCCGAGCCCGCTGGAGATCACGTTGAAGGGGTAATCGAGGTCAAGCTCTTTGAGGTCGACGCCGTCGTCCAGGCCCAGAGCCACGTTGAAGGATGAGGGGGACATGAGGGTATTATCGAGGCGCTTCACGTACTTCTTCGGCAGATGCTCGTCCCCCACGAGCCCTCGCATCGCCACCATCGGGTCGACCGTGGTGACCACCCTCTTTCCCCTGATGACCGCGTCGTCCCCCTTTACCCTGACTCCCACCACCTCACCGTCTACCACCTCAATCTTATCTACTGTTGATGAAAGCCTGATCTCGCCCCCCCGCTCCTGGAAGAGGCGGCTCATCAGGGCCGGGAACTCGTCGAAGTAGCCCACCGTCCTGAAGGACTTCGTCATCGAGGCCAACATCGCGCCGGTTGAGATTATCGACGATGTGCTGTCGGGGGGAATCCCGGAGAAGGCGTTGAAGGTCTCGAGCACCTCCCTCAGCTTTGGGTTTGTGATGCCGATCTTGTCCAGAAGGTCGGCGTAGGATCGGTTGAGGTTCGCCACGACCTTCGGCGCCGTGAAGGGGATCGCCATCATGTCCGTTATGCGGGGAAAGGCCTTGAGCTTTCTCACCTGACTGAAGAGGTCCGTGGAGTAGTCGACGAACTTTTTGACCTTGTGTGCGTCCTCCGGAAAGATGTCCATCAGGTACTTTGCGAAGTTGTCCGCCCCCACCGGGATGCGGTACTCGTCCACATCGTCGCCGTGGACGACGAGGCTCCTCATGTACGTCCCCTCAAATTCCCTCAGGCCCAGGTCGATATCGAGGTACTCGAGGATGTCGATGACGTCGGGGAAGAGCTGGGTCGTCTCGAAGACGTAGTCCCCGCGCTGATACGCCGTGACGTAGCCCCCCGGGTAGCCGTTCTTCTCCACGATCAGGGTTTTTTTCCCCTCGGTGTTCTTGAGCCACATCAGCCCGGCGGTAAGGCCGGTCACCCCGGCGCCTATGATGATAAGATCGTAATCGTCCCCTCCCGAATAATTCGACTTTATGCCGTCCTTTGCGAGCTTGATCTTTTTCGCCATCTACTTTCCCGAAATAAACCAAAAAATAATAAAGCCCCGACTTGAATATTGAAATATTGCGAAAAACTGATCCGGCCCTACTCGACCAGATCCCTGATGAACCTGGAGAGCTGCTTCAGGTTCCTGCACTCCCTCGCCTCCGAGACGTAGGGGAGAAACTCCGGCATGTCGGAGTCTCCGCTCCCCCACCAGGACTCCGGCTCGTTGTTGAGCCAGTAGACCTTCCTCGCCTTACCCTTTATTTTGTCCAGGACCCAGGAGTTGTGCGCCATGTAGTTGTTCCTGGCGTCCCCTATGATGATGACCGTGGTCCTCCTGTTTACGATATCGAGGTAGTCGTTGTAGAACCTGAGGAGGACGTCCCCGTAGTCGGTGTAGCTGTAGAAGTTGATCCCCGCCTCGAAGACGAGCTTCCCTATCGCCTCGTTTATCTCGTAGCGGTTGAAGACTTCGGTCACCTCCCCCAGGTCGGAGACAAAGACGAAAGAGCGGACGCGGTCGAACTGATCCTGGAGGGAGTAGAGGAGGTTCAGCATGAACCTCGACGCGTTCCAGACCGAGCGGGAGACGTCGCACAGCGTGATGATCTGGCCCTTGTTCTTCTTTTTCTTCTTGAAGAAGACCTTTATGGGTACGCCACCGTACTGCTGGGCGATCCTGAGTGTCTTTTTTATATCGAACCTCCCCCGGCGCATGTGGCGATCCCTCAGCGACAGGGCGTCCTTGATCTTTTTGACCATCTCCTTTAAGCTCTCGCGCATCTCCTCGATCTCCCTCTCGGTGAGCTCCGAGAAGCTCCTCTCGCCGAGGCCGTCCGGCAGGTCCGCCTCCCTCTTCTCTCCCCTGTGTTTTCGCTCCTCCCTTTTGATGAGGTCTCTTATCAGCTCCCTCATCGCCTCCATCCGCTCCTCGAAGATCGCCCTTATATCATCCCCTTCTATTCCGTCCCCCATGGCCCCCTTCTCCCCCAAGAGGTCTATGAGCTGGTCGAGCTGGCGGTCGAGGCCGAACCCCCCCATCCGGTTCAATATCCTCGAGTAGAAGTAGCCGGTCTGGATCTGGTAGCGGATGTCGGATAGCCCCGCCTCCTCGGCGGACGTAAGCACCATCTCCATCATCGCGGCGATGTCGCCCTGGATCATCCCCTTGAACTGGTCGGTGAACTTGCCGTTGACCAGCTCTTCCATCAGCTGATTGAGCCTCTCCTCCACAGGGCTCATTTCCGATTTGGCCGCCTCGATTATCGACATGGGGGAGAAGTAGGCCTCGAAAAGCTCCTCGAAGACGGGGATATCCCTGCCGTCCTTGATGAGGGCTGCGCGGAGCGCCGCCTTGAAGTCACCCCTGTCGTCGGTGCCGACGACGGTGACGCCGGATAGCGCGTCCATCGACTCGGAGATCGATATCCTCGCCCCGCGGAACTTCAGCCCCTCTATGAAATCGAGGATTGCGGTCTTCATTCAACTCCCCTTTAATTCACGATCCCGGGAGACTCCAAGATCAACTTCATGTTCTTCTTGGCCATCTCTATGTCGGACTGGTACTTCAGGATGAAGTTCAGCGACGACTCCAACGTCTGGGCGTCCAGCGACTTTATGTTGAGAAGCAAAAGCGCCTTTGCCCAGTCGAGGGTCTCCGATATGGAGGGGAGCTTCTTGACGTCAAGCTCCCTCACCGCCCTGACCGTCTTCACCACCTGGTCGGCGAGCTTCTCGTTGATCCCGGGGACCTTGAGCATGATTATCTCCTCCTCCCTCTCCTTCGTTGGAAAGTCCATGTAGAGGTGGAGGCAGCGCCTTTTGAGGGCGTCCGACATATCCCTCGTGTTGTTGCTGGTAAGTATCACCTGGGGGATGTGGTTCGACTTTATCGTCCCGATCTCCGGGATGCTCACCTGAAAATCTGAGAGGATCTCGAGGAGGAAGGCCTCGAACTCCGGGTCCGCCTTGTCTATCTCGTCTACCAGGAGCACCACCTGCTTTTCGCTCATGATGGATTTCAAGAGCGGCCTTGGGAGGATGAACTTCGTGGAGAAAAAGGCGTCCTCCTCGGTCCCTATCCTCTCCACGGCGTCGGAGAGCGTCTTCGTGCCTGATAAGACCTCGCCGATCTTTTCCTTGAGCATCTGGGTGTAGAGGAGCTGTTTCGCGTACTCCCACTCGTAGAGGGCCTTAGCCTCGTCCAGCCCCTCGTAGCACTGGAGCCTGATAAGCTCCAGGTCCTGGGATTTGGCAAGCACCTTTCCCAGCTCCGTCTTGCCGACTCCCGCCGGCCCCTCCACCAGTATCGGCTTTCCCATCATTATCGAGATATATACAACCGTCGCCACGTCCCTGTCGACGATGTAAAGCTCACCCCTAAAGCCTTCGATTACGTCTTCTATCGACTTCAAGCTTGACATAGATATTTCCTCCGGGGGACTTTTTAAAGGAGTTCGTGCCCCCCAATTAGATGAAAAACAGAGTGCACCCCCCCCAAAAAACATATTAATAAATAAATGGCGCTTTCGTCAAGAGAAATCGAAGAAAAGGGGGCTTCGAACATATCTTAAGGCCGGGCCGGGTATGCGTTTTTTTTAAGATTGAAGGAAAAAAACCTTTAAAAAGCGTTTTTTCACCCCCTTTTGTTGTATAATATCGGAAAAATGAAAGGAATTCAGGATGAAACGCTCCGAGATCAACTCGATATTGAGGGAGAGCATCGACTTTTTCAAGAGGGAGAACTTCAACCTTCCCCCGTTCGCGTGGACAAGGCCGGAGGAGTGGAGAGAGGCGGGAGGGAGGGCACGGGAGATCATCGAGGGAGGGCTCGGCTGGGACGTCACCGATTTCAACCAGGGTGATTTCTCGAAGACCGGGATTCTCCTCTTCACGTTGAGGAACGGCACACCAAAACCGGGCAGTGGGGAAGGAGAAAAAGCGTCCTTAAAAACGTCCTTAAAAACATATTGCGAGAAGATAATCCACATGCGGCAGGACCAGACCTGCCCCACCCACTACCATATATCGAAGATGGAGGATATTATCAACAGGAGCGGGGAGACCCTCTGCTTTAAGCTCCACATGGCGGGGGAGGACGGAAGGTCGTATTCCGAAGAGGGATTTACCATATCGAGGGACGGCGTTGAGACGGCGTGCGAAGCCGGAGAGATAATGAAGCTCGGGCCCGGGGAGAGCATAACCCTGCCCCCATATCTGTACCATTCCTTCTGGGCGGAGGGGGGCGACGTGCTTGTCGGCGAGGTGTCAAGGGTAAACGACGACGAGACCGACAACTTCTTCTACGTCGACATCCCCCGATTTACCGAGATCGAGGAGGACGAGGAGCCGCTGTATCTCCTCTGCCACGAGCTGAAGAGGTTTTTGGATTAGGGGGTTCGCCGGTTATTTTATTCGCAAGGATCGATTTGTCCCTAACCTTTGTCCCGAAGATCGGCCGGTCTCCACACGTCCTACAAAGCCCAAACCGAAGCGTCCCGACCACAACCGTTTAATCACAAAGTCCCGATGCGCAAATGAATGAACCGAACCGGAAAGGTCAAAACCTTAAAGCCCGATTTTCACCTCAAAAGAGGAGCGGATTCCTATTTCTTCTTGAGGAGCCATTCCATAAACAGCCCCAACGCCAGGAGGACCACGCCTGCGATGATAAAGGTCGCCGATCTGCCGATCTCTATCTTCAAGACGGACGCAAAGCGGGTGAAGAAGTTAATTGTGAGAAAGATTGCGCCTAACGTTATAAACGTCCTCTCCTTCTTCAACGCCCCGAAGACGACCGTCCCGATGTTCACCATGAAAAACAGTATCGTGAAGAGGAGTATCTCCCTCGACCCCTCCGGCGGGGAGGGCCACAGCTTCGGATCCCTGCCGAAGAGGGAGAGCATCCAGAAGGAGCTGTTCATGAAGAAGAAGCCGATGAAATAGTATGTCCTGTCGAAGTGTTCGTACCTCTTGAGCCACTCACCGAGCCGACCAAAAAGTTGGTCGTGGAGGAGTCCGATCAAAATGACGAACGGGCTCGCTATCGCGATGTAGAGGTGGCTCCTCACCCCCCCCTTGATGAAGGGGAGCCACGCCCAGAATCCCCCGCCCACGCTGGCAAGATAGGCGAAAAGCGAGAGCAAGGCCACCACCAATACAAGCCTGTTGTTGTAGAAATAGGAGAGCGCCAAGTAGACCGCCGTGGCGATCAAGATGATGCAGGAGAAGCCGGGCAGCGGCGCGCCGAACATCTTGTTTATGGAGTAAATATCGAGACCCATGAGAAGTGCGCTGATAAGGAGGACGAATCCACCGAATACGGGCGATTTATCGCTCTCCCCTTCCCCATTTTTCCCATCCCCGCGCTGCAGCCTGCTACCCCAGAAAAAACCCCCGAGGGAGAGGATAGTGAGGATCACGGAGAAGAAAAACCACCAGCTGAAGATATGCTCGAAGAAGAAGGAGACGAGCCCGAAGGCGAGGATAATCCCGCCCAGAATCATTATGTAGCGGATCGCCCGCTCACCGCCTGTCGTCCTCTTTTTCTCGGTCACCTTATGGATCACTCTTTTAGTCATAACACATCGAAAATATTTTTATAGACAAAAACCAATTTATAAAACCGCTTTTTGTGATTCCCGGGTCGAAAAACGCCGAAGCCACCAACCCTATCGAGTCCCGCCCCCCTTAGCATCGGCATCGATATTTATATTGATTTCGGCCTTTATCCCGCCGTCCGCCGGCGAGATTCCAACCACCACCTCCCTGATGGGATAGAGGCCCTTAATGAATCTGCACCTCTTCAATAAGGGAACGTCATCCTCCGACGACGGGTAAAGGCGCGCCGAAAGCAGATCGAAACCGGACGGGCAGGTCTTCATCGACTCCCAGACGGGACCCGGTCTCACCGTTAAGCTTAATCCCCCTTCCCTCCCCCCGGACCTCGAAAAGACCGCCTCCTTAAGAGGCAATCTTATAGATTTCCCGGCGGATTCTTTCAGCTTCACCCTGTTTATAAGCGCTTTCAGGAGATCGGTATCGTCCGCCATAAAGAGGTCGTCTCCGTGAAAGGCTATCACCATTAGCTCAGGCCCGAGCGTCTCCGTCTCCACGACCGAGTAGGACTTGAGATCGCCGGTCTCTTTTTCAACGACGGCCCACCCGTTTTTTTCCGCCACCTCTGTAATGATCTTCATCGCCCCCGGCGGGGATTTACCCCAGGCGGCGAGGGCGGGACATCTCCCGTCTTTTTGAACTATGGCCGCGGTAAAGCCGTCAAAGAACAAGTTAAACAGAGCGGAGAGCAAGATCTCTTTTGTGGGAGAAGACCCCTTAAGCACGGCCTCCGGCAGGAGCGACAGGTCGTTCGCCTTAACCAGTATCAGCTCATCGTCCGCGATTTCTGACTTAAGGAAACCGCCCGCCGAAAAGCCTCCCTTCGACCCGCCGGGACTCCGACTCCTTCCTCCCTTAGTCTCCAGCCCGACCACTATTTTACTGGGGTTGAAATCATCTCCGACCCTACCGTCGCCGTCGATATGAGCGCTGAAGAGGAGGAGGTCGCACGAAAGATAGCTCTCCATCTTGGCAAGCGCCTTGGAAGCGATAGGTGTGTCCCTCATCCCCTTGGAGTCGACAAATCCAAAGATACAAGGTTTTTCCCCACGGCGATCGAGATCATACACCTTTCCCCTCGCTGATATGAATCTCTCATCTTTGGTAAGCCCCCCCCTTCCGCCGTCGAGGTGTCGGTCGGCGGCGGTGTTAAAGAGGTCTCTCTTACCTGTTAGGATCAGCAGGTCGCCGTCAATCGTGTACACGATCTTATGGATGTCCCGGCCCTCCTCCGCGTCCTTATCTATAACGATCTCCTTTACCTTCAGTCCCCGATATTTCGACTCCGTGACATATCGCTCTCCTGCAAAGAATGTGGCCAGCCGTTCCATGAAGAGGATCTCCGGATAGACCCGGGAGACAACGAGGTAGTCGAATTCGCCTTTATCGGATTCGCCCATGTAAAATCCCACGCCGGACTCAAGCCCCAAGAGATGCATGACGACATCGAAGTTTATGTCCCTCCCTATATCCTCCTCTATCTCCCCGATCTCCCGGGAGAGCTCGTCCAAGACGGGCAAAGTAAGGAGGGGGGCGTATCCCTTCTCCCTGTAGTAGTCGGATCCCTTGAGGAGGTCCCAGACGTCCCTGAGGCCCCGGGACTCGACGAAAATAGTCTCCCCCCCGGGGAATACCCGCTCCACCTCGGTTATGGTGTAAACCGGTTTTTCGGGCCTCAACAGCCTGTATAAAACTAACACAAAAAGGGCTAGCCCGATTATGACCAGAAGTGATAAAAAGAGCTTCTTTGCCATACCGCCTGTACCTACGATGTTTAGATAAATCAGATGGTGCGGGGATACAAATCCCCCGCCCAATCCATCATTTTAAAATAGAGGGTCTCCCCCGAAGCACTTTAAAATATTCAGAAAGCTCCGGGGAAACCCAGTATGTTTTTTTGCCTCACACGATATCAGTCGGCCGGACTTATAGTAAGCGTGTAGCGGGCGTCCTTGTCAACCTCATCTCTGAACAGCATGAAGGGCCTGTAGGTCACCGTCCGCCAGAGGTCGATCTGATCGTCGTAGTGGGGGCTCATGAAGTTCCCGGAAATCCCGACCGGGATGACCCTGAGCGAATTCCTCATGTCCTTCAGGTCTATGATGTACCTCATCGACGCGCCGTGGTTGATCTCCCAGGGGCTGTTAAGTCGATAAGGCTGCGGATTGACCGTTGCGATGCTTCCCCCCATGGGGTACGGCCCCACGTTCATGAAGCATCCCATCAGCTTCGATTTCTTCCCGAAGGCGTGATACATGGTGACTGTGTGAATCTCCCCCCACTTCCAGTCGTCGACGTTTTTCCCCATCTCACCCTCGAGGTAGGCCACCGCCTCCCTGAAGCTCTTTACTACAACGTCCATTAGGCCTTCCACCGCATCCTCGGTGGTCGGGTCGTCGAACCAGACCGACTCGCCTTTAGCGACCTCGTTTCTGAGGGTGTTGAATACAACGTACTTGTTCTTGATATATTGTTCGTAGAGATCGTCCCCGAGCCTGTTTTTGAAGGTGTTTTTAATCATGTTGTTTATCGTGGCGTGAAATATCGTCGACGCCCGGCTCGACGCCGTCGCCACGTAGTCCCACTCCTTGAGCTCGTTTAACGCCGCAATCTCGTTTTCGGTGAGCTCGACGCTGCTCAAGGCCTCGATTGTGAGGATATGTGGCACCCAGTCCCTCGCCAGCAGAACGAGGAAATCAGCGTGCATCTCCTGAAAGTCTGAAACGCCGAGCTTATCCTTACTCTCTATCATCTCGGAGATCCTTGCGTACCTGTCCGGCATGGCGTAGTAGTTGGATATTACGTAGGGGTAGTCATTCCCGACGTGCTTGTTGTTCGCCGTGACGATCCATCCCCGGGACGGGTTTCTCAGGTGGGGCTGAATCCTCGTCGGGACGTATCCCCTCCACTCGTGGTTGCCGTCCCAGCCGGGGACGGGGCGCATCCCGTCAAAGCCCACCCTAATGGGAATCCCCGCGGAGGCCCAGTAGCCCACGTTCCCCTGATCGTCCGCGTAGATGATGTTCTGGCCGGGGCACTTGAAATACTCCACCGCCTTTTCCATGTCGTCTATGCTCTCGGCCCTGTCAAAGTAATACATCGCCACGGCAACCTTGTTGAGCTCCGGTGCGGTCCAGCGCATGGCAAGCGAGCTGCCCTCCTTCTCCTCGCACTTGTTGACATTGTCGATGATGGGGCCGTGGCGGGTGAGCTTGACGTCGAACTTGACGTCATCTTTACCCTTTACCGCTATCGTCTTTTCCTGAACCTCCATATCCACCCATTTCCCCATGTACTGGTACTGATTCGGGTTTTCCGGGTTTATCCTCTCGATGTAGTAGTCGGCGTCGTCCGCCATGACGTTGGTGAAACCCCAGGCGACGTGCTCGTTCGCACCCACCACGACAATCGGAATTCCGGGGACCAATACCCCGGAGACGTTAAGATCGGGCGTAACCAAGTGCGCTTCGTACCAGATGCCCGGCGCCGCAAGCCCCAGGTGCATGTCGTTTGCCAGTATCGGCATCCCGGTCTCCGACTTTACACCCGAGATCAGCCAGTTGTTGCTGACGCCGCCCCCCTCGGTCCCCAGGACCTCCCTCGCCAGGTTCATCGTCTTAAGCGTTTCAAGAGAAGCGGTGCCCCTCGGCATTATTGTCGGCGCCCCGGCAACGTAGTCGGGAAAGAGAAGTTTTGCCTTCTCCTCTCCAATCTTCTCGATTATGGCGAGGTAGAGCATCTCCGTATCGAAAGAGCCGTTGAGGTCCCACGCCATGTAATAATACGGGGCGATACAGTCCGACGGCACCCAGTGCTCCGGCTCGTATCCGAGGAGCTTGAACTCTACGGGTAAGGGACCCTTGTTATTGTCCAAAAAGTAATTAACGCCCTCGGCAAAGGCCTCGACGTTCGGTTTCAACTCATCCGGCATCTCCGCGTATATCTCCTCGACCGATTTCGCCGCTGTTATCGTCATGAAGAGCTTGTCCACCGGAACTAAGGACTCCCCCAGAATCTCCGAGAGCCTTCCCCTGATGGCGCGCCTTATCATGTCCATCTGAAACATCCTGTCCTGGGCCATCGCGTAGCCCAGGGCAAACGAGAGGTCCCTGTCGTTCTCGGCGTAGATGTGGGGCATCCCGTAGGAGTCCCGGATGATCTCCACCTTTCCCTTGACCATCTCGGTCTTTATCTCCCCGTCGTACTCGGGAAGGGTCGACTTGAGATAGCCGTACGCCCCCACGAACACGATAACCACAAGCGCGAGAACAATGCAGATCAGCCACTTTACTACCTTCATAATTTCCTCCAATAAAAAATTGTGCCTAATAAAAGCCTATAACAATATTTGGTGATTCTTAAAATATCCAATACCTTCCTATTAAATTTCTATCCCGTCATTCCCAACTCGATCGAGAATCTATGCTGTAATTCCCAAATCGATTGGGAACCTATGCTGTCATTCCCGGCTTGATCGGGAATCCAGATAGATATCATTCCCCCTATTTCAGCGGATTTTTTATATAGCCGTACTTGCCGCCGACCTCTAGCGGAGCCAGACCTTCGCTGAACACCCAGGCAAAATCAAATTGCGGCTCTATGACCATTTTCCCGGTCTTATCGATGAAGCCCCACTTATCCCCGACCTTAACAGACGCCAGGCCTTCGCTGAAGCCCCACCCGACGTTGTCAAACTGCGGTTTTATGACGTACCTCCCTGTCTTATCGACGAATCCCCACTTGTCCCCGATTCTTACACACGCCAGACCACCGCTGAAATTTCCGACTTCATCAAACTTCTGTTCTATAACATAAGTCCCGGTTTTGTCTATGTATCCCCACTTGCTCGATTTCCCCCCGATTATTACCGCCGCCATACCACCGCTGAAATTCATGGAACGATCAAACTTCGGCTCTATAACGTATTTTCCGGTATTGTCTATGTAACCCCACTTACCTCCTTCTGCAACCCTTGCAATACCTTCGCCGAAACACCCGGGATATTCAAACCGAGGCTCTATGACGTAACTTCCGGTCTTGTCTATGTAGCCCCACTTGCCATCGGTCTTTACCGGCGCCAGCCCTTCGGTGAACCACCAAGCCCAATCAAACCGCGGCTCTATTACCATCTTACCTTCTTTGTCAATACAGCCATATTTGCCTTTGGTTTTTATAAACGCCAGGCCTTCTCTGAAATCCTTGGCATTCTCAAACTGTGGGTTTATGATACACTTCCCTGTCTTATCAATGAAGCCCCATTTATTCCCGACATATACCCTTGTCAGACCTTCACTGAAATCCCAAACTTCATCAAACTGCGGGTCAATAACATAACTTCCACTCTTATCGATGAAGCCCCACTTATCCCCGACTTTTACAGCTGCCAGACCTTCACTAAAATCCCAAGCCTCATCGAACTGCGGTTCTATGACACACTTTACTTCCTCGGCGCTGGAAAATATAGACATGATAGTAAAAGCCATTAACAAAACAGAAATTGAAAAAAACAAAAACCTCTTCATAATTTTCCCCTATTATAAAGGTCAATTTAAAAAGTTTGCGATCGGCTTTTCTTTAAAAACTATTACCCCCCATTACATCCCTATGCTGTCATTCCCAACTCGATTGGGAATCCAGATAAATATCAATCTGGTTTCCCGCATCCGCGGGAACAAGCCTGGATTCCCGCTTCTGTGAGTAAGACATTTGATCTTTTTTTAAACACCTTTGATCGACATTTTGCACTAAAGAGCTTAATCTGAATAATTATTCCGATTCAGCACAAAGAAACAATACTCCCCCTACTTCAGTAGATTGTCTATATACCCCCACTTGCCCCCGATTTTTACTTCTGCTAGACCTTCTCTAAAACCTCTAGCATCATCAAACTGCGGTTTTATTACTTGTCTTCCGGTCTTGTCGATGAAGCCCCACTTACCCCCGATTTCTACCAGTGCCAGGCCCTCGCCGAAACTCGCACCATTATCAAACTGCGGTTTTATTACCTGTCTTCCGGTCTTGTCGATGTAGCCCCACTTATCCCCAATTTTTACCATTGCCAGACCTTTGCTGAAATGCCCAGCATTATCAAACTGCGGTTTTATAACGTACTTTCCGGTCTTGTCGATGTAGCCCAACTTACCCCCGATTTCTACCTGTGCCAGGCCCTCGCTGAAACTCGCACCATTATCAAACTGCGGTTTTATTACCTGTCTTCCGGTCTTGTCGATGTAGCCCCACTTATCCCCAATTTTTACCATTGCCAGACCTTCGCTGAAATCATTAGCATCATTAAACTTCGGGTTTGCAATGTACTTTCCGGTCTTGTCGATAAAGCTCGACCTGCCCATGATTTCTATTAGCGCCAAACCTTCTTTGAAACTCCAGGCATTATCAAACTTCGGTTTTGCAATATACTTTCCGGTCCTGTCGATAAAGCCATACTTCTCCCCTATTTTTACCAGCGCCAAACCTTCGCTGAAACTCTCAGCATCATCAAACTGCGGTTTTATGACATAACTCGTGGTCTTGTCAATGAAACCATACTTCCCCCCGATTTTTACCACTGCCAGACCTTCGCTGAAATGCCCAGCATTATCAAACTGCGGTTTTATAACGTACTTTCCGGTCTCTTCGATGAAGCCCCACTTACCCCCGATTTTTACCCTTGCCAGACCCTCACTGAAACTCTTAGCCATATCAAACTGCGGGTTTATGACGTACTTTCCGGTCCTGTCGATGTAGCCACACTTACACCCGATTTTTACCCATGCCAGACCTTCGCTGAATTTTCCAGTATCATCAAACTGTGGTTTTACAGCATACTTAACGGTTTCGGCGCTGGAAGGTATTGGTGTAATAGTAATAGCTATTACGAAAACAATAGTAGAAAATAACAAATTCCTCTTCATAATTTCCCCCTGCAAATAAGATTACCCAAGAAAGCTTATAATTGGCCCTTGAAATATTTTTCCCCCACATACGTGGGGACAGGCTGGATTCCCGTTTTCACGGGAATGACAGTATAATGCTTCATATCAGCATCTTTACCCTATCTGTTCAACCAAAGAGCTGGGGCCGAATAATTATTCAATTCAGCAAAATGTAGCAAGGCTCACGCTACTTCAGCGGGTTTTCTATATAGCCCCACTTGCTGCCGATTAGTACCGGCGCCAGTCCCTCGCTGAAGCTCCCCGCATCTTCAAACTGCGGCTCTATAACGTATTTGCCGGTCTTATCGATATATCCCCACAAATCCCCTATTTTCACCGCCGCCAGCCCCTCGCTGAAATCCCTGACGGCGTCAAACTGCGGCTTTACAGCCAAGCTACCGGCCCTGTCGATGAAGCCGACCCTGTCGGTGATAACTACCACAGCCATCTCATCCTTGAAGCTCCTGGCGTTGTATTCATATTTGGGAGGGATCACGAACTTTCCCGTCTTATCGATGTAACCCGCCTTGCCCTTGATCTCCACCCTTGCCAATCCCTCGGAAAAACTTTCCGCCTGGTCAAACTGCGGCTCTATGACGCAGCTGCCGGTCTTGTCGATGTATCCGAACTTACCCGCAAGCTCCACCACCGCCAGCCCCTCGCTGAAGTCCCCGGCCCAGTCGTACTCGTGCCTTATTACGTAGCCTCCGGTCCTGTCGATAAACTCCCATGTAGCCCCCGTCCTCACCCTCGCCAGCCCCTCGCAGAAATCGGAGGCCCCTTTAAACTGCGGCTCTATAACGTACTTGCCCTTCTTGTCGATGTAGCCCCACTTACTATCAATTTTCACCCACGCCAGTCCTTCTGTGAAATCCCCCGCCTTGTCGAAGATAGGCTTGATTACCAGCTTGCCCTTCTTATTTATGTAACCGTATTTCTTGCCAACTTTTATCTTTGCCATTCCTTCCGTGAAATCATAAGCCCGCTCAAACTTCGGTTTTATGACAACTTTCCCGCTTTTGTCGATGTAGCCCCATTTAATCAATTTGCCCCCGATCTTCACAGAAGCCAGTCCTTCGCTGAAGCCCCCGGCCTTGTCGAACTTTGGCTCTATTGCGAGCTTTACCGTCTCTGCTTTTGAAAACAGGGGTGTAATATTAACGGTAAGGGCGGTTAACAAAACAGCTGCAGAAAAAAACAGAAACCTCTTCATTTTTTGATCCTTGATTTTGCTTAGAAATGCGACCTGAACCTTATTGCATAGGGGACATTCTAAAATTATGGCCGCCGAAAGTCAATAATTATTCCATAAATGTAAAACCAC
>Ga0180431_10002105_pt1 | contig 27005 bp, 13 predicted proteins | sample SS_ome_11_FD_132459 | JGI IMG/M metagenome (GOLD analysis project Ga0180431, IMG submission 132459) | Hypersaline lake sediment archaeal communities from the Salton Sea, California, USA - SS_1_MS_1 metaG | ecosystem: Environmental > Aquatic > Non-marine Saline and Alkaline > Hypersaline >... | reverse complement strand
GACATCGACGCGGCGGCCGTCATGGCGCTGGTCGGTTCGCTCGACGCCGACGATCCTCGCCAGGGGCAGGTCAACGGTGCGACGGCCCGGCGGAGCCCCGGCTCGGCGCTCAAGCCGTTCCTCTACGCCGCGGCGTTCGAGGCCGGACGCCTGGCTCCGGACGCCACGGTGTACGACGTGCCGATCCAGCGTGCCGGCTGGACGCCGCAGAACTTCGACCGGACGTTCTCGGGCGGCGTTTCGGCCGCCGAGGCGCTCAGGAGATCGCTCAACGTCCCGGCCATCCTCGTGACCGAGGCCGTCGGCATCGACCGGTGCATCGGTCTGCTGAGAGCCGCGGGCCTGGCCCTGCCGCCCGACGCCCGGGCCCGGGGCGGGCTGGCGCTGGCCGTCGGGGCCATCGAGGTCACGCTGCTGGACCTGACCAACGCCTACGCCGCGCTCGGGCGCGGCGGGGTGCACCGCCCGGCGAGGCTCTTCGCCGACGAGCCGGCCCCGCCGCGGCGGGCCGTCGCGCCGAACGTCTGCGCCGCGATCGACGACGTCCTGTCGACCGCCCGCCGCCGCCCGCGGGGCATGCAGGACCTGCGCGACGCCGACGTGCCGTGGTTCATGTGGAAGACCGGCACCAGCGCCGGGCGCCGAGACGCCTGGGCCGTCGGGCACAACCGCCGGTTCGCCGTCGGCGTCTGGGCCGGGCGGTTCAAGGGCACCGGGCGCGTCGAGTACGTCGGCGCCCTGGCCGCCGAGCCGCTGCTGGCGGCGCTGCTGGGCGCCGGCGACCTGCGCAGCGACACGCCGCCCGCGCCGCCGACGCCCATCCCCGTGCGGCACCCGATAGCCCCGCCGGCGCCCCTGGCGCCCGAGCCGAGAATCCTCGCCCCCTCGCCCGGGGACACGTTCGTGGCCGTCGGGCCCAAGGCCGTTGTCCACCCGCGCGTCAACCGCCCGGCGGGGCTGGCGTGGTTCCTGAACGGCCGCCTGCTGACCGGCCGGGCCCCGATGCGCCTCGAGCTGCCTCCCGGCGGCTACGAGCTTCGCTGCGCGGACTCTGCCGGGCGAGCCTCGTCCGTCCGGTTCTTCGTCCGGTGACCTCATTGCGGACTTGTCCTCCGTAGCCTTGGCGAAGGAGGATTGCGGATTTCGCGCGGCTCCGGTACAAGCTGTCGATGCACGCGCTGCCGTACACCCTGGGTGTCTTCGCGCTGATCCTGCTTCTGACGCGGGTGAAGGTGCCGCTGTCGGCGGCCATCCTGCTCGGCGCGGTGGTCTGCGGGTTGGCGTTCGAGTTGACCGCCGCCCAGATCGCCCACACCGTCGGCGCCGGGGCCGTCCACCCGCGCACCATCGCCCTGACCGTCACCATCATGCTGCTTCTGGGCCTGTCCGTCCTGATGCGCCGCAGCGGGCAGTTGGACCGCATCGTGGCGCTGGTGCGGTCGGTCCTGCGCCGCCCGACGGTCACCATGGCGGCGCTGCCGGCCCTGATCGGGCTGCTGCCCATGCCCGGCGGGGCGCTGGTCTCGGCGCCGATGGTGGCCTCGGTAGCCGATGGCAAGGAAACCAAGGGCGACGTTCTTTCAAGCATCAACTACTGGTTCCGCCACATCTGGGAGCACTGGTGGCCGCTGTATCCGGGGGTGATGCTGGCCACGAGCATCCTGGCCGGCGCCTCGGGCACGGCCGGGGGGGTCGGGGCCTTCGCGCTGTACCAGTTCCCGCTGGGCCTGATGATGGCCGTCTCGGGCCTGGTGCTGTTTCGCGGCGTGCACCCGTCGCTGCGCGGGCGGTCAGACCGCCCGCCCGGGGGCACGTGGGGCAGGCTGCTGCTGGCCACCTCCTCCATCTGGGTGATCATCGGCGTCTGGCTGCTCGTCCACCACGCCGCCATGCCCCACCTCAGCCCCCACCTGCCGAAGGCCCTGCGCGACGTGGCCAAGTACATCTCCCTCGCCGCCGGGCTGGTGGTCAGCATCCTCTGGACGGTTGGGCTGAACCGGGTGTCCGGCCGCACGATTGCGACGGCCTTCATCAACACCAGCGTGCTGAAGCTGGCCGCCGTGGTCGTCAGCGTGATGGTCTTCCAGCACATGTGGGCCCGGGTGGACGCCGCGGCGGGCATCGCGCGCGAACTGGCGGCGCTGGCCGTGCCGGTCATGCTCGTGGCCATGGCGCTGCCGTTCATCGCCGGGCTCGTGACGGGCCTGGCCATCGGGTTCGTGGGGACGAGCTTCCCGATCGTGCTGAACGTGGTGGCCGCCGCGGGCGACGGGGCCAACCTGCGGGCGTACGTGGCGCTGGCGTACGCCTTCGGGCACCTCGGGCAGATGATGAGTCCCCTGCATGTGTGCTACTTCGTGAGCAACGAGCACTTCGGCACGAGCTTCTCGGCGGTCTATCGACGGATCGCCCCCGCCGCCGTCCTCACCGCCGCAGCCGCCTGCGCCTACTTCGCCATCCTGAAGTACGCAATGTAGGTTATCGGGGGACGCCGTACAGGCGTTCGAGAGTCTTCGTTCCCTTCGGCCCGGCCAGAGCGTCCTCGAGGCCCATCTGCTCCGAATACCTGTACGGCGTCCCCCGATAAAACGGCCCCGCCGATGCGTCAGGCACCGGCGGGGCCGTGGGTGCTGTTACTGTTCGTGGGGCTGTTATGCCCGTCTGCGCTTCCGGATGTACCCGCCGAGGCCGCTGATGCCCAGCCCAACGGCCAGCATCGTCATCGGCTCGGGGATGATGCCGCTCTGGCTGTGGGTCGGAAGGGTGACAGTGTCCATGCCGCCCCAGCCCCAGCCGCCGTTCTTGTCGTCAATGAGATCCAGCGTGACCGTCTTGCCGACATGGGCCGCCAGTTCGGCCTGGGTGAACGTCACCTGCTCGTACCCGTCGTTGTTGGTGAGCGGCCGGCCCTTGGCCAGGAGGTAGTCGCCGTTGGAGTCGTCCCTGAGTGCCACTCCGAGGAAGCCTGTCCCGCCGAGTCCGCTGAAGTTCCCGGGGGCCGCTCCGCCGGACATGCCGCCCTGCATCCAGCAGGTCAAATCTCCCACATCGCCCAGGACAAAGGAGGGGGAACGCTTGACGAGGGGGGTGTTATTCCCGTCGCGAGCGTTCCACCCGCTGCCGATGCCGGTCCTCGGGGCGAGCCAGCCTACGCCTGACTGTGGGTCGCGGCCGTCGAACTCATCGGTGTCGATCGCGGCGAAGTGCGTGTTGTCCACGGTGGAGGTCAGTGCGTCGACCCATCCCTGCTCGTCCGGCCCGGTCGGCTCGTCGAAAGTCCACGTCGGTGGCGCCGGGGGCGGGGGCAAGACGATCCCGCTGGTGGCCGTGTACAATTCGCCGACGTCGGCCAGATCCAGCGCGCGATCGTAGATACGGAAATCATCAAGTTGGCCGTTGAGTTGAGCGGCGGAGTTGTTCAAACGTTGACCACCCAGCCTGATGTTGTTGGCGGCGGTGTTGAGGTTGGCGCCGGAGGTTCGGCTGCCGCGCTCCACGCCATCGACATACACTCTTGTGATGTTCGTCCCCTCGTGTGCGACCACAAACTGGTGCCAGCCGTTGGGGTCGCCGGGGAAGGTGAAGTCGAAATCGGCGTTCCAGCCGTTGAAGGTGAGCTTGCCGCCCGTATTCGTCAGTTCCAGGGAGAAATCCTGCTGATTGCTGGTGTTGCCGTGGTGGAAGATGCCGGCGTTATCTTCGTAACTGTCGATCTTGGCCCAGATGGCGAACGTGCGGGCGGCACCACCTACCGGGATGATCGGATCGTTGGGTATCTGAACGTAGTTGTTGTCGCTGACTCCCACGACGGTACTTCGGAAGGGGTCGGCGTCGACAGGGTAAGTCGGGCTGCCGACGTTGGCCCCGTTGTTGGGTGGGGCCGGCGCCGTGTCGTTGGCATTGCCGGCGTCGAATGTGTAATGCCCGACAAGGCCGGTGACAATGTCCGCGTGCGCCGATCCGGCCAGAGCCAACACGAGGGCCAATGCCAATAGGCTGGATACTGTCTTGTTCATCGTGTGCTCCTCAGAAGAGGTAGTCTCTCCTGTAATACCTCGATTGCGAAACTGGTTCCTTCTCTTTCAGCGGAGAACAGGCCTCCACTGTCCAACACAACACAAATATCCTACCACAAGATGCGAAATGACGCAAGAGAAAGATGGGCGGTTTTCGTGTTTTTCTGAAAGGGGGATAACGGCAATGACAACAGCAGAAACAGCAACGGCTTGTCCGCAGATTACGCAGATAGGGTAACGGCAACAACAACGGCAACGACTTAGTCCACGAATTGCACGAATGACACGAATGGGAACGGCAACAGCGCCGGCAACGGGTTGAGTTTAGTCCGCCTCTGGCGGACTAAACACGGCGCACGGAACAGGACGGCCCCGCCGACGCGTGGGGCACCGGCGGGGCTGTGGTCGGTTGTTATGTTCTCCGGACGGTTATGCCCGTCTGCGCTTCCGGATGTATCCGCCGAGGCCGCTGATGCCCAGCCCGACGGCCAGCATCGTCATCGGCTCGGGGATGACGGTGGTGCCCTGGAGGGCCAGGCCGCCGTTGAGTTCATCGCCGACGAGGTGGAAGTGCCCCGTATTGAAGATCGGGTAATTGCCCTGCGCCGCAAACAGTTGCACGTAGGCGCCGCCGCCGTTCTCCAGCCAGACCAGTTCCAGGTCTTTCTCCCCCGCCGTGGCGAAGTCGAACACGTAGGTCTGTGTACCCGTACCACCCTGCGTCCAGACCTGGCCGTCGATCGTCAATTCGACATCGTCGTCGTGGACGACGGCAAACGTATACTGACCGGGCGTGGGGATGACGAGCTTGCCCGTCGCCCGCAGGGCGAAATCGTCGTCGTCGGCGCTGGTGTCGGTCAGGAACGGGGTCTTGGCGTACGTGTTGTTTCCGCCGTCGTTGTCCGGATCGGAGAAGCTGATGGCGTACACCTGCCCGGTGGCCTGGGCCAGGATGCCCCCATCGCCGTCGGGCAGGCCCAGCAGGGCCTTGGCCGCCGCGAGGTTGTTGACGTCGCCCGTGGACTTGCGCTCGAGCACGTCGAACATGCCCTGCAGCGACAGGTCGGTGTCGTACTCAACCATGTGCGGCAAGCGGTGGTTGTCCTCGCCGAGGGTCCCCCCGGCGTCGTCGTCATTCCACTTCCCGTTGCCGCGGAGGTGTGCGGCGTCCTCGCCGCCGGAGTTGTTCGGCTCGCCGGAGCCGGCGTCCCAGTTCGTGTACGTCACGGTCTCGCCGTTGACCCACTCGAACGTGCCTTCGATCGCACCCATCACCTTACTGTCAAGTCCGCTGGTCTGGTCGCTGTCGTGGAAGCCGATCCACTTGTCGCCGGTCCCGCCGACGTTGTGCGCGATGACGTTTTCCGACTCGCTGCCGATCGTGGCCAGATGGCCGGACACGCCTCCGAAGCTCCTGCCGTAGGAATCCACCCGGGCTTCGTCCCAGGTGAGGTTCCCGTTGATCCGCTCGAAGTAGTGCCCGGTGATCGGGTCGAGCACCTGGGTGGGTGTCGGCGGCTGGGTCGGCTGGGTGGGCTCGACGATGGCCAGGGGCGAGGTGCCGGCGGCCAGTTGCGCCATTTCCGCCGCACTCAGCCACCCGTTCCAGATCGCCACGTCGTCGATCGTGCCGTTGAAGTAGTTGGCGCGGGCCTGGTTCCGCCCGACGTTCAGGTTCATCGTCGGTGTGCCGATGGGTTCGCTGTAGCCCTTCTGGTTGCCCTGGAGCACGCCGTCGTAGTACACGTCGATTCTGTCCGTGTTCTGGTGCCAGGTGAACGCGATATGGTGCCATGCGCTGGTGCTGGGGGCCGGGTTGTCGCAGGTGGTCTTCATCCCGCTGCGCTGCAGCTCGACGCGGATGTTGCCGCCGAGCCAGAACAGGGAATACCCGGGGTCGCCCCAGCCGCCGCCCTGGGCGACGATGTGGCCGTTGTGATTGGCCGGCGTATTGGCCCAGGCCGAGACCGTGATCGCATTGCCAACCGGGTAGCCCGGGTTGCCCATGTCGACGTACTGGTTGCTTCCGTTGAAGTTCAGCGATCCTACCGGGGTGGACCCGCCCGGGGCGCCGGCGACGTACGTCGGCCCGTTGACGAGCGTGCCGGGGTTGGGCCCAGCAAGGTCTGCCGTCACGGGCAAGCCGTCGTCAAACGGCCAGTAGCCCTGGAGAGCCGCGCCGGCCGGCCCGGCAAGGGCGAACACCATGCCAACCGCCAATACGAGTGATACTGTCCTGTTCATCATCTGCTCCTTGTTACGAACCTGTACGCCTGTGATTGCCTCGATACGAATGAGTGGTTCCTGCACTTTCAACGGGACACGGACCTCCACTATGCTGCACACTATCAAGAATAATACCACAAGACGGCGAAAAGCACAAGGAAAAAACCGGCCGGATTCGAGTTCTTCTGGCAGTGGCCGAACGACGACAACAACAGCGATCACGGCAACAACGACAATAAAGACAACGGCTTAGCCACAGATTACACAGATTGCACAGATTTCAAAACAAAAAAAGACCAAAGTTCTTGTCTCTTCTATCTGTGCAATCTGTGTAATCTGTGGCTCAGCCGTTGTCGTTCTCGTCTCGCCGGTCCGCTCGAAAAAACCCACCAAAACGCTGATTTTTCCCTTTGAAGAATCGCGATTGCGTGGTATACTCTGTGGGTTGTGTATCCGATCCGCGGCGGAAGTCTATTGTCTGCCGCCGCGCGAAGTGTAGGAAAGCCTTTCGGAATCGAGGTACGGGCAAGACGCTCCGGTCCCCGGCATGGGGATCTGCGCAAGCAAATAGAGGCATCTGTGTTCAGGAGAAGAGCCGTGAAACATCTCATGACAGTTCTGGCAGCAGCAGCGTTCATCCTGGCCGCGGGCGGCGCGGCGCGGGCGGCCACGGTGTTCTGGTCGCTGGATGACATCGACGGCAGCACCGGGCTGGCCGACGCGTCGGTCAGCACGAAGGGCACACTCATCGAGGCGGGGAACTTCGGCGGCACGGGCGTGCCCAACGTTACCGTCAACTCCGTGCTCTTCACCGGCGTCGACTTCAAGGGCGGAGGGTCGCCTGCCAACCTGACGGGGCTGACCTACGACGACGGGTGGAGCGGGTACGGCACGTCGACGGGCGGCACCATCGACGCCCTGACCGACACCTTCGGCGCCAAGAGCGGCGTGGATCCGCAGAACGGAATGCTGACCGGGCTGACGCCCGACAAGCAGTACGAGGTCCAGTTCTTCCTGTCCCACACCACCGTCAGCCGCACCCTGGACATCACCTCCGGCGGCCAGACGGCCCGGATCCGCACCAGGACCCCGGCGCAGTTTGCCACAGGCACCTTCACCGCCGACGCCGACACGCAGGCCATCAACTTTGATGCCAGCGACGGATCGCAGTTCCTCAGCGCCTATCAGCTTCGCGAGGTCCCGGACCTGCCGGCGCCGACGATGACCAACATAGCCGTCAACGGCAGTTCCAGGACGTACACGCTGGCCCAGGGCGTGATGACCAACGGCGCGGTGGCCTACACCGACCGGCCGTACACCTGGGAGAACGTCCCGGCGTATCTCGAGGGCGCCGACTACGTCATGACGCCCAACGACGACCGGGGCGACGACACTCTGTTGCTCGACGTGACGCTCGCCCAGCCCGGCACACTGTACGCCTGGTTCGACGAGAGGGTCGCGACACCGTCCTGGGCCAGCGCCGCCCGCGGGTGGGCGGACACCGGGAGCGATATCATCAGGCTGGGACCCAATCGGACGGAAACGTATGACATTTACGCCAAGCCGCTCCGCGCGGGAACGCACACCACCGCATTAGGGCCCGCCGGAGCACCCGGCAAGGCCATGTACGGTTTCGCGGCGGTTGCAGGCGCCGGTCCGGCCCCGCGCCCGCTGGTGACGCCCACGGGCGCCCTGGCCGACCTGAACCGCTCCGGGGCGGGCAATCCCGGGCCCAGCGTCTCAGGCAGCGTGCAGTGGACGATCGAGCCCGGCCTCTTCCCGGGCGGCGACGTCGATCTCGGAGAGAACCCCGGCGACGACGGCAGCATCGCCTACTGGTACCTCAAGCCCAGCTCGCAAGGCGGCGGGGCCTATCCGCCACAGAGCCTGTACTACGATCTCGGCCGGGCCATGACCGTCGACCAGATCCACCTGTGGTGGCAGGACCGGGACGGGCCGAGCAACACCGGCCGTGTCACCGACATGGACATCGACTACCTTCCGCTGTCCGCCGCCCAGCCGGGGGCCTTCGACCTGACCACCATGCAGGGCCTGGGCGGCTGGGCCAACGCCGTGGCCGCGTATGACCCCAGTGCCGGCAGCTTCGGCGTGCAGCAGGACCTCGACCCGACTGATTTCCTCACGCGGTACCTCCGCCTGACGATGAACGCCAGCGGCTACGCCGGCGGCAACGGCGACCAGTGGGGCGGCCTGCGGCAGGTGGCCGTGACTGAAGCCACCGTCATCCCCGAGCCGGTGACCATGACCATGACGGCCCTGGCCCTGGCCGGTCTGGGCGGATACGTGCGGAAAAGGAAAAGAGCAATGATGCGTTTCATGACAATTCTGGCGGCAATCGGGTTCGTGCTGGCGTTCAGCGGCGCGGCGCAGGCGGAACTGGTCGCCTGGTACACGTTCGACGAGGCCGGCGGCTCGACGGCCACCGATTCGTCCGGCAGCGCGAACGCTCACAACGCCACGCTCAACGGATTGAACCCGACCTTCGATCCGGCCGCGGGCAAGTTCGGCGGGGCGGTCTGGCTGCCCGGCATAAACGAGCATATCCAGGCCGCCGACCACGGCGACTTCGAGTTCGTCGCCAACGAGTCCTTTTCCATCTCGATGTGGTACAAGCGCGACGGCATCGAGAACGATCAGGGCTTCATCACCAAGGGCTACGCCGACAACCCCAGAAAGAGCAATTACTACCTGCTCCAGACCCGGAGCAACGGCTTCACGTATGACTCGCGGAAGACCAGTTCCGGCAGCCCGCGGGTCCAAGAGGACGCCGGGGGGAATCACGGCGACGACCAGTGGCACCATTTCGTGGCCGTCAGGGACAGCGCCGCCAACAGGCTGCGCCTGTACGTTGACAATGTTTTGAAGATCAATTACGACATGGGCACCGGCGACACCAATGGCGACTGGGCTGTCGGCGTCCACAATGAGCCGCTGACCATTGGCGATCACCTTGACCGCTACACGCAGGGCCACTTCGACGACATCGGCATCTGGAAGGGCCAGGCGCTCGGCGCCGGCGAGATCAACACGATCTACAACAGCGGCATCGCCGCTCTGGCGGGTTCGTCTCCTTCTTTTCCGGCCCCGACACTCCCAGGGAACTTGCAGGTCGATATCGGCCGGTCCGACCAGCCACTGCTGGAAAGCGGCTGGCAGGAATGGCACTTCACCGGCTCCAGCGGCACCCTGAACCAGACCAAACCGTTCCTGTTTGCCGACGCGACGGACGGCACGGTGGATGCCAACGTGAGCACGACGACAAGCGGGCAGGGACGCAACTACGGGCTCGACAATGTCACCGATGCCGGGAGCCTGGCCATCCCGGACGTATGGGCCGACCAGGCCTTCTTCAACAACAACGCGTCCGGTTCGATGACCCTCACGCTCGACGACCTGAAGGCAGGAACGTATCGCTTCACCTCATATCACTACGCCGACAACCTGTCGGATGGTGGTACAAACGATGAAGGCACGGCCAGCGCCTACATCAAGGTCGATACCGGCAGCGGGTTTGTGGACACAGGGCTGGATGTGACCTTCATCTCAGGCATCCTCAGCAATGTGTCAGGAGGCGGGCAACCTTCGGCCGCCGACCTGGATGCCTTCGGCACCCTGACGTTCGAGTTCACGGTGGCCAATGACGGGGACACCGTCAGTATCCTCTTTGACGATCTCGCCGGTGGCGACACCTTCGGCCTGAACGGCTTCGAGTTGGAGCCCGTCATCGCCGCGATCCCCGAACCGATCACCATGACCATGACGGCCCTGGCCCTGGCCGGGCTGGGCGGGTACGTGAGGAAACGAAGACGATTTTAGATTCTAGACGTGTCCTCCCTAGCCTTGGCGAAGGAGGATCTTAGGTTTTAGATTTGTCACGCAAAGCGGCAAGACGCTGTAACAAAGGAGAGCAGTAATGAGAGCACAGGTGACACGGGCAACGGTGCTGGCGGCGGGCCTGGTCCTGGCATTCGGCGGCGCGGCGCAGGCGGCGACGATCACGGGCGTGACCATCGAGGACGTCTCCTCGGAACTTACCGAAGGAGCGTTCGACCGCCGAGGTGTGCATACGGTCGATGGCGTGGGGCTGTCGGGCGCGCAGCACGGAACCGGCCCTGAAACCATGTGGCTGACAAAAGGCACGTACAAGACGCCGAACGATCCGCTGCCGGCGCATATCACATATGATCTCGCGAGCAACTACGATCTGGACAGCTTCCACGTGTGGAACTACAACGAGGCGGGAAACTTCGCCAAGCGCGGCGCCAATGATGTGACGATCTCGGTAGCCAGTTCCGAAGGCGGGGCCTTTACCTCGCTGGGGAACTTCAGTTTCACCAAGGCGCCCGGTGCGGGTGGGTACACCGGCGAGACGATCGACCTGAGCGCCTATGCCGCCGCCAACGATACCCGCCTGATCCGTTTCGACATCACGAGCAACCACGGCGGGGACAACAGCTTCGCCGGGCTGAGCGAGGTCCAGTTCGACGGCACGTTCGCAGGCCCCGGCATCTTCGTGCCAAACTTCTCGTTCCAGCAGCCCGTGATGAACCCCGGGGGGAACGCCGCCCCCATCACCGATTGGACAACCACCGGCTCCGGCGGGGGGGTGTACTTCCCCAACGGCGCCGACGGCCTGGGGAACCCCCTGCCCGCCCCCGCGCTCGGAAGCCAGTATGCGTACCTTGAAGCGCCTGGCAACGGAGCGCAGACTGCCATCACCACCACCAACCCCGTTGCGACCGTCGCCGCGGACACCACCTATACGCTGACTGCGGCAATCGGGCACCGCAACAAGGGCGATCGGCGACCGGACGACTACCTGATCGAACTCCTGGTCAACGGGGTTCCGATGGCTTCGAATCAACTGTCGAACGCCTACGCGACCATGCCGGCCAACACGTTTCAAGACCTCAGTGCGTCCTTCACCTCCCCGTCGAGCGGCGGCACGGTGGGCGGGGCCTTGACGATCCGGCTGACCCACTCGTCGGATGATGGGACGTTCCGGCAGGGCGCGTTCGACAACGTCCGCCTGGCTGCAGAGACCACCGCCGTGATCCCCGAGCCGGTCACGATGGCCATGACGGCGATGGCCCTGGCCGGGCTGGGCGGATACGTGCGAAAAAGGAGAAACACAGTGAAGCATCTCACGATACTCCTGGCAGCGATCGTGCTGTTCGCCGGCGCGCAGTGGGCCGAGGCCGGAATCATCGATCTCAACGGGCTCAACGCGTTGTCTACGGGCGATTACTCGTTCACCGCCGACTCGCAGACGTTCGACGCGTACGTCCACAACGACGGCGGCACAGGCTGGCTGCTGGTCGGCCGCGGGCGCAACGGCTGGGAGTTCGACACCAACGGTCAAGGCGCCGTGGCCAGCGTGAACCAGAACCTCGGCACCCCCGCCGCGTTCGCGCCGGCAATGTACTCCGATGCGATCGTCAATGATCTGATAACCAATTCGGGCGTCGACCTGACCGACGTGGAGATCCGGATCCGACGGGCCGGAGACTCGGCAGGCGTTAATCCCTATCAGGAAGCGCGTTGGCGGCCGCTGACTCAGACCACGTGGACCGGGGACTTCGATGCTGGCTCGGGGTACGCGGTCAGGCATGAGATTCTCTCCGGCATCGGGGGCCATGCGGGACCCGTTAACACCAACACTCGTGACGCAATTCACGCAGGAAACAACTTCTCCCGTATCTTCACCTGGGCCTGGGGCGGGCACGACAATCAGCAGGGGTTCAGTTACGGCAACGTCACGACCGACGGTGCGAACAACGCGACCTCGTTCTGGTGGGAGAACGGAAGCGAGAACCATGCGCTGCCCTATACGGAAGTCTACATCCGCTCGATCAACGCCGGCCTGCCCACCTACGGACCGAACCTGGTGACCGACGGCAGCTTTGAGGTCAACACCAACAGTACCCCCGGCGGCACCGCGAACAGTGAACTTGGTGCCGGCACATACGCCGGCTCCTCCGCGGGCCAAGCCGACGTAACGACGCACTGGGACAAGTCGGGCCTGCGAACCTGGTACGTGACCGACGGCGGCGCCGACCGGTTCCCCGACGGCGACTTCGCCTATCGCGTCGATGCCTCCTGGCACGACGGAGTGGACTGGCTCTGGCAGGATGGCATTCCACTGACGGCCGGAACGGAATACCAGTTGTCGTTCGAGATGTGGGGCGAGGCCTCCGGCGGAGATCAACTGCCGAAGATCGACGTCACGCTGAGCGGGCCGGACACCCTGGTGCTTCTTGATGAGTCGTACTCCGTGGGAAGCGACGGCGTGACCGAGAAGAAGATGGTCCGGTTCACGCCGACGGTGACGGGAGCGTACAGGCTCTCGTTCTCCGCAGACAACCCCGCCAGGCCCCACCACCACGCCTGGATCGATGACGTCAGGATACGGGCTGTTCAGACCGCGGTCATCCCCGAGCCGATCACGGTGACGATGGCGGCGCTGGCCCTGTGCGGGCTGGGCGGATACGTGCGTCGACGCAGGGCGTAGGGATTTTAGATGTAGATCTTAGATTTTAGATTTGTCCGGCGGAGCGGACCAGCCAGGCCGGGACGTTTGGACGTGACAGCCCAGGCCGGGACGTTTGGACGTGACAGCACAAGGAGTGAGGCGATAGTGAGGATGCGAACGACGGTTCTGTGGGTCGTCGGTCTTGTTCTGGCCATCGGCGGCGCGGCGCGGGCGGACCTGCTGATGCACTGGGACTTCGATAACGTCAGCGGCGATACGGTGACCAACACCGGAACGCTCGGTGTCTCGGCCGACGGCAAGATGGCGTCGGGCGTTACCGTCGTCAACGATCTGACATTCGGCAACGTTGCCCAGTACAACGCCACGACCAACGCCTTCATGTGGATGGGTCCCAGCGGGGTCGGCATCCCGGTGGGCGAGGTGGCGACCGTGGCCGCCTTCTACAAAGGCACTGATTTCGATTACTGGATGGACCGGAGGTCCCCGCGGCGGGCGCTGATCGCCGGGTTCAACGGAGACGTTCGGATCTACGACGGAGCCTGGGAATCCACCGGATACGGCGACAGCAACCTCGAGGACCACAGATGGCACCACGTCGCGGTGACCGTCAACGGCTCCGGGGCGGTCAGCAACGGCCTGGCGCCGGGAGCCGCCGAACTGTTCGTCGACGGGGTCTCGGTCGGCACGGCCAGCGGGCTGGACGACTGGGACCTGAACACCGGCTCGACCACCATCTGGGGCGCGCACAACACGGGGACCGCGGCCAACACCTCGGGCCTCCACCACGACGTTCGCATCTATGACGAGGTCCTCAGCGACGGCGACATTGCCGCACTGGCGACGATACCCCCGCAGCCCCCGGTGCCGACCGACATCAAGATCGACATCGACAGCACGAGCCTCAGCAGCAGCAACCACGGGGGGACGATCCTCACCGAACCGGGCTGGACGTCCCTCGATGCCACCATGCCCAGCGAGGGAGACTCCGTCTCCGTGGGCGGCGTGACGTTCACGACGTTGGCCGTCTTCAGCTCAGACGGCTCGCGCGTGCGGATGACCGGCAGCGCACCGAACCCCAACGCCCTGACCGCCGACTTCCTCTACGACGACGGGAACGGCCAGGCCGTCGGCCTGAGGGTCTACAACCTCCCGGACGGCCTCTGGGACGCCAAGGTCTGGTCCTGGGACCAGACCTCCCCGGCCGGCGGGCAGATCGTGGGCCTTGCATACACCGGCGGCCCGGAGATCATTCTGACCGACGACTTCACACCGCACCCGACCGATCCGTATACGTTCCAGTTCGACAGCTCCACGCTGCCGGACGGCTTCGGGATCTTCACCCGCGAAAGCGCGATCAGCGGCAACGACCGCGCCCGGTTCAATGCCCTGCAACTGACGCTGGTGCCTCCGGCCATCCCCGAGCCGATCACGATGCTGGCCGTGGGGCTGGGCGTCGCAGGCCTGGGCCGGTATGTGAGGAAACGAGAGAATCTTGGACTCGTCCGCCGAAGCCTCGGCGAAGACGGATCGTAGAGTTTAGATTTCAGATTACTCGCGAATGAGGATGTATCTTGCCACAAGGAGAATCAACATGAGGACGCACGTGAGACTGGCGATGTTTCTGGCGATTGGAGTGCTTCTGTCTCAGGCCGGCGCGGCCCGGGCCGCGACGACCTTCCTGGGAGGAAACTTGAACTCCGGCGGGAATTGGAGCAGCGGCCTGCCCAGCTCGGGCAATCCCGGCACCATCGCCGTTGACGGATCCAATAACAGCACCGTCTTCAATTTCGGCAGCGGCTCGGTAGTCGACATGACGGCGGGGACCATTACGTCCAGCGATGGATTCAACGTGACCAACGGCACGTGGAACATCTCCGGCGGCAGGATCATCACGCGGTACTTCCTGTCTAATGGCGGCAGTACCACATTCAACGTCAGCGGCGGGACCGTTGAATTGTCGAACGTCTCGGGAACGCAACACATGGGCGTCGCGAACAACGGGACGCTGAACGTCTCCGGTTCGATCGTGCTGGACGGGACGCAAGCAACAACGGGCGTGCAGACCGGCGGCACGGTCGATATCGCGTCCGGGTGGACCGGATCATGGACCATGGCACCGTACTCGGGTGACGACTGGAAGAACCTGTTTACCGGCAACCTCATAGAGGTGGACGGATCGAACATCGACGCCGCGACGTTCGATTCCGTGTTCGCCGTCACGGACGGCGGGAAGACGCTGTCAATGACCGGCGCGTCTCCTCCGCCTCCGCCCCCCACGCCCACCCAGTTCAAGATCGACGTCAACGACGGCAGCAGCCCGACCGAAACAGGCTGGACAGCGATCGGCGCGGCGCACAGCGGGAACGGCGGGACGGTCACCGTGGGCGGGGTCCGGTTCGACGTCGCCAGCGCCGACGGCGCGCGGAACCGCAGCGGGCCCAACGCCCTGACGCGGGACTTCATCTACGACGACGACGGCGGCCAGGCCTCCGGCCTGAGAATCTACGACCTGCCCGATGGCATCTGGGAGGCCAAGGTCTGGTCCTGGGACAACGACTTCCCCACCGCGGTCGGCAGCCAGTTCGTCGGCGTTGGGTGGACCGCCGGCAACTTCATCGCCGGCACGATGATGCCCCACCCGACCGACCCCTTCGCGTTCACTTTCGACAGTTCAACGTTGGACGACGGCTTCGGGATCTTCACGCGGGAGAACAACAGTGCGAACCGGTCCCGCTTCAACGCCCTGCAACTGACCCGCGTGATCATCCCCGAACCGATCACGATGCTGGCGGTGGGCCTGGGTCTGGCCGGCCTGGGCGGATATGTGCGGAAGAGAAGCAGGGCGTAGGGTGTAGGGCGTAGGAATCAACACATGTCCTCCGTCCTGTCCGACCCAGCCGGGGCGAAGCCGGAAGCCTCGGCGAAGCCGATCGAGGAGTGATCCGCCTTGGGCGGAGTGAATGTGAAAGCGGTATCTGGCGCCCCAGCAGGGCAGGACACCTGTCTGCAAGGAGACCGACGATGAGAACGCACGTGAGACTGAGGGCGTTGTTGGCTGCGGGGATGATTCTGTGCCTGGGCGGCGCGGCAGAGGCCGTGACGATCGTGCCGGCCGGCGCTACGGGTACGAACCCGACCCACGGCAGTCCTGCGCAGGTGATCAACGGCGACGGCCTGATCGGGGCCGGTCCGATCCTGACCCGCACCCACCAGACGACACATCTCAAAGGTTGGTTGAAGGACAACACCAACTCGGGCAACCAACTGGTCTTCCAGATGCCCGGCCCGCGGGACCTGACCGGTCTGCACGCTTGGCAGTACAGCCAGGGCACCTGCTGCACCGGGCGAGGCGTGTCGACCTTCAACGCGTCGTTCTCCTTCGACGGCGGGGGGACCTACCCCATAACCATCGGCCTGGGGCCGCTGGCCATGGCCTCCGGCACCTCGGATGAAGCGGTCCAGACGATCACCTTCCCTCAGCAGAATGGCGTGACGCACGTGAAGTTCGACACCATAGCTGATTTCCCGGCCGGCTCGAACCCGGGCTGGCAGGGCCTGAACGAGGTCCGGTTCGAGGCTGTCGCGCAGCCTAACCTGCTGACCGGCACGCCGATCGGCAACGCCCTGACGTCGCGATCCGCCGCCACAGACACAGCCACCAACGTGCTCTACAGCAACTTCGTGCCGATGCCCGCCGCAGGCGTGGTCGCCGGCGTGCACGCCTACTTCCAGCGCTCAGCGGCCACGGCCACGGGGGGATCGACGTTCCGCATGTACCAGCTTCGCCCGCTGGCCTCCAATCAGTACCAGGTGGTCTACGACAGCGGCACGATCAGCACCGGCGGCGTGGAGGGCGCCGTCGAGGGCTACGTGTTCCCCAACGGCCCGACAGCAGTCCAGGCCGGCGATATCTTCGCCCATTACGGCCGCGGCCTCCCGTGGAGCGTGAGCGGCGGGGCCAACGCCAAGCACACGCAGTTCATCTACTTCCCCTCGCCCAGCCCGCCGGCCCAGGGCAACAACATCACGCTGGACAGCGCCGCTTTTCCCCAATCCAGCCACAGCCGAGACTACGCCTGGGCCGTCGACTACACCGGAGGTGTCTCCCTGACGGACCTCACCCCCGACACCGTCCTGCCCAACACGAACTACAACCGCGTTCTGATCGACGACACCCCCCCGCCGAACGGCTTCACCAATGCCGGCCGGCACGTCTACGACGACGGCGCGGCCAACCACCAGTACATGTGGTTCGACTACTCCGGCAAACTGGGCACCCTCCCCGCGGGCGAATCGCTTGTCAGCGCGACGCTGATCTGGTCCGGCGTGTCCAACGGCGGCTTCGCGATCAATGATGCCCAGTCCATGGTGGGCGTCTTCGCCGTGCCTGACGCCAACAAGGGCATGGACGCGATCTTCGGCGCCCACATCCCCGGCTCGGACACCCAGGCCTTTTACGCCGCCAACACGCCCATCGACGCGTTGAACATCGTCACCGAGATCTTCAACGACGGCGTGGCCACGTGGGACGTAACGGCCCTGCTGCAGCAGTGGTTGGCCAGTCCTTCCGATCCGCTGAACGGGCAGTTCGTCCTGGTCAACGGCGCCGGCCGGGCCTCGATCTCGTCCGGCGGCTACCCACGACTGCTGGTGGTCACTCGCCAGGGGGCCGTCATCCCCGAGCCAATCACGATGCTGGCGGTGGGGTTGGCCGTGACGGGCCTGGGCAGGTATGTGCGGAAACGGTCTTAGATTCTAAGTTTACGATTCCAGACTCGTCCTGGCATGAGGTCCTTGCGATTGATCGCCCACAGGCCGGGCGATACGATGGGGCCATGACCTCAGCAGCGGGAGCATGTCGCCGCGGAAGCTACAGGGCCCTGCTGATCGCGACGGCCCTGGGGGTTGTTCTGGCTGCTGCCCCGGCCGCCGGGGCCGCTGCGGCGGACGCCGAGCAGATGCTGGCCGCGGCACTGAAGGGCAAGCTCACCGACGCTCAGGCGCGGACGGCCGCCGGGATGCTCGAGAGCGACGACGTCCTCGCCCGCGGGCTGGCCTGGTGGGCCATCGCGACGAAGGTCGGCCTGGACAACAAAGGTTGGGCGGTCGCTTGGCCGAGGCGCGACGCGCCCGAGTGGTTCCGGAAGTTCTCCGCGGTGCGCGGGCGGTTCCACGTCGAGGCCGACTACGTCAAGCACGCCGTGGCGCTCGGCATCCACTGCAAGGGCACGTCCCTCTTGTCAGCGGCGGCCGCGGCGGTGCGGCGGGCCGAGGCCGTCGCAGCCGAGACCGGCCGGCCCGCCCCGGCCGGGCAACTGGCCAAGGTCCGGGCAATTCGCGATCGCCTCGCCGAGCATGTCCGGACTCACCCCGCCGACCTGGCCGGTGCGCGAAAGCTCTACGTTCAGGTCCGCCTGGCGGCGCGGCCGCTCGTCCTGGCCGACCCGGCCATCGACTTCGACAAGATCGTCTTTGTCACGCAGTTTGCGGCCCACGCGAGGCGCAACATCACGCGGTCGTTCCCCTGGAAGCACAAGCCCGGGGGCGACATCTGCGTGCTGTCGGGCTTCCGGTCGAAGCCGACCGTCCGCGGCGTCCTTGGCGGCCGCCTGGGGCCCGGCTTCGTCTGGGGGCTGGACCTGTGGCCGGACGCCGACCGCGTCGTGTTCAGTTTCGCCCGGCAGGACGACTGGCCGCCCAAGGCGCGCGACCATTACACGCTGCGCCGGACCATCGAACCGATCCACATCTTCGAGGCCGATCTGGCGGCGGGCGGGGCCGCCGGACGATCCATACGCCAACTGACCGACCACGATATCTGGAGCGACTTCGAACCGACATACTGCCCCAACGGGGACGTGGTGTTCTCCTCGGACCGCAAGGGCAACGCCGCCGAGTGCGGGCAGTTTCCCAACGACGTGTCGAACCCGAACCTGTACGTGGTTTCGCCCGGCCGGGGCGAGGTGCGACACCTGATCGACTTCAAGGATCTGGACCGCTACCCACACGGCCTGGACAGCGGGCTGATCGCCTTTACGCGGTGGGAGTACCAGGAGCGTCACTTCATGGAGGTGCACGCGATCTGGACGGTCCGCCCGGACGGCACGGGGGCCGACGCGCTGTTCGGGCATCACCTGCCGGCCCCGCTGGGCCTGCGCGACACGCGGTCGATCCCGGGCAGCACGAAGCTGGTGGCCATCGCGACCGGGCACCACACGTTCGCCCACGGGCCGGTCGTGGTGATCGACCCGGGCAAGGGCCTGAACAACGCCGCGGGCATCGAGATTCTCACGCCGGGCGTTCGCCCGCAGGAGGGCCGGATGGCCGGTGTGCCCGTCGCCGGCGGGGGCGTGCCGGACAAGGGCGGCCTCTACCGCCAGCCGTTCGCGCTGAGCGAGAGGAGCTTCCTGGTCTGCTACGCCTACGACCAGGTCGCCGGGCGGGCGCTGTCCAACGGGTTCGGCCTGTACGTGATGGACACCCGGGGCAACCGGGAGCTTCTGCACAGGGACCCGCTGCTGTCGTGTGCGGTGCCGATTCCGTTGAGGAAGCGTCCGCGGCCGCACATGCTGCCGAGCACCGTCGACGCATCGAAAACCTGCGCCACGTGCACGGTGCCCGACGTCTACGAGGGCGTCAAGGGTCTCGAACCGGGTTCGGTCCGCTACATCCGGATCAGCCAGCACCTGCCCTGGCCGCTCGACGCGAAGCGCGGCAAGATGCCGTACATTCCAGGCAACGCGTATCAGAAGCAGTTCGGGTACTGGTCGTGGTCCCCGGTGCGGGTGATCGGCACGGTGCCGGTCGAGTCCGACGGTTCGGCGCACTTCACGGTGCCGGTCGACACGGCGGTGTACTTCCAGGTGCTGGACGCCAATCACATGGAGCTGGTCAGGATGCGTTCGATGATCAGTTTCAAGGGTGGTGAGGTCCGCTCGTGCCGAGGCTGCCACGAGACCCGCCGAACCGCCCCGCCCCGCTCGAAGCCCAACGCCCTGGCCATGCGCCGCGGGCCCAGCCGGCCCGACCCGCCGCCATGGGGCGGCCGCGTGGCCCTGGGCTACGAATGGCTCATCCAGCCCATCCTGGACGAGCACTGCATCCGCTGCCATGGCGGACCGAAGCCCGAGGCCGGACTGGACTTCAGGTCGGCCAGGGGCCCGGGAGGGTTCTTTCGGTCGTTCCGGACGATGTTCTCCCCGCCGCCGGTCGGCGGCAAGCAGCGCCAACCCCTGGTGGCCGTGTCGAATCGCTTCTCGAACTCGAGCGTCACGCGCCCGAAGCAGTTCGGCTCCCATCGCAGCCCGCTGGTGGGAAAGCTCCTGGAGGCCCAAGGCGCCATGAAGGACGTCAAGCTAACGCCCGCCCAGTGGCTTTCGCTGGTGACGTGGATCGACGCCAACGCGCCGTATCACGACACGTACATCAACAAACGTCCGGCCGACGGCGGCAAGCCCAGGCGCGTCCGCATCGACTTCCCGCCGCCGTTCGGCAAGTAAGGACCTCACATGAACAGGACGAGCATTTCTGCGGTTGCGTCGGGGTTGTTGTGCGTTCTGGTTGCCGCCGGCCCGTCGCCGGGGCGTGAGAAACCCCGCGCGGCGGCGTTCGAGCTGCCGCGGCAGTGGCAGTATTCAGCCCCGCTGATCTCACCGGAGAAGCGCGACACCCAGCCCAGCGTCGCACAGAAAGATCCCACTTGCGTCTTTCACAGCGGCAAGTGGCACGTGTTCATGACGGTCAAGCTCAAGGGCGTCTCGGCGATCGAATACTGCTCCTTTGCCACGTGGGCCAAGGCCGACCAGGCCCGCCGGACTGTCCTGAAGGTCGCCGACAGCACGTACTACTGCGCCCCGCAGGTGTTCTACTTCGTCCCGCACCGCAGGTGGTACCTGATCTACCAGCAGGGCGTGCCGGGGGCCCGGAGGATGCGGATCGCCTTTTCGACGACGACCGACATTGCCGACCCGGCGTCCTGGACGAAGTCACGATCCATCTTCCGCCCCGGCCAGAAGGACCCCCGCAAGAAGGGCGGGTTGGACTACTGGGTCATCTGCGATCGGCAGCGCGCGTACCTGTTCTTCACGACCCTGAACGGGCAGATGTGGCGGATGCACACGAGGTTGGCCGACTTCCCGCACGGCTTCGGGGACCTGGGCGTGGCCCTGCGGGCGGACATCTTCGAGGCCAGCCACATCTACACGCTCAAGGGCGTCGGCAAGTACCTCAACGTCATCGAGGCCAACCCCGGCGGGCGGCGATACTACAAGGCGTACCTGGCCGACAGGCTGGACGGGAAATGGACACCCCTGGCCGACAGCGAACACAAGCCCTTTGCCGGCGCGGCCAACGTCCGCCCGCTGCCCGGCGTGCCGGCCTGGGCGGACAACATCAGCCACGGGGAACTCATTCGCGCCGGCAACGACCAAACGCTGACGGTCGACCCGAAGGACCTGCGGTTCGTCTTTCAGGGCGCGCTGCAAAAGGAAAAGGCGGGCAAGCCTTACGGCCTGATCCCCTGGCGCCTGGGCATGTTGACGCCCATTACGGGGGCCAGAGGTGGCGGCGCTGGAGGTGGTCCCAATTCTCGATGAAGTGCGGGGCGTAGTCATAGGGCGGGTTGATCGTGTTGTCGGGGTCCAGGTAGGTCTCCGCGTGCCCGTCGACGAACGCCAGAACGCCGGCGCTAGCGTGCCGGCTGCCGTTGACGCCCTCCTTGAAGCGGTTGATAAGAGGCCAGAACAGCGAGATCGTGCAGCCCGTGTCCCTCCCGCCGATGATCCGCGGATTGCTGTCGGCAAACATGAGGCACATTCCCGGCTGCTTGACGGACGACACGCGGGTGTCGCGGTACATCTTGATGCCGGCCATGGCCCCCTCGCCCTGGCGTCGAGGTTCGTGGGACCCGCCCAGGAACCACATGTTGTATCCATAGCCCAGGTGGGATCCGGTGAACGCCCAATCCCACTCGACACCGTAGTCCTCCCTCGACCGATCCAGCGCCGGGCACTGGCTGAGCTTCTTGTTCGGGGCAAAGGGGTGCAGTGCCCCGATCCACGTGGTCTCCACGATGACCGGGCCCTGGGCGTGGCACGAGGGGAAGATCTGCTTGTTCTGCTCGGTGTACATCGCCATGGCCGTGCAGTACTGGCGGAGATTGCTGCCGCAGACCGTCCGCCGGATGGTCACATCTCCCCAGCGCAAGGCAGGGGAAAGGATCGCCACCAGTAACGCAATGATAGCGAGCACCACCAGGAGTTCCATCAGCGTGAATGCCCGTTTGTCATGCATCAGCACCACAATCCGTCGAGCCCGCGCGTCTCGCAGTCGAGTGCGGGACATGCCGTCCGATTACCGTACACCAACATATCACACCGCCCCCGTCGGTTCAAGCACATGATCGTCGCGCGGAAGTGGTGGTGCTTCGCGCGCAGTGTAGGATAGAATGCACAGAAGCTCGACTGGACGAGTCAGACCATTGCAGAAAGAACGTGAAATGGAAACAACGCTTACAGGCGAAGAAGTGCTGAGAATGGCGATGGACATGGAGCAGACGGGCCGGATCTTCTACGAGGCCCTGGCCGACGGCACCACCGACCGCCGTGCGGCCGACCTGTTTCGCAGACTGGCCCAGGCCGAGGAGAACCACTACGCCCAGTTCAAGCAGATGCGCGATGCCGTGGTTTCCGGCACGATGCCCGTGCATTGGTCGCCCGAGCAGGCCGAGAGCCTCCACCAGACCGTCACGCGGAACGTCCAGCCGAGCCCGGCCGAGGTCAGGAAGGTGGCGCTGAGAGGGAATCTGACCGACGCGGTGGCCCTGGCGCGGGAGATGGAGCAGGGCGCCGTCCGCTTCTACTCAGGGCTGGTCGACGTGGTGGACCACGACTCGGCCGAGGTCGTCAAGCAGATCGTCAAGTCGGAAGAGTCGCACCTGAAGGACCTGGTCGCCTTGGCGTGGTAGCGGCGGCGGGGGGGGCATGGGGCATGCATCATCAAATTGGGGGCGTAGCCGGGCACTCGGTCGCTTATACTGGCGGGTGAAAGAAGCGAAGGGCCATGAATCGAAACGCAATTGTACTGGTGCTGACACTGACATTGGCAGCTGTATTCCCGTCGCCGGCCCGTGCGGACTGGCCGATGGCTCGGGGCAACGCGGCCCGCAGCGGCTACACGCCCGAGCCGATCGCGGCCAAGCTGGCACTCCGATGGGTGTACAAGGCCGGCCAGAAGCCCCAGCCGGCTTGGCCGAGATCGAAAAGGCTGCGTGACGACCGGGCGTATCATGTCGTTGCTGCGGGGGGGAAGGTCTTCTTCGGCAGCTCGGCCGACTGCCACATTCATGCCCTGGATGCCGAGACGGGGCGGGAAGTCTGGTCGTTCGCCACGGACTCGCCGGTCCGCTTCGCCCCGGCCCTGTGGAAGGCGCCCGGGCGTGCAGGTCGATACCGCCTCTTTGCGGTCAGTGATGACGGGGTGCTGTACTGCCTCGACGCGGCCGGCGGGAAGCTGCTGTGGCGTCGCCGCGGCGGGCCGAACCGCCGAATGCTGCTGGGCAACGGGCGGATGATCTCGCGCTGGCCTGCGCGGGGCGGGCCGGTGGTGGCGGATGGCGTGGTGTACTTCGGCGCGGGCATGTGGCCGTCGGAAGGTGTGTGGATTTACGCACTGGCGGCCGCCGACGGCAAGCAAATCTGGTGCAACAGCACCTCGGGCGGGATCTACATGGCGCAGCCTCACGGCGGGGCGATGGCACACAGCGGCATCACCGCGCAGGGCTATCTGGTGGCGGGCGCCAAGAGCCTCTTCGTTCCGACCGGGCGTGCGGTCCCGGCCGCCCTCGACCGCAAAACGGGAAAACTCCGGTACTTCCACCTCCAGCGGTACGGCCATTCAGGCGGTTCGGCCACCGCCGCGGTCGGGCCGTATCTGCTGAACAGCGGCTCGGGTTTCACCCCCGGTACCGGTATGACGGCTTTCAGCGGGATATCGGCGCGTGTAGCGGCTGCTGCGCCGGGGGTAATGGCATGTTACTCCGACGGCAAGGTCTGCGTAGTTGACCCGGCCAAGCCGACGATTACCCGCACGGTCGTCCGCGGCGGCAGGCGGGCGCGAGTTCGCCTGGCCAATGCGACCTGGTCCGTCAAGACGGGCGCGGGTGGCAGTTCGCTGATCGTCGCCGGCGGGCGGATCGTCTCGGGTGGCGCCGGCAAGGTGGCCGTCGTCGACATGACGGACAAGAAGGTGACCTGGTCGGCCGAGGTCGAAGGCGAGGTGCTGGGCCTGGCCTCGGCCGCCGGAAGGCTGTACGTCAGCACGGACGGCGGGGCGATTTACTGTTTCGGCGCGTCCGGCGCATCCGGCGGGACTGTCGGCCCGGCGCGGCAGGCGCGGCCGTACGGCCGGAATGCCGTACTGGCCGCCGCCGCAAGGGCCATCCTCGAAAAGACGGGCGTTACCGAAGGTTACTGCGTGGACCTTGGCTGCGGGACGGGCGGCCTGTCCTACGAACTGGCACGGCAATCAAAGCTGACGATCTACGCCGTCGACGCGGACGCCGCCGCCGTGGCCACCGCCAGGGAGAAGTTGCGAGCGGCGGGTCTGTACGGTTTGCGCGTGACGGTTCATCAGGCCGATCCGGGCCACACGCCGTACCCGAACTACTTTGCGGACCTTGCGGTCTCTGCTCGTTCGGTGCAGGGCGGTGCCGAGGCGGTAGCTTCGGCTGAGATGAACCGCCTGCTCCGCCCCGGCGGGGGCGTGAGCTGCGTGGGCAAGGTCGGCAAAATAAAGCGGACAGTTCGCGGGCCGCTGGCCGGCGCGGGGCAGTGGACGCACCAGTACGCCGGACCGGGCAACACGATCTGCGGGGCCGACCGCCTGGTCCGCGCGCCGCTGGAACTGCTCTGGTTCGCCAGCCCGGACATTCGCCTGCCGAACCGCCATGGTCGCGGCCACGCCCCGCTGAGCGACGGTTCGCGGCTGTTCGTTCTTGGCGTGGACGGTCTGCGCGCGTTGGACATCTACAACGGTCGAATGCTGTGGGAGTATCCCCTGCCCGGCGTGCTGAAGCCGTTCCACCAGGAGCACCTGATGGGCACGGCCGGGACGGGCAGCAGCCTGTGCCTGGGGGTTGGCCGCATCTACGTTCACACCGGCGCCACCTGCCTGGTCATAGACACGGCAACCGGCAGGAAGCTGGCCGCGTACCCCGCGCCGAAGCTGCCGAACGGCAAGCCGGGCCGGTGGGGATACATCGCCCTGGCCGGCGATACGCTGCTGGGGACGCTCGCCGACGAGAAGCACCTTGTGACGTACCGGTTCGTTCGGTCGAACATGGCCGGGATGTTCACCGAGAGCCGCGTCCTGTTCGCCATGGACGCGGGGACCGGGAAGGTGCGGTGGCGATACGTCGCCGAAAAGTCCATTCGCCACAACGCGATCGCCGTCAGCGGGGGTCGCGCGTACCTGATTGACCGTGCCAAGGCGGCCGAGACCCAGCGTGGTCGGTTGAAGACCCCGCAGCCACCGGGTGTCCTGGTTGCGCTGGACCTCGCCTCCGGCAGCGTCGTGTGGAAGAACGAGAAGGACATTTACGGCACAATGCTGGCCGTCAGCGAGCCCAACGACGTGCTGCTGATGTGCTACCAGTCGACGCGGTTCCAGTTGAACTCCGAGGTGGGCGGGCGGATGACGGCGCTTCGCGCCTCGACGGGCAAGCGGCTGTGGGACATCAAGGCCGGCTACGCCTCCCGCCCGCTCATCAACGGACGGACCATCTACGCACAGCCGGGCGCGTGGGACCTGCTGACGGGCAGGCGGAAGATGACAGGCTCGCGGCCTGACCGGCCGTGGACGTTCACACGCAGCTACGGGTGCGGGATCATTTCGGCCTCGCCGAACCTGCTCCTGTTCCGCTCGGCTACGCTGGGTTATCGGGACCTGCTGGGTGACCGTCCGACGGCGAATTTCGGCGGGATCCGCCCGGGCTGCTGGATCAACGCGATTCCCGCCGGCGGGCTGGTGCTCATGCCCGACGCAACGACCGGTTGCACGTGCAGTTACCTCAACTCCGCCACGATCGCCCTGCAGCCGGCCGGTCGGCGCGACTAAGCACCACATCACAGCCCGCTGAGGAAGAAGGTCCAGCGCTCCTCCAGGTCGCGGCGGGGACCGATGATGACGATCTCGTGCACCGGATCGGCAGGGGGCTCGATGCCGAAGTCCAACTCGGCAATGAAGGCGCCGAGGAGGTTGCGCCTGTCGCGCCGCGACTCGTCGAAGAGGGTCTCGTGGGCGATGCCCTCGGCCCGCCGCACGAGCATGACGAAGACGCTGATCTGGGGCTTGGCGCCGCGACGTTCCCAGCGGCCGTCGCCGGCCTGGTGGTAGCTGACGCGGTGCTGGCGGTACCAGTTCGGCCCCGGGCGCGGGAACACCACAGGCACCAACTCACCGCCCGCACCGAATCGCCGAAGCCGCTGCCGGAACGACGCCGAGGACGCCAGCGTGTTCAGGATGTCCCGCGCGAAGTGGTTCTCCTCGGGTTTCCCGGACGGGTCGGGGCCGGGCCCGCGGCCGAACCAGGACTCCGGCTGGATGCGCGTCCTGAGGACGGGCGCCTGGACGAGGATCAGGTCTGTGCTTTCGCTGGGCCTCGGCAGGTCCCTCAGGGGGGTGTTCTTGGGCTTTGGCAGCAGGGATTCGCGCTGGGCGAGCTGGGTCATCACGCGGTCCCACGGCCCGTCTCCGGAGAAGCCCGGCCCGGGCTGGCGCGGCTCGTTGATGACGATGTCCCGGTCATCGGCGCGCGACAGGTCCGCCTTGGCTATGCAGAACGTGCGCACGGTGCGCTTGGCCTTGTCGGTCACGGCGTCGATGATCGTCGCGCCCGCCGCCGGGGCGCATCGCATCAGGATCAGCCTGATGCGGTCCGGGCCGTCCGGGTCCGGCTCGGGGCCTCGGCGGTGTGAGTCCTTCGGCATGAACCGCTCACCGGGCGCCGCATCGCCCTTGGGCGGGGTCAACGGCGTGCAGAAGATGATGGCCACCTCCGGCGGCTTGCCGTTTCGCGACGGCTCATCGAGGAACTCGAGGAACTCGGCCAGGGCATCCGAGACGAGCACGCGGCGGAGGACCGTCTCGGCAAAGCCCGGTGCCGAGGCGTTGCGCCACGGGCCGCGAACCACCAGCACCCGCCGGTCTTCGCTGACGACGAACGGCACGCCGCCGGCGCGGCCGCCGCGAAG
>Ga0180431_10002099_pt1 | contig 27042 bp, 26 predicted proteins | sample SS_ome_11_FD_132459 | JGI IMG/M metagenome (GOLD analysis project Ga0180431, IMG submission 132459) | Hypersaline lake sediment archaeal communities from the Salton Sea, California, USA - SS_1_MS_1 metaG | ecosystem: Environmental > Aquatic > Non-marine Saline and Alkaline > Hypersaline >... | reverse complement strand
TACTTATTTAATTAATTTATCGCAAATTTCCTTCAAAGTTGAGCCTGCTAACGCGGGCTTTTTTTATTAATATTTTGCTTATTAATGAAATTTGCGATCTCGCAAAATCTCCTAAATTACAAAGCTTCTTTCTTTGTCGATAAAAACTCCCCATTTATTGCAAAAAATCACAACTTTTAATATCATCTAGATAAATTTAGGAGAATACATGAAAGAAGAAAAAGTTCTTAAAAGAAGAGTTTCCCAATCTACCATAGCAAAAAAAGTATCTAAAAAACGCGTTACTAAAAAAAAGAAATTGACCCCTTTAAGGGCACAATCGCCATTAGAAAGGTATAAGTTTTATAGCAAATATCCAATCACTAAAGTCATGGCCGACGATCTAGCTACAGAACTTATAGAGTGGGTCATAGATAACGACAAAGCTACAACATTTAACTCCTTTTTGGTGCAAGCTGGATTAAGTAAGATGCTTTTCCATCGAGTAGCAGCGAAAAGCGAAAAACTTAGAGAAGCTAAAAAGTACGCCATGATGGCAATAGGCGATAGAAGAGAAAACGGCGCACTAAACAAGAAGTTTGACTTTAACGCAACAAAGTTAATGCAGGGTCATTATGATCCAGACTGGCAAGCTAGAGAAGAATTTCTAGCATCACTCAAAAAGACATCTGACAGCAGCAACGTAACCAAGGAAGAACTATTCAATATAGTATCTCAAATGCTTAAACCCGTAAGCACTAATAATGAGTGATCTCACCAAAAATGTTGAAACTAGAATACTATACAAAAAGTTTAAATTTCGCGATTACCAAAAACCTATAGTAGACGCCATAGAGAATAAAAAATTTAAAAAAGCACTTGTTGTTCTCCCGAGGAGGGCAGGGAAAGATATATGCGCACTCCAGATAGCTATAAGACAAGCTTTGCGTCAATCTTGCACAATTTATTACATCTTTCCAACTTTCTCTCAGGCTCGTAAGGCTATATACGATGCTATAACTATAGACGGAACAAAGATCTTAGATTTTATCCCTGACTTTTTGGCAAAGAAAAACAGCTCTGAGATGAAAATAACTTTTATTAACGGCAGTGTATTACAGTTTTTAGGTTCAACTGAATACGATAGACTCCGTGGATCTAACCCGTATATGGTTATATTCTCTGAGTATGCATACCAAAACCCAATGGCTTACCAGACTGTTCGTCCTATTCTTTTAGCTAACCAAGGTGTTGCTATATTTATCTCGACGCCATACTCAAAGAATCATTTCTATGATCTATATCAGTTAGCCAAGAATGATCCTTCTTGGTTTTGTTATAAGAAAACTGTTGACGAGACAAGGCATATTTCAGAAGAATCGCTAGCAGAAGAAAAAGCTTCAATGTCTCCAGATCTATTCATGCAAGAGTACCATTGTAGTTTTGAGCAGGGTGTAGAGGGTTCTTATTTTGCTAAATATATTAGGGCTATAGATCTTAAGGACCAGTTAACTACTGTTCCATATGAGCCAGCTTTTCCGGTACATACATCGTGGGATTTAGGGGTGTCAGATTACACATCAATAGTCTTCTTTCAGAAAATTGGTACTGTTTTGCATATAATAGATTACTATGAGAATAGCGATCATGGTCTAGATCACTATATAAAGTTTTTAGATACTAAAGAGTATAAGTATGGAAGACACATAGCGCCTCATGATATTAGGAATAAATCGTTCTCTACTGGCGTCAGCAGGATAGAGACCGCTCGCAACTTAGGGGTAGAATTTACAATAGCTGAAAGCTTACTGGTTAAGGATGGTATAGAAGCTATAAGGATGACTATTCCAAAATGTTATTTTGATAGTGTAAAGTGTTCTAAGTTGTTAAACCATCTTTTGAACTACAGAAAAGAATGGGATTCGAAGCGTCAGATGTATAAAGATAAGCCATTCCATGGACCAGAGAGTCATGGCGTAGACGCATTTAGAATGTTAAGTATTTCTCTTAATAAGCTTGGTCCAGGTTCTTCACCTGATGATTTACAGAAAAGGTATGAGAAGGCTTATTACGGAACTTCAAATAAATTTAACCCTTTAGATGATTAGGAGTGTTATGAGTTTTTTAGAGAGGTTTGTTTTAGTTACTCTTTTTGGATTAGAGAGCATTGTGCTTTTTATTTGCTTTAAGATTTATGAGTTTCTTATAACACCAGTAGACTTTTTTATTCTTTTTATTGTCGCAGCCTTTTCTTTTTATTTATATATAATAGCTGTAACAGGCATATTGAAATTAAAATAATTGGAGACTAGTAATGAAGTTATTCCCAGAAGGTGTTTCTAGCTTATATTCTGATAAGGGTAAGATTATAAAAGACCAGATGGAAGATTTTTATAATCTTAACAACGATAAAAACCAAGTTTTTTGGTATGAGGCGGATCTTGATACTCGCTTTGAGGCTGGAGATCAATCTGTATGGTCAGAGCTTTATGGTAAACAACCAGTAAGACGTCGAAATCTTTTTAATTTTAATAGAATAAAAAGAGTTATCAACATGGTTTCTGGTCATCAGCGTAAATCAAGAAAATCTACTGTTGTTATACCTGTTGAAAATGGAGACCAAAAAACATCGGATCAATACTCAAAGGTAATATCTCATATACATAGAAAAGAACATGTCTTAGAAACGATTTCTGATGCATTTAACGATGCATTGATAACTGGATTATCATTTTTGCATTTATGGAATGATTATAGGTTGGATCCGGTATGTGGATCCTTAAAGGTTGATTATCTTTCTTACAACTCTTTTATTGTTGATCCGTATTTTAAGAAGCCAGACCTTTCTGATTGTAGCGCTATATGGAAAAGAAGTTTTGTTACAAGGAAGCAGGCCGTATCTTTGTTTCCTGAAAAGAAGAAGCAGATAGAAGAGATATCAACACAGGTTATAGACAATATGTTTACATTTATGCCTGAGTCTAACGATATCCATCGTAAAAACTTACTATCTTATGACGAATTTTACTATATGGATTCTCGTAAGCAGACTATTCTTATCGATTCTCAAACTGGAGAGTCTATGGAGTGGCAAGGTTCCGAGGATTCTGATCAGTTAAGAGAGTTTTTAAGGCTTTATCCTTCTATAACAGCTTCTAAGATAGATATTCCATCTGTTAAGTTGGCTATATTAATACAAGGTGTTTTAATTTTTGATGATAGAAACCCTCTAGGAATAGACTCTTATCCAATGGTTCCTGTTTTTGGGTATTTTAATCCTAATTCTCAGCAGTATTCGTTAAAGATGCAGGGAATGGTAAGAGGATTGCGTGACGCGCAATACCTATATAATAGACGAAAAAATATTGAACTAGATATACTTGAGTCTCAAGCTAATTCAGGATTTATTTATAAAGAAGATGCACTTGTCGATCCAGACGACGTATTTAAAACAGGTCAAGGTAAAGGAATAGCTCTTAAGAATAGCGCACAAATTTCTGATGTGGTGCCTATTCAACCTGCGCAGATACCTCCGTCAATGATGCAGCTTTCAGAGCTTTTAGCTAGAGAGATTATGGAAATATCTGGTGTGAATGAGGAGCTTTTAGGTTCAGCGGTTGACGATAAGGCTGGAATACTTTCTATGCTTAGGCAGGGCGCTGGTTTAACAACGTTGCAAACTCTTTTTGATCAATTAGATAGGTCTCAAAAGATTTTAGGGTCTATTACATTAAATGCCATACAATCAAATTACTCGGCAGCAAAGATTAAGAGAATTATCGAAGAAGAGCCTACTGACCAGTTTTATAATAAGTCTTTTGGTAAGTATGACGCTGCAATTGAGGAAGGGTTTAATACAACTACTCAAAAACAAACAGAATTTGCTCAATTATTACAATTAAAAGAACTGGGCGTAGCTATTCCAGATTCTACTCTTATTGAGGCAGCTACTATTCAGAACAAGACTGACTTGATACAAGAGATTGCTCAACAACAACAGGCGGCACAGCAAGCAGAACAGGAACAAACTCAAATTCAACAACAGTTACAGACCGCTCAGACGGAGCTTGCCAAGGCTAAGGTTGAATCTGACCTTGCACTTGCGGATGAAAGACAGTCTAGGGTATTTAGTAACGTTGGGTTGATGCAAGAAAGACAGTTTGAGGCAGAAAAAGATAAAACACAGTCGATGTTAAACCTTGTTAAGACTTTACAAGAAATAGATGACGTTGATATTGATCAGCTGACTAAGCTTATTTCTCTTTCTGGGTTGGTTAAGAGTCAAACAAGTAAAGACAATAAGACGGAGAAGATTGGAGCTGCCATATTATCTGGAGCTACAGATAAAACCGATGCTGGCTTAGAATCTAGAAAACCTACTTTATAGTCCTTGAAGGGATAACATGAGTAATACTAAAAAGATAAAAAGAGTTATAAGAAAGATATTAAAGATACTAATCAATTTCTTTTTGGGGCCAAATGAAAGAAAAGAAGATAAAAAACCAAAAGACAAAGAAGTTAACTAATATAGGGCAGCAGTATATAGATATTGCTGCCAAGCCCAACTTTGATACTGTAGATGTTAAAGAGTTAGGTGATACGTTACATAAAGACTATATGGCTAACTTGGAAGAGTCTGCAAAAAGAGGCGTTAAGGCGTTTGACGGTGATTTCTTTATTGAGATACGCACTAAACCGGAAAAGTTAATCTCTACTGTTTTAAGGAATTATTTTTATCCTAGGCTTACGTGTCCTACTCCTAGTTACGATCAAACAGTATATAAATACAATCACAAGTTAGACGAGTTAGAGTTTATATGGGTAGTGCCATCAAAAAAAATATGTAACGATCTTTATGCTAATCGTCATGATTTAAATCATATAAACGATCCTTTGTTGCCATATGTAATTGATTTTTCAGATGGTAGTATGTATATTCGCATGAAGAAGTTAAACAAGGAAATAAAGGGGTAATATGTCAGAAGAGATATTAGAAAATCAAAATAATTTAGAAGAAGTTGTTCAAGAGGATGTGCCTCAGCAAGAAGATGTTCAGGTACAAGAGCAGGTTGAAGAAACTGTTAAGGCTGAGCCTATAAAGTCGAATGAGAATGAGGAGAATCTTCGTGCTTTAAGGGAATCAAGGAGAAAGCTTAAGCAGGAGAAAGAAGCTCTTGAGTTGAAGTTAAAGCAGATTGAGGATGCTAAAAACAAGCCTGAAGAAGATTTTGACTATGAGGATGACACAACTAAAGAGTTGAAGCAGATTAAGCAATACATTGCTCAAAACGAGGGTAATAATCAGCGTTTAAAATTACAGACAAAGTATCAAGATTTTAACAGTGTTGTGAATGAAGAGTCTATCGCAGTCTTGCAGGAAAGATTTCCAGAAGTTGCACAAACGTTGGATCAGGGTAAAGATATTTATTCTACTGGTGTTTCTGCTTATAATATTATTAAAAAATTTGGATTACATTTAAATGATGATCAAATTACTCAAAAGGCTCATGTTCAGCAGAATATGTCTAAGCCTATACCGTCTTCTGCGATAAAGAGTAGTTCTCCGTTGTCCCATGCTTCTGATTATTCTGATCTGGAAAACAAAGAGGTTAGAAATGCTATATTGAAGCAATCGATGGAGTATTCTAAAAATATTTAAAAAACATTAAACAGTCTCCTTTCTTTAGTGTTTATCCTGCCCCAGCTTTAAGGCTGGGGTTTTATATTGCAATTATAGTTTTATGTTTGTTATAGTTTTAATGACTAAAGTTGTTGAAGGTGGTTTCGCAAGCCTAGTCGTTGCTGAAAATGGGTCTCGCAAACCTAGGACTGTAGCGCTTTTCGCGCGTTCAAGTATCGTCCGACTTGAGATTTAAATGTATTTATTTATGTTTTTTTACTCAAGGAATATCTATGGCAAGAGTAACTACAAGTATTTTACCTCCTCCAGTACAGATTTATTATGATCGCTTATTATTAGCGATGGCACAGCCAAATTTGATTCATACTAAGTTGGCTATGAAAAAGAATCTTGCTGCTCGTAGTGGTGATAAGATAAGAATGGAACGTTATGATGATTTATCAGTAGCAAAAGTTCCATTAGGTAACACAGGGGTAACACCTCCTAATTCATCAATGTCTTCTGTTTATATTGACGCAGAGCTTAGCTTTTATGGTCAATGGGTAGAGGTTAATGATCAGGTGGATTTAACGTCACAATCTCCAGTATTAAATGAAAGAGCTCGTCTTTTAGGTCGAAGCATGAGATTTACTGAAGATGAGTTAATTCGTGATTATTTATCGGCTACTGCATTTGTTATAAATTCTGTTGGCGGTGTTAATGGTGATGCTCCTACAGAAATGGCTTTAACCGATGTTCAAGACGTTGTTAAGTCTTTAATGTCAAATGATGCAAAAACAGTTGCAGATTCAATTGATGCTGCTAATAAATTTGGAACATCTCCGGTTCCTAATGCATATGTAGGTTTGGGTCACACAGACTTGCTTCCAACATTAGAGAATATGAATGGTTGGGTTTCAACAGAACAGTATTCAAGTCAAAAATTAATTGATAATGCTGAAGTCGGTAAGGTTAACAGGGTAAGATTCTTGTTGTCTTCTAAGGGCTCTGTCTCTGCTAATGCTTCTGGTCTTGGTGAAGACGTCTATAACACATTTATTTGTGGTATGGAAGCTTACACTACAGTTGGTCTTGAAAACGCTAATGCTAAATTTATCTATCATGATTATAAAATAGCTGGTGGGCCACTAGAGTTGAATTCAACAGCTGGTTGGAAGATGTCAATGGGTATCGCAATAACAAACGATGCTTGGATTGCTAACCTTAAATCTACATTAGCTTAATAAGGAGATAATTATGGCTTATAACATAACAACACAAGGCGGATCCTTTACAGCTGATGGAAATGATAAAACATTAAAGATCCGTTCAAATATTGATTGGATTAAAGTAGTAAACTATACCCAGGCTGCAGCTACAAATAATGGCTATGGTTTTGAGTATGTTTGGCAACGTGGAATGGGTACTACATCTGTAATGAAGTATCACCCTGCAGGAGATCACACCGTAGCAGTAGATGCAAGTGCAAGTTCAATTCAGGTTATTGATACATCAAGTTTTGCTCTTGGTGCTAATACAGCAGTTACAGCTGGTACAAACGTAACTCAACCAGTTTATTCTACAGGTTCTACAGCTGGGCTTTCTAACGGCGGAATTGTAAGAATTAATTCTACAAATCATGACAATGTTAACGGATTAGACTTTTCTGTTGATACAGTGGTAGCAAATACATCTTTTAGGTTAGCTAATACATTAGCTACAGCACCTGGAAGAGTAGCTGGCGCAGCTGGGTATTACAGAACCGTTGCTCCAAACATTGAAATTTACAAAATGTTTACACCTGGTAACAGAAACATTGCTAATATTACACAAGCAGCTAGCGCAGTTGTAACTACATTAGTTGACCATGGTTATGCAGTTGGTCAAAGAGTTAAGTTCCATATTCCTTCAAATGCAGGAATGATACAGCTTGACGGTTTAACAGGAAATATTACAGCGGTAACAGATTCTACATTTACAGTAGATGTTGATACCACTGGTTTCACAGCATTCGCATTCCCTACATACGACTTAGTTCCAACTTTAATACCTAACGTTGTTCCTTTAGGTGACAACCCTTCATATGCAAGTTATATGACTGCACCTGGTGCATTCTATAATCAAGGATATATCGGTGTTGTTCTTACTGGTGGTACAACATATCCTGGTGGAAACAACAATGACGTTGTTTACTGGGAAGCAGGTACTTACGAAGTTAACAATAACGAATAGTTAAGTTAAGGGGTCACAGTGACCCCTTTTTTATATTTAATGTCATTAGGTTGGCATTATGAGGCAGCCATAAACTATATATATAGGAGGCCATATGGCAACAAAGATTACTGAAAAGAATATTACTGTTAAATCTAAACCGACTTTAGCTCAGCAAAGAGAGCGAGACGGTAAGCCTGTAAGAGGGAGGTTTAACTTTTTGGAAGTTCCTGGAGGAACGTTACGTTTTGCTTTTAGGAAATACAAGGGTGAGAAGATAAAAAATTACTCACTTAAAGATGGTGAAATTTACACTATACCGAGATCTGTGGCAAAGCATTTAAATACTGCTGGAAGATATCCGGTCCATGAATACCAAACTGATGAAACTGGTAAACCAATTATAAGGATAGGTCGCTACAAGAGACGTTATAATTTTGAAAGTCTAGAGTTTCTTGACGATTTAGGCCCAAATGATTCAAATTTATATACAGTTGAAAAGGTCTAAATTTTATTTTTAAGGATTAATTATGCCTGACAATACGTTATCTACGCTGGAACAGATAAGAATAAAGATAAGAAGATTGACGAGAACTCCATCTTCTGCGCAGTTATCTGATGATGACATAGATAACTATGTTAATAACTTCGTTCTTTATGATTTTCCTGCCCATCTAATAGCCCCGTCATTAACCGAAGTGTTAACATTTTATACGGATCCATACATTGACACATATTCTACAAATACAGCTGATCCAAATAATCCGTTGTATAACTTTAAGAATGAGTATGTTGGTGTTAAAGGTCCTGCATATATATCTGGTTGTCAGGCATATCTATCTTTTTCACTAGAACAGTTTTATAACGCCTATCCAAGGGTTCAGTTTAGAGAGCTTATAGGCACTGGAGACGGAGTAACCACAAATTTTAGTGGAACGCTATCAGATTTTCCTGTCTTGAGGGAGAATGTTTTAATAAGTGCAATTGATAATAACGATAGCGGATTAGAGGGTCACGACGATGGCGAAGGTAATTTTGAAGGTGATGTTGTTGCTGGTGGAACTATAGATTATGTGACAGGAGATTATGACATTACTTTCACATTAGCAGTAAAAAGTGGTGAAGATGTTTATGCAAACACAATGCCTTATGTTCCAACTCTTCCGACAAATATTCTTTACTTTAAGGATGAATTCACTTTAAGACCTATACCAGATAGGCCATATAGGGTAGATGTGACTTGTTATAGGAGGCCTACCGAGTTTCTTAACGCTGATGATATGCCAGAGTTGTCTCAATGGTGGCAATATATAGCTTATGGTGCTGCAAAGAAGGTGTTTGAAGATAGGATGGATATAGATAGCATTCAAAAGATAATGCCTGAATTTAAGAATCAAGAGCTTTTAATTAATCGAAAAAGGATTAAAGAGAATTCCCAAAAGAGGGCTGCTACGATATACGCTTCTGCTATGCCTATATCTGCAGACACTGGTTTTAATGACAATATTTAGGAGATAGTAATGGCATATCAAGGTAATAAGCCTGGTGCAAATGATAGAATATCTACATCTCAATCAGATATACAAAATAATTTCACAGAAATACAAACGGTTTTAACGGTCAACCATGTCGACTTTGCTGATCCAAATGAGGGTAAGCATACACACGTATCTCTTCCTGAGCAAGCAGCTGATAAGGTAACAGCTGCAAGTGAGATGGCTTTATATACTAAAGATTCTGGCACAGCTCCTAATCTTTATTTAAGGCAAGAGAGTAATGGAACAGTGTTTAATATTACACCGTCTAACGCTGGCCATGCTGCATCTGGATATGAGACTTTACCTTCTGGTTTAAAGATGTGCTGGGGGACTTCAACAATAGCAAGTGGCTCATCAACAAGGACGGGAATAGCGTTTGCAAGTGCTTTTAGTACTGCTGTATACTCTGTTCAGCTTTGTTGTTATGACGCTCATGGAGCCGGAAGTAATGCGCAAGATTTTGTAGTTAATCCGTACTCTGTAGCGTTGGCAAGCTTTGCAGCTAAGAGGAATTCTGGATATACGGGACCGGTAGCATATTTTTATTACTTAGCTATAGGGGTTTAACATGGCACAAGACCGCTTTTTAATTGCTCCTTTTAAGTCTGGTCTTCAAACTGGAGCAGCGCCGTTTTTAATTCCTGAAGATGCTTTTGAAGAGTTAAGAAATGCCTATGTGTTTAGAGGAAGGGTTAGAAAAAGGTTTGGATCTAACTACACTGGTTCAGGTGCAGCTACTGCTTTAGAGGAGCCGTTATATTCAAGGTTAAGAATAGCTCTTACTGGTGGGGCTGGTGTTGGTGTTACCGATGGTACCGGGGCGGCTAATGGAACTGTTCCGGGTGCAATATTCAAGATAGGTCAAGCGTTTTCCGTAGATGATGAGATATTTACTATTTATCAAACTGGAACTCCTGCAGCTACGTTGTCTACTGGTGCTGGAACATTGACTTATAATACAACGACTGGTGCGTATGTTATTACAGGCGCAGCTGCAACAACGCAAGTATATTTTTATCCTGCTGAGCCTGTCATGGGTTTAGGGATGTATGAAAGTGGCACTATAAACGATCATGTAGCATATGCAATGGATACTCAGTTTATATATAAATTTTCTGGTGGAATATGGGCCTTAGATGGTCCACCTGCAACATATTTCAATGGAGATAATTCTGATTTCTTTTGGATAACTAATGCTGATGGAACCACTTCTGATGATACAAACATGTTTATATCTAACTTTCAGGCAGCAATTGGTGTTCCTGCCGCTGGTGATGATAATATCTGGACGTATGATGGAACTACGTGGTCTGCGTTTAATCCTAATTTTACAGTAGCTGGTGATAATGTACTGACAGCAAAGATAATTCTTCCTTTTAAGGACAGATTGATATTATTAAACACTATTGAGCAGGATGCAGCAGCAGCTGCAAACACTGCTTATCCAAATAGGTGTAGATTTTCTCACAATGGTTCCCCGTTATCTGCATCTGCTTTTTATGAACCAGACGAGGTTGGAGCAACCGGTGGTGGTTTTATAGAAGCACCAACTGAAGAAGAGATAGTATCTGCTGTATACATTAAAGACCGGTTAATGGTGTACTTTGAAAGAAGTACATGGGAACTTGCTTATACTAATAACCATATTCAACCTTTTCAGTGGCAAAGAATTAATAGTGAGTTGGGTTCTGAGTCTACATTTTCAGCTGTTCCATTTGATAAGGTGGCTTTGAGTATAGGTTCTCAAGGGATAACGGCTTGTGATGGTATCAACATAAAGAGAATAGATGAGTCTATTCCGGACGAAGTCTATAAAATTATCAATACATTTGACGGTATTAAAAGAATACACGGCGTTAGAGACTACTTTACTGAGATGGTTTATTGGACATTTCCTCCTGGAAAGGGTTCAGATGATAATACGTATCCAAGTAGGGTGTTGGTTTATAGTTATTCTAATAATACTTGGGCATATAATGATGATTGCATAACTACTTTTGGGTACTTTGAGCAGCAATCTGACAGAACATGGGCTACGACTCATGATTCATGGGTTAACGCTAATTATACATGGATATCTGGTCTTAATCAGGCTAACTTTAGGCAAATAATAGCTGGAAATCATCAGGGTTATGTATTTTCATTGAATCCGGCTGTTGGTTCTAATGCTGGTGTTATGCAGATAACAAATTTAACGTATACGGCTGCTACAAATTTAGTTACTGCGGTAATGGAAGATCACACATTATCTACTGGTGATTACATAAAATTATCTAATGTTCAGGGTGTAGTTCTTTCTGGTGATGGTATTTATAAGGTAACAAGGGTTGATGCTAATACAGTGACGTTTGTATCATCTGTGTTTACTGGTGCGTATACAGGTGGTGGTGTTGCGGCAAGGGTATCCAACTACAGTATAAAGTCTAAAATGTGGAATCCGTACCTTGGTACTGGTGATAATCTATATCTTTCTGAGATTAACTTTTTGGTATCTAGGACAGATGATGGAGAGGTTACAGTTAATTATAGAACCTCATCTACTGATTTAAACATGATAGATGAAAGTAATTCAGCAATTGGAACAGGAGCTCTTTTAGGAACAAGTATATTAGAGACTTCTCCTTATGCGACTATTAATCTAGAGCAGATACAAGATTACCTATGGCATCCAGTCTATTTTCAAGCTGAGGGCAACTTTGTTCAGATTTATATGTATTTGACCGACGATCAGATTATCGTTCCGGAAATAGCGGATTCATTGTTGGAGATACAAGCTATGGTATTAAAGACCGAAAGGGTTAGATCGTGGCAATAAGGAACCCTGGGCAGTTTATACCGACTACTACCTTATTAGATGTTCAGGAGATAAGGTCTGTAGATGTTACAAGTGATGAGTTTAAGGACCTGTTGGTTCGCTTATATCAGACTACTAATAGCATTGCATTGAATTTAAACGTTAAGGATTCTGGTATTTATAGTCTGGATGAGTATGTTACTGGTGCTGAGTATTTCCCTAACACTGGATATAGTTCTTCTACTGCTGTAAATCCATCTCCAAGGCAAGTTTTCAGAAAGGTGATAAACTTTGGAACTTTACCTAATGCAGGTACTACTAATGTAGCTCATGGGATAACGGTTAATGCGAATATAACTTTTACTAGGATTTATGGTTGTGCTACTAATACGGCAAAAACAAGTTTTTTACCGTTACCATATTCATCAACAACGTTAATCAATAATATAGAGCTTAGTGTTGATAATACTAATGTAAGTATTATTACTGGTATAGATAGAACGTCTTATACGACATGTTTTGTTGTATTGGAGTATATAAAACAATAGAAAGGCATGGTATGAGTTTAAGAAACATGTTATTTGGTAGGGGTGGCAGAACAGAGCAATTTGAAAAGTACACGCCTGAGCAGCAAAGTGCGTTGAGTCAGATTTTACAACAAGCTCTTACTGGCTTGCAGGGTAATCAGTTTGATTTTGGGCCTATAGAGGAGCAAGCAAGAACTGATTTTAGGGAACAAACAATACCTGGTATAGCTGAAAGGTTTACTGGTATGGGTGCTGGAGGACAAAGATCTTCAGCTTTTAGGAGTGCTTTGGGAAGGGCTGGATCTGGGTTAGAGCAGGGTTTAGCTGCTCAAAAGTCTGGATATAATCTTCAAAGACAGGGTCTATTACAGAATCTTTTAGGAACAGGTTTAAGCCCTAGGTTTGAATCTGCATATTTTAATCGTCAACCAGGCTTGCTTGAGAGTTCGTTACCAAATGTATTGCCAGGTTTAATGAGAATGTTTATTTAGGAGAAGATTATGCCTCAAGTTATAAATGAATTAGGATTGGGACAGTCTCTAGGACAATCTTTGGGGATGGGTTTACAGGCTTTATTGGGTGAAAAAGTAAAAAAGATGCAGCAACGTCAGCAGGCTGGTGGTTTATCACAGCTTTTAGGTATTACTCCTGATGAAGCATCTGGGCTAACAAATTTAGATCCAAGAATACAGCAGGAATTGGTTAAGCAAAAAATGCAAGCACCTTCTAGGGAGGCTTTTGCTGGGGCTTTATCTTCATTACTTGGAGGGGGACAACCCGTTAGTACTGGTGCCGAAGGTATTGGCGCACAGCAACTTTCTCAATTAAATCCGCAGCAAGCAATTCAGTTAGCACAATTAGGCTTACAGCAAAAGCAATTACAACAAAAGGAAGATATTGCAAAAAGATCTGATGAAAGAAAAAGCCAACAAAGAATGTTGGAGTCTGGTCATATTAAAAACATAGAAACAGTCACTAATTCAAGGGAAAAAATAAAATCTGCAGATGAGAGTATGCGTGCAAATAAAGACGTCTTAAGATATTTAGACACAGGCAATGTGGATACTGGCGTTGTTTATGCGGTCAAAAAAGGCGCAAACATTGATAAATTTGGAACATCTCCTCAAACTCAAGCTGTTGCTAAATTACTGGCTGCTGAACCAATTAGATCTTTGAGTTCTATTCCTGGACAGGCTGCAAGGTTAAGTAAAGTATTTGATACGATTAAAGATATGACTCCGCAATTATTTAATACAGAAGAAGGTTTAAGGCAAATAGCACAAATAAGAATAGCAGACTCTAAGGCAATGTCAGAGTTCGAGAAAGCTAAAATAAGAGCGTTAGAGTCTTATAGGAAAAAATCTAAGCAAGCTCCTTATGATTTAGACGAAAGAGTTGCAAAAAAGATAAAACCTAAGTTGGATAAGTATTACTCAACTGTTGAAAATCTTATAGCTAAATCTATAGGCACTAAAGATCCAGCTAATTTACCTTCTAATTTCAAAGTTGGACAGAAGGCTATTTGGAATGAAAATGGCTTAAAATACATAATAGTCATGGATAAAGGCAAAAAGGTTTGGAAGCCATTAAAGGAGAAATAATGATATTATTAGACGGTGATGGAAAAACATCTAAGCCTCAAGTTGATAAGAAGACTAACTATTTCAAATCTTCTGAAGAAACGACGCTTGGTAAAGCAGGAAGACTTGGATATAAGGCTGTGTCTGAAGGGTTATCGTCTCTTGCGGGGTTGCCAGCTTCTATGTGGAATTTATTGGCTCCTGTTGCAGAAAAAATTTCTGAGCTTTCGTCTGGTCCAACGCTTTTAGATAAGGTTCTTCCTGGAATGGATAGTCCTGGTTCAACAACTCTACCAAGAGCTCCAGAATTTCTAACTTCTGAAGGATTAAAGGAAAACGTGTTTAATCCGATAGGTGAGCAAATCTTTGGTCAGGGATCTATGCGGAAACAAGATGGAATATTGGAAGATATAATAACAAGAGGATCTCAGATAGCTCCATTAGCACTTTTGGGTGGAGCGTCTATTCCGGGCGCATTGTCTCAAGCAGGGTTATCAGCTACCGGAGGTGCGGTTGCTAAACAGCTTGGTGCTGGAGAAATGGGTCAATCGATCGCTGAGCTTGGAGCTGGTATTGTTAGTCCGTTGGCCTATAAAGCGGCTATTTCCAGATCTGTTCCTAAAGTGGCTAAACAGGCAGAAAGGTCTTTATGGTCTCAAGTTGAAAAGCAAGCAGCAAAAGAGACTAATGTTCCAATTATGCGCTTATATGATGAAGCAGAAGAAGTTTTATCTAAAGCTTCAAGAGTTCTTCCTGGAAAAGAAAAGAAAGTTGTTTTAGATACTTTGGCTAGTGTGTCTAAGTCTTGGGGTCCAAAAGAGGCTTCTGCTCAAAATTTAATAGATTCTACAAGAAAAATATTTAATACAATACCTCAAGTTAAATCAGCTCAAGGTAAAAAGATACTTAATGACTTTAGGGTAACTATAAATAAAGGATTAGATAATATAATAGAATCTTATCCCGAAGCTAGATCTATAACTAAAGCAATTAAGCAACATCCATATTTAACAAATATTGCTAAGAAATCTTCTCCTACGACTAATAGATTACTTGAAGGAGCAATGGCGTTTGGTAAGTTTGCAGCGATTCCAGCAGCTGTTAAGTTTGGCGGATCTTGGAGTCTTTTAGGTGCATTAGGAGCTACAGGGGCTTATGCTGTTAAAAATATGGCTCAAGACTATAAATTACTAAAAGCAAGCCCAACCTTAAGACGTATGTTTACGGGATTCATGAAAGACATATCTGCTGGAAGTATATCAACAGCAGCTACAAAGGCGAATAGTATAGCTAAGTATATTGATAAGGATAAGTACAAAGAGAATTTTAAGCCTACTATGCAATTAGTGGATTAATAATTTAATATAAACCACATTGCCGCAGCCCCGATTAACAAAGCAAAAATTATATTCATGGTAACCTTTCTTTTTCGGTTAGGGAGCAAGAGCTCCCTTTCTTATTTTTCTTCTTTTTGGTCAAATACTGATGCTAATTGAGCATCGATACCTTGAACGATGTTTTTTTCTCTAATTATTTTTAATTCTAAAACATCTAAGGCTTCAAGTATCTGTTTTTCGAGTTCTATTACTCGATTGATCAGTTGCTTTCTGTTTAGGTCTTTAACTCCAGGAGTTTCTGCTTTAATTCCAGAAAGTGATCCCAATAAGACTAATGACAATAGTATCTTTTTCATGTTCACCCCAATGTAAAGATTGTTAATAATAGTCCACCCATCTTTTCTCCGAAACCTTTTATAAACGACGTCGCAGTGGATTGCGCAGTCAATAGTGCAGCTAAACTGGCCAATGCCGCAGGATTACTCATTAACCCTTCAAGGATACCCCTAGCTATTAAACCGTTCATCTTAACAACTCCATCTGCGCCTAATCTGGACAACTCTTGTAGGATATCTGGATTAAAATAGAAAAACGGAGCTCCTACTATCGCTATAAATTTTAATGTTTTTACGGATACAATCTTGTCTGAGTTATTGTATGTAAACTTAATAGGCACAGTGGCTAATTTTAATGTCTTACAAGCTGCACTACATAGCCTATTAAGTTTACCTACCTTAATCTCACTAGTCTTACCATTTAGTGAGATCGAAATTAAACCCATTAGAATCATCTTTTTCATAAATCCCCCCAGGAAATATAGATCAGTTTTTATCTTTTAGGTATTTCTTATCTCTATCAATCAACTCTTTTATAAATCTTGTAACATACTTTCTTATTGAAGTGTTTCTCTCTGCTGCCAACTTCTTAATGTTTTTATGTATCTCTTCGTCTATATCTATCAACAATCGTTTTTTTTTATTCATCTTTCACCTCTATATAATTATATAAATATATAAACATATTGTCAAGTGCTTGTAATTATTGTTTTTGTAATGTTTTACTGGGTTGATAGGTTTAATTTTTATTTAAAGGATTTGTTATGGCAACAAAAAGAGTAAAGAAGAATGAGGTTTATGGTTTACAGCCGTTTACGGATGTTTTCCCTGTACCTGTTATTGCAAAAAGAGCTCCTACCACAAGAGATATGGCGGAACTTGGTACTTGTTGGGTAGATAAATCGGGTGAAGATGTTTACTTTTTGGTAAATGTTGCGGCTAATTCTGCTACATGGATAAATTCTGGTGGTGGAGGCGGTTCATTTAATACTTTGGATGTAACAACAACAGCTACTATTGGAACTACATTAACATTATCATCTTTAACCGCTGGAACAATGAGAACATCTGCAGCGGGTGTTGTTAGTACTTTAGCTGATGGTGCTGATGGTGAAGTTCTTATTGGAACAACTGGTGGTGCTCCTGCATGGGCAACATTAACTGCTGGCGGAGGTATAACTATAACTGAAGCTGCTGGGACAATAACAATAACCAACCCTGGTGCTACTGGTACAACATTTGGAACGGATGCTGGTGGTCCAGTTTCTCCAACAGGTGGTGGTTTAACAACCTTTGAAGGTTATGATGCAAATATTACTACTGATGGTGCAACAGCTAATACTGTAAAGATAAGGTTGGCGGATGCTATTACATCTGTTGGTAAGATTACATCGTCTGTTGATTTTGAGGTAGCCACTGGTACTACAGTTATAAATTCTGATACGAATGCTGCTCAGGCAATATATTTGCATGCTGATGGTGGTGTAAATGAAACTATTGAGATTACATCTACTCAAGGGACTGCTGTTGATGCAGTAGCTATTGAGTCTACAGCTGGTGGTATTTCTATGGTAACTGGAGATGTGTCTAATTCTTCCATGTCTTTTGATTCAGCTGGCGGAATACTTCTTGATGCTGATGCTGGAGATGCTGTATTAATATCTGCTGGTGCAGACGTTGTGGTTGGGTCTGCAACTGGAAGTACATTATTATCAACAAATGTTAATGATCACGATACTATTCTTGGATCTAGTTCTGCCACCCACGATTTAAAGATTTATTCTGGTACAGACGGCACAGCAATGAGTTCTACTGGAGCAACAACAATAGACGCTGCTGGCGTATTAGAGTTAAACTCTTCTGCTGGTATAATTTCGGTTGGTAATGATGCGGTAGCACAAAATATTAATGTAGGTACGGGTGCTGCAGCAAGAACGATATCTATAGGTAACTCTACAGGTGCAACAGCAGTTGATGTGGATTGCGGAACTGGTGGTATTACTTTAGGAACAAACGCAACTGCTCATACAACAACTGTTGGGTCAACAAATACAACATGTGATACAACAATCCAAACTGGTACAGGAGCAATGACCTTTACTGCTGGTGGAGTATTTGATGTAAATGCAACAGGTAATGTAACAATAGATTCCTCTGGAGGAACATTAGGTATTGGTGAAGGTGCAGATGCAAATAATATAAACATCGGTACCGGAGCAGCTGCAAGAACAGTTACAATAGGTAACGGTACAGGTGCTACATCTGTAGTATTAAATTCAGGAACAGGCAATCTTGATCTTGGTATTAATGCAACTGATCATACAACAAGATTAGGTTCAACAAGTGGAACATCTGCAACTACAATACAAGCTGGAACAGGTGCTATGACCTTTACGGCTGGTGGTGCATTTGACGCTAATGTAACCGGAAATGCAACTATTGATGCAGCAACCACAACTATTACATCTACTTCAGATGCTGCTCAGGCTATTTATTTACATGCAAATACTGGAACATCTGAAACTATTGATATTGTTAATACACAAGGAACAAATGCAGCAGCGGTAGCTATTACATCTACAGCTGGTGGTGTTACAGTTACTGCAGATACAGCAACAGGTATTGTTTTAGATGCTGATGGATCTACAAGTATAGTTGGTGATACAGGAACAGCAGCAGCTGCAGCAATAACACTTAATAAGCGTGTTGGTGTTGCTACATTAACAGGTCTAACAACTGCATCAGCAGCATCTCAAAGATATACAATTACCAACAGTGTATGCCAAGCAACATCTGGCTTATTGGTAACTGTTGCAAATAAATCTGCTGGTAACGATTGCAAAATACAGATGGACGCATGTACTCCTGGTGCTGGATCATTTACAGTTGATACAACAAACGTTGGAACACAAGCGCTAGATTCAGATGTAATTATTACATGGATTATTATTAATTAGTTTTATAACTATTTATTTATGCTAAATTTATAACGGTTAAAAACAATATTGTTAGGCGTCCAACTGTACCCATGGAGGACGCCTTTTTATATAAGGAGTGCTATGTCAGAAGAAGTAAAAAAAGAAGAAGTAAAGAGATTTTCTATTAATGTTGGTGATGAAACCAAGCCTGAGACATTGTTTACATTTTCAGGTCCTGAGGGTTCTAATCTTGGAGTAATTTATTCTGTATGTCATCGTATTATGATGCACACTTTAGATTTAATAAAAAAAGAGGCTTCTGCTTTAGCGCCTAAAACAGAAGAAGAGTTACCTGAAAAGGAAGAGTCTAAAGATATCAAAGCTTAAAATTATTAATTTATGTTATTGGTTTGCGTTATGCTATAAAATATCGATGATGTAGACTTGTATTAGATATAGAGCCTGCACGGCTCTATTTTTTTTAGGAGAAGTAATGGCAGTAGAAATCAAGGTTAAAATAGAGGCTTTACGCTCATTAGCGGCTGGGTCTATAGGCGCAGCTTATATGGGTGTTGGAACGGCTATCGATAATCCAGCAAGAATGATATTGATACAAAATTTCACAGATGAAGACTTAATGTTTTCTATTGATGGGGTTGATGATCATTTTCCGGTAAGAACGTCAACTTCTATGATTATTGATGTGTCATCAAATAAAACAATCGACTCAGGGTTCTTTTTTGAAAAAGGCACTAGATTGTATGTCAAAGAAATTAATACGCCAACAAGTGGTAGTGTGTATTTCACGGTCTTTTATGGTGATTCAGAAAATTAAGAGGTTAAGATGTCTCAGATACTTAGTGGAATAAATGCATCGGCCTATACATGCACTCTTACTGGTGATGTTGGTGGCGCGATCTCGCCCGTAGCTAATAATATAAATGTTCTTGGTGGAAACAATATAGGAACGGTTGGCACAGCAGGTACAATTACTATAAACCTTAACGGAACAACTGACCATGCGGTTCAATTGGGTAATGCTGGTGGAAGTCTTACATCTTTAGGGGTTGGTTTAACGGGAACCATTCTTCAAGGTAATACTGCGGCTGATCCAACGTGGAGCACTGCTACATATCCATCGACAGCTGCTCAGGGCGACATTATTATAGCTTCTGCTGCAAATACTTATACTAATCTTACCGCTGGTGCTGCAACATATGTTCTGACGTCTAATGGGGCTGGAGTTGCTCCTAGCTGGCAATCTGCAGTTGGCAATAATACTACTTATCATACAGATAGTACTGATGCTGTAGAGGCTGCTGATGCAATTACAATAGCTGGTGGGAATAATATAGTAACGTCAGGGGCTGGTTCTACGGTTACAATTGATCTTAATGGTATGACAGATCATGCGTTACATGTTGGTAATGCGGCTTCAAGTCTTACGTCATTAGGTGTTGCAACAGATGGGCAGTTGCCAATTGGATCAACTGGAAATGATCCAGTAATTGCAACATTAGGGTCTACTCTTGGAACGATACAGTATACTGCTGGCGCTGGTACTTTAGCTTTAGATTCAGAAACTACACAGGCCTTATCAGGGTTTTCTTCTTGGGATGGAGCTGGTCCTTATTTTGATGACACGGTTATTGGGGATTTTGAGGTTTCGCAAAGTGGTGTTGGGTATATAAAAGGAAAGAAGGTTACATGGGCTGCTCCTCAGACAGAGACTGGGATGACAGCTGGTAATACGTATTATATTTATATTGATGATACTGGAACAATAGGAAAGACTACTGTGTATAATAGTGCTCTTTTTAGTGATAATATTGTTCTTTTTGAGTGTATGAGAGACTCTACGGCAGGAACTAACATTCAAGTAACAGTAAAAGAAAATCACCCTTATCAGGTTCCATGGGAAACTTCTGTGTTCCTTCATGATGTTATTGGTTGTGTAATAGCAAATAACCGTCGTGGTGCAAATATTGTCCTTAACGGCACCCAAAAGATAGAAATTTCTGGAGATGATGAACTTGAAGATCATGGTCTTGTGACTGATATTCCTGATAGCAGTGGGGTTGCAGTAGTATTTAGGCAATATTTTACTCTTGGATCTGGGAAATGGGCACAAAACTCTTCAACAGACACATTTGTTGGTGAATATAATAATGCCGGTACGGTTACAGCGCTTGGTGCAAACAAGTATGGTGTTTATACGCTTTATGCATCCAAGGATAATTTAAATGCATCAACTCCGATTTATATAGCTATTCTTAATACGGCACAATATAACAATTTATCATCTGCTCAAACTGCTATTGCAGATGGATCAATAGCTACTGTGTCTGGTGAGTTAGCAGCATTAGAAGTCGCAAGGCTTGGATATATAGTATTTGCTGAAAGTTCAACATCTATTGTTGAAGTAATTATAGATAAAGAAACTTTAAGATCTTCATCGTCTACTTCTGGAACAAATGTAGCCTCTCTTGTTTTAACAGATATCGCTAATTTTGATGGAATTTTATCTGCATCTGATACTACGGTGCAAGCTGCCTTAGAAACAATAGATGATTGGGGAAAAGACACGGATGACCATGCTTTATTGGTAGCTAATGGAGTAGGGGCACCTTTAACTTCTCTTGCGGTAGGAGCAACAGGTGAAGGATTAATGGGTTCTACTGGCGCTGATCCAACATGGACAAGTAGCCCTTCTTTTGGTGGAACTGTAACAGCTCAAGATGATTTTAAGAGCACGGCTGGTAGTTTTTTCTTGCCAATGACAGATGCTGCAGGAGCAGGAAGATTATATATAGATAATAAAATAATATTTCAAACGTATGGTAATGCTACAGACTACAATATTTTTTTAGGTTATCAGGCTGGTAACGTTTCTCTTACAGGGGGAACAGCTAAGTTTAATGTTGGTGTTGGATATAGATCATTATTGGGTTTAACTACTGGTAATAGAAATCTTTCTTTTGGGCCATTGAATTTAACTAGTTTACAAACAGGTGCATATAACGTTTGTATTGGTTATGGAGGTGGGTCAACTTATACAACAAGTGAGTCTTCAAACGTCTTAATAGCTAATAATGGTACAATTCTTGATAATAATACAATAAGAATTGGAAGACAGGGTTCTGGTTCTAATCAGCATAACAAGTGTTTTGTGGCTGGTATATATAACACTGCACCTGCAGGTGGTTCAGACAATGTGGTGGTAATAGATTCTAATGGTCAATTAGGAGCACAAGCTACTCTTGATGTTGCAAACGGTGGAACAGGTGCCGCAACGTTAACAGATCATGGTGTTCTGTTAGGTTCTGGAACAGGTGCTGTGTCGGTTACAGCTGTTGGTACAGCTGATCAAGTATTAACATCTAACGGTGCTGGAAGTGATCCAACATGGCAAGATGCAGCAAGTCCGTTAATATCAATAAATGCTCAAACAGGGACTGCATACACCCTTGTACTTACTGATGTGAACAAAATGATTACGTGTTCTAATGCAGCCGCGATTACACTTACTGTACCTCCACATTCTAGTGTTGCTTTTGATGATGGAACACAAATAATTGTGGCCCAAAAAGGTGCAGGAACTGTGACATTTGCAGAAGGGTCTGGTGTAACTATTAATTCTGCTGATGGGTTATTAGATACTTATGCGCAATATAGCGTCGTAAGCCTAATTCAGACAGAGGAAGACGTTTGGTACTTGAGTGGTGACTTGGGTTAGGAGTAATTATGATAATTAAAGCGTCTGGTAAATATCCTAAAAGTGATGGAGCTAGTTCTGATTTAACGGCTGTTGATACTGATAACCAGGGTGGAGCAGGTTATGTGTCTTCTTGGCATAGAAGTGATGAATTTATAGCCATAGCAACTGGCGTAGCTTCTGAGCAGGTCATGGTTTATTCGTTTGATGGATCTACTTTAACACAGGTTGAAACTATTAACGCTGGCGCAACTTGCTATGGGTGTGATTGGCATCCTAAGCAGGAATTCTTGGCCGTTGCAGGCGCTGTTGGTTCTTCCCAGGTAATAATTTACTCTTGGAATGGCACTGACACGTTGGCTTCTGTTGAAACAGTAAATGTTGGAGTTACTTGTTACGATGTAAGATGGCATCCATCTGGTAATTTCTTGGCTGTTAGTGCTGCATCTGGCACTAAAGAGGTGATAATTTATTCCTGGAATGGTTCTGATACATTAACTGAGGTAGAAACAGTAAATCTTGGTAATTATGCCAGAGCTTCAGCATGGTCTAACGATGGTAATTATCTAGCAGTGACATCTGGTGATACAACTAAAGCGTTATTGGTTTATTCTTGGAATAATATAGATACTCTGACAGAAGAAGATTCAATAAATCTTGGGAGTACGGGATATAATTGCTCATGGTCTAAGGACGACGGATTTATATTTTATGGAACTTCTGATGATACTAGGACTGTAATAGCGTATTCATTTGATGGATCTAGTTTAACTGAAGAAGATTATATTACATATGGAGCTACCTATACTTCTGCAGTTGCTACAAGTAGATATGGTTCATATGTTTTTAGTGGAAAACAAAGCACTTCTAATGCTAGTGAAAAATGGATCTATACTTATAAGTGGGATAGTGTTGCAAAAACATTAACTGAAGATAGCTCGATAACATACAATAGCTATGGTGTAATTTTTCCCGCGGCAAGTAATAAAAATAAATATTTATCTTGCGGTGGTAATTATGTTTCTGCAACTTATCCAGGCACATTAAGGGTAGATTCTACTGGGTTAAGACCATATAGGGCACCTCACTATCTATCTAAGATTTATGAACCAATAACATGGACACAAAGAACGTCTTCTTTTAGCACATCAAATATTTTCGGTGTCGTAAATGATGGGTCTACATATTGGGTAGCAGTTGGAGCTTCTGGTAAATTAGCAACTGCAACCGATCCAACTGGAACATGGACGCAAAGAACATCTTCTTTTAGCTCAACTGATATATATTTTACTACTTATGGATCTGATGGTTACTATGTGGCAATGGGTGCGTCAAGTAAATTTGCAACAGCGACGGATCCGACTAGTACGTGGACACAAAGAACCCCTGGTTTTAGTAGCTATATAACAGGAGCTTATTATGATGGGACTTATTGGGTTGCCATTGGAGATGCTGGGGAGTTATATACAGCAACTGATCCGACGGGAACATGGACGTCAAGAACAAGCACTTTTGGTTCTGATCCAATACAATATGTACTTTATGCTAATAGTTTATGGGTTATAGTTGGAAATAATGGAAAAATGGCAACGGCAACTGATCCAACTGGAACGTGGACATCAAGAACATCTTCTTTTGGGACAGATAGAATAACATGTCTTGGTTATGATGGAACATATTGGGTTGCAGCAGGTGCAAGTGGAAAAATAGCATATTCAACAGATCCAACAAGTTCATTTACACAAATCACTACTCCGCAAACAGGAGAAATATGGGGAGTTAGTTATTATGATGGATCGTGGGTATCGGTTGGAGATAGTGGAGAGGTTTATTCTACAAGAGATCCAAGAAGTGGTTGGACATCAAGAGCTGGAGGGTTTAGTACGTCATCAGCACAAGATGTTTATGGAGATAATGGATATTGGGTAGCAGTATCAGTTGGTGGAAAATTAGCAACTGCCGAGAACGGTGTTTAATTTGATACGAGTTAACAACTCAAGGAGTTAGTAATGTCGAAATATTCGGTAAATCCGTTAAGTTATGTTGGTGTAAGGGCGGGTACGCCTCCCAACTTTATGAGTTATAATCGTGCGCCTACTGCAAATGATTACAAAGATTATTATATTAGTGATATATGGCATCAAAAAGCCACAGAGAATATGTGGGTATTGACCAAAAAAGATGCAGGTGTAGCAACGTGGACTGCGTTTGCTGGTACTGGTAATTTTGATGATATCGTTGTTGATCCTGGAGACATTACCGTTGTACAGGGTGATGTTTATATTAATAATGGTGGATTGCAGCTTGGAGCTATAAATTATCCTTCTACTTTAAGGACTTTAGCGGATGGAACAGTGTATGGATTGGCTGATGATGCAGCTCCTGGAGTTGGAGAGGGGTCTATATATCACACAAATAGCTCCGGAGTCGCGCAGTGGGGAGATCTTACATCTACTGGAGGAACAGTTACAATTACAACAAGCGTTGATGGAATTAACCTTGAAGCAGGAGGAGGAGTAGGTGCAGCTACATTTACCACCGACGATTTAAATGTGGTTGTTCCAACAGCAGGAGGAAATCTATTTGTAGCTGGTGGAGATAATATAAATACTACGGGAGCTATAGCAAACACCTATACAGTAAATCTTGATACTTCTATACATCAGCCCGCAACAAATGCGTCTGGAACGGAGGGTTTATATACTCTTGATGGTGATGACTTCATGCATGCTTATGGAACAGAAAATACTTTTTTAGGTGAAGATGCTGGAAACAGAACATTGGTTTCTTCTCAAGATAACGTTGGAATAGGTACTGAAACTTTATGGAATTTGACTACAGGAAATGACAATACTGGTGTTGGACATAATGCTGGAACAGAGATAACAACTGGTGATAGTAATGTGGCAATTGGTGAAAGTTCTTTACTAAGTTTAGAAACTGGAGATGAAAACTGCGCTGTAGGAGACTTATCTCTTTCTGCTATTGTTTCAGGAAGCAATAACACAGCTCTTGGATCTCAGGCTGGAGTTGCTCACACAGCTGCTGATAGTTCTAATATAGATATAGGCAACGCAGGGGTACTTGGTGAAAGCAATACAATACGCATAGGAACTCAGGGATCTGGCGCTGGACAACAAGATGCGGCATATATTGCAGGTGTTTATGGTGTGGCTGTAAGTACAACACAATATGTAAGGATAGACGCAAACGGAAAACTTGGAACAGATGCTGGGGGAGGTGGTGGAACTGGTAATATTCCCGTAGGCGGGATGGTAGATTTTAGTGGCGTAACTCCCGCTAACTTCTTAGAATGCGATGGAAGCGCAATAGATCAAGTAACATATGCAACACTTTATGGTGCTATTGGTCATAAATATGTAAGATATGATTTTTCTGCTCCTGTTACTCCTGGTTATTATGGTGGTAAACCAGTTACTTTTACTAAATCTTTTAGTGGTGTATGGCTTGTTGGTACTTCTGGTGGAATGATGTATTCAACCAATGATGGAGTTAGTTGGGCAACTTCTTCACTTCCGTATGGTCTAGGTACAAATAGCATAACTTCATATGGTGGTTTAGCGGCTGTTTCGGCAACTGGTTCAGGTGTAGGGTCTTACGTGTATACGTCTCCTGACGGCATTAATTGGACATTAAGATTAACAGTATCAGGTTCTGCTGCTATGGACATGATGCTTGGTAATGATGGTGCTGGTAATTGGACGCTTGCCTGTTCAAATACGGCATCATACTATTCTCTTGATGGAATAACTTGGGTTCCTGGTGGTGGACTTCCGTCTGACTATAAAACTGTATACACTTCGCTATATAATCAAGAAATACCTTATGGTAACGGATTATATTCAATAGGAAGAGTAAAGAGTTCAGACGGTATAACATGGACAGCATCTGGATTAACATCTTATATAACTCGATTTCATGATGGTTATTTCTATAATATGTATTATGGAAAAAGCACTGACTATTCTGCATGGACAAGTATTACGCCATTTGCGTATCCATATGCATTTAATTCATCACAACCCGGAACATTAAAAAGTACAGCTTTTAAGTGGTTAGATGATACTTATGCTCCTTTTTGGATAAGCGCTAGTACTACAAATTTATTTTATAAAAGCTTTGATGGTTTTAGTTATGAAGTTTGGCAACCAGTAGAATCCCCATACTCTTCAGGTTGGACTGATTCAAATATAACTGATGGAAGTTCTTTTCACGTAGGCCACAATGGGTTAGATAAGGTTTTATTCGCATATAGGTCAAGTTCATCTTCAAGGGTTAATACTGTAGCAGGAACAGCTAAAGACGGAACCGATTTAACAACAGACTTTTTTGTTCCATATAAACCAAATAGCATAATTAGATATCAATAAAGGAAAATTATGAAAATATTATTAGACGGTAAAGAAATATACGAAATAAGTGAAGTACAGTTAAACATTTTTAAGTCAGAAATAGACTCTAAAGATC
>Ga0180431_10002098_pt1 | contig 27054 bp, 22 predicted proteins | sample SS_ome_11_FD_132459 | JGI IMG/M metagenome (GOLD analysis project Ga0180431, IMG submission 132459) | Hypersaline lake sediment archaeal communities from the Salton Sea, California, USA - SS_1_MS_1 metaG | ecosystem: Environmental > Aquatic > Non-marine Saline and Alkaline > Hypersaline >... | reverse complement strand
TGATACCGAATAAGAATAATCTGAAAGCATCAAATGTTTGAATACTGTATAGTATAAGGACAACCGAGGAGGCGGTACCGGCTGACGAAAACGAACGGTGGCGTTTGAGGGGAGAATCGCGCGGCTCGGATGCGTATAAAACCGCTCCGATACCATGAGAATATCACCTGGTTATCAAACTAATGATAATCTCTTCCCCGCTGTGCACGGGGAAGAGATTATATGGTGGAAAGCAGTAAATCTAAATGGTAGAAGAAGAGGTATACACCTCTCCGCGCTCCCGTGCGCCTATTCCAGTTTCATATCGACCATGAGCGTTTTAAAGCCCGTCTTCCCTGATCGCTTGCAGAATACCTTTGATCCCTTTCCATAAGCCGCCTTTGCGGAGAATGTTTTTCCGTCGAAGGGTGTGCCCTGGAATGCCTGTGCATTGATGTTATCCGTGCTCAGCTCAAGGGTCTTTTGAAGGCTTCCTTTTTTTATTGTTAATTGTAACGCGATAATAACCTGTTCACCGAGAACCGTACCGCAAACCTTTTTAATCTGAATGGTATAGCCTCCCTTCGGCGGTGGGCTTGAGAGAACGTGGCACTGTGTTGACTTTTGTGAGAGACGCCAGTTGATAGCAAAGAGATCTGAACTAATGAATGTGAAGAAGAGTGTGAGAGAAAGCACGGCAAGGAGTACTTTTTTCATTACAACCTCCATTGAATATAATATAGTTTATTGAAAATTAAGTGAGGAAAGCATTCGTCCACACTCATTTATATGAATAGAATATTGTATTAATATATCGATGATGCAAATATTTTTTTTACATAGTAAATTACAGTACGCACCATCGTGCTTCGGTTATACTATTCCAGTTTCATATCAACCGTGATCTCCTTGAAGCCGATTCTTCCCGATCGCCTGCAGAAAACCTTGAATGATTCGCTAAAGGTCGCCTTTGCGGAGAATGTTTTTCCGTCAAAGGACATGCTTTGGAACGATTGTGCATTGATATTATCCGTGCTCAATTCAAGTGTCTTTTTCTGATCTCCTTTCTGGATTGTTATCTGTAAAGCTTTAATAACCCATTGGCGGAAAACCCTCCCGCAAACCTTTTTAATCTGAATGGTATAGCCTCCCTGTGGTGGCGGACTCGAGATGACGTCGCACTGGGATACATTTTGTGAGAGCTGCCAGTTGAGCGCAAAGAGGTCAGTACTGGTGAAAGTTAAGAAGAGCGTGAAAATAAGAACGGCGAAGAGTACTTTTCTCATTACAACCCCCTCGATAAGAGATGAGATTTATTGAAAGTGAATCGTGGAATGCTTAATATCCATTTTCATTTGTGTATATCTGTAGTAAAAGAAGCATATCTATTGTGCAATTATTTTTTTCCTGCAGCATCTTGCAGGTAACGCTTCAGTTATCATGATTAGGATTCCGATGATACGCGCAATATGTTAATAGTTTTGGGAAGTATTCTTATGGGCACCTCTAAAAACCTATACCCTCAAAACCGGACAAAGGCGAGGGGCAGCAGAACATTTGTCTCCTCCTCCTCGTCGTCCATAAGGAAGATCGTTCCGAGAATGATCAGATCCCACCAGGTATGTATAAAGACGCTTTCGGCAATGGTCCAATTTCTCTGCTGCGTCACCCATCCGAGATACCACCCCATGACGAACTGGGCGACGGGATATCTGATATCTCCCCCGAGATGCGCCAGGGCGAAGAGGAGAGCGGTGGTCGTATTGCTCCAGAAGGGGCTGTCCATCCAGTCCATCATCAGGGGCATCATCCAGCCCCGAAAGACCGCCTCTTCTCCCGTACCCGCATTGTAGGAGATGCCGGAAACATAGAGGATATCCCTGCCGCGCATGCCGGAGACTTCGGAGTTTGCCAGCGCGATGGCGGAAATGGCAGCAGCGATGCCAACCGGCACGAATGTCGTCGGCCGCAGAAGAAAATCAAGGCGAAAGGGGGCAATGAGCACATCACCGGTTGTCTCATCCTCCTGCAGAAATGAGAATCTGCCGGTTCCCTGATGCGTTTTTGCGGCGGTTTTGAAGCTGTGAAAGGCGCTCAGGGATCCCGCTGTCTGATAGAGCTGGGAGCCGTAAAAGGACTTTTTTTCCCCGTCGGTGAGATCGCTGTCGGTGGGATTCTTATCGGAAATATCCTCATCAACCAGGGAGATTCCGAGAATCCCGATGCCGGTATAGAAAACAGCAGAGGGATACTGGCCCTCCCACCATTGATCAAATCCCGGGAGGAAAAAAGATACAAGCGGAATCCAGACAAGCGATCGCGGTCTCTCGGGATCACTCGATGGATCGGTGCTGAAAAGCCAGGAAGAACTTTTTTCCCGTTCCGGAAATGGCGCTGCCTCTTCAACCGGTTCTTTAACAAGAAATACGGTGCTGCCGTCGGGATATACTATCCTTGCAACGGTGCTTCTCGAAATGGAGACTTCATCTTTCCGCCCGTCCGGGACGTAGGTTATATTTTTCGCGTCTACTTCTGTTATTGTTCCCCTGATGATGGTCTCATCCCTGAGGACAATCTCATCAGCACTGGCGGGAATGAATAACAGCACAACAAAAAGACTCATGCTTAACAGCATTGATATTTTCATAAAAAGCGCTCTTTCGGATATGGTTATCTTTATTTACTGAACGGGATCATTACAAAGTAATACTCGAATTAATCAACCTTTATTACTGTTTCAGACGGAATCGCATCCCCATTTCCGGCATCATAAGAAAGGCGAACGGCGCCTTCCCCTGGGTGTTTATCGCCCTGACCGCTCCTCAATAATTCATTTTTGATGATTAAATAGTATTCTTCAAAATTCAATGAAACATATAGGACATTTTCGTATGGCAATTTTCCGTTATCCCTAAAGGTATTTCAGTTATGCGACTGATTGACATTTATCCGCGGGTAGCTTACTATCATCACGATCTCTCATTCCGGCAGTCGGGAAAGCATCCCGGCGCCGGCAGGGTAAGATGCGTATGTATGATTCATTTTACATTGAATTGATAGAGGGTGATGATTTCGTGCTGAAGCTTTCAGGCGATCTGAACGCCTGGAGTGCCCAGCGGTTCTGGAATCAGATGAAGGATATGCTGGACACCATTGAAAGTGAAGAGAAAGCTGTTTTTATCGATTTCGCCGATCTCACCTACATTCATTCAAGCGGCATCGGCGCTCTGCTACAGCTCCTTGAGTACTGCAGAAACAATAATATACCTATCAAATTCAGGAACATACAGGGTGCCGTTGAGCGGATATTCAATCTGGCAAATGTGACTGATCTCTTTCCCCTCTAAGAGCAGCCTCCGACAGTATTCATTTCGGTTATTGCCGATACGGGGCTGCTGAAGCACCGGCAAGGAATCCGTTTCTCTTCCGTACCTGCGGGATGATCTTCCGGAATCGCATAATTCCCTCATCGGTTTTCTTTCTAAATTTCTCCAGCAGATCGATGATACTCGCCGCCTTTTCCCCATTGTGAAATGCCGTCATGACATCAATGAAGAAATGATAGTTGCAATCATTCACGATTTGCAGTAATGTCATTAATACTATTATAAGCATGTGAAAACAAATTAATGTTTGACTTTCTCGGCGATATATACATCTTTTTTGATGCTCATAAATAAAAAGTTAGTGCAATATCATGGATTTCATCGATTTTATTGCCAGTGCATCCCAGAAGCCGGCGCTTGGCAAGGAATTCATCGCCACGCTGAAAGATGCTTCGGCAGTACAGCTTCAGGAATGGCTGAAGGGAAAGGGTTACGGCGTTTCCGAGAGCGACTGCCAGAAGCTGATAGACAATCGGGCGCATATTGTCGACATAAAGAGCGTCTCAGCGAAAACGGATTATTGATTTGCTCACGGACGAAATATTTCAATGCATAGACAGCTTATCGATGCGGGTGGTTCTCCTGTGTTATTTAACGATCTGTGCTTCTGTGTATGCAAGGCGAGATTTGTAATCGTGCCTCAAAACCGGAACGGAAGAGATGTTACATAAGGGGACTTCTAAAAACTGTTAATATGATGTCCCCCTGGCCATTTTTTTTCGCATATCCTGTGCACGCCGGCATGCGCGACATTGTGTCGCTGTGGGCTCAAGGCCTGATAATACAAGTATTTTCCATTATGGGATCAGTGTAAATACTGATTTTTAGAAGTCCCCGTAAAGCAGCGCTCTATTCGAGTGATACCTATAATGAGATATATTACCTTCATTTTGATCACTCTGTTATCCCTGTTGTGCACGGTAAAGCCGTCCTATTCTCGCGAAGCTGAACGGTGCGGAATTGTTCGCATTACGGCACCGGATAAAGCGTATACGCTCTCCTCGCCCTGGTATTTCAGAGCTGATGACAGCCCCGATTATGCTGCGGAAGATTTCAATCACACAGCATGGAATCTTCTCAGGATCGGAAGCTCATGGACGAATGATCCCCGCTATCGGCAGTATCGGGGAACCGCCTGGTACCGGCTCGAATTGTACCTTGAGTGCGATTGCGAACCGCTTGAATTACACATCCCCATGCACTATCGCGGCGCGCAGCTCTATCTCAATGGGAAGCACATCGGCGAGACGCGCCCCTTCGATGATCGGGGCAAAACACCTTCCATTATTGGGAAGCCGGATATCATCCCTCTCCCGACACATCTCCTCAAAGACGGCAGAAACATCCTTGCCGTGAGAACCGGCTCTCTCAATGAGGATGGAGGCTTTTTCCGATCCCCGATTATCGGTCCCGCTCAAATGCTTCATCGCCAGTGGGTACGGTATGTACTCTGGTACTCAACCCTCTCTGCAATAAGCATCTTCCTGGCTCTATACTTTTTTCTCTTCTTCCTGGGCAGGAGGAGAGATTGGTACTATCTCCACTTCTCGGGTATCGCCCTTGCGCTGGGATCATGGATTCTGGGCTACAAGGGGCTCATACTCTGGGTGCTGGACTTTCAGTGGATGTATATTTTCTTCACCTATATCGGATCGCTCTTCGTTTCGGTTATGATAATCAGCTTTTTACACTCCTTTATGGGAAGAAGGAAAAATTTTATCGCGCGGGCATTTGAAATCTCCTTCATTTCATTGGCGACTGTGTTGCTGCTGGAATATCTCCTGACAGGGGGCATCGTCTTTTTTCAGCGATATCTCTACAGGCCCTTTATCATGGGCAATCTGCTCGTTGTTATCTATATCTTTATTTTCTGCATACAGGGAGTAAGGCACAGAAGTCCCTATGCGAAGCGTATTTTAACCGGTATAGCGATTCTCTCTCTCCTATGGAGCCGGCATTTTTACCTTCCTCGGAATCGCAGACTTCGAGCCCCTTATCATTGAGGCTTTCGTCGTCATGATCATTATGTTCGCTTCAATCCTCTCATCCCGTTTCGCGCAGGTGCACTCGGAGCTTGAAGGAACCCATGACCATCTGATACGGCTCAACCGTATCAAAGACAGGGCCGTGGGTTCCCTCAGAATATTCAAGCGCATCGTATCCTCATCGAGCGATCAGATGGCATTTATTGACCGGGACGGTATCGTCCTTGCCGCTAACGAGGCGCTCCTGAAAGCCCTGAAACGGACAAAAGATCAGCTTATCGGCCATTTGCTCAAGGAAGCCTTCGGCGAGGAGGAATACGAGAGCACTCTCAGGGGATACGGAGAACGCTGTCTGTCCGGAGAAGAGATACGCTATGAGAAGTGGTATACCTACGATGGTATCGGCAGACGCTACATGGTCGTTACAATGCATCCCTATCAGAACAGTTCTGCTGAGAATACCGGATTTGTTTTGAATCTCAGGGACATAACGGAACAGGTGAGTCTTGAGAAAGCGATAGTTGATGTCGGTGAGAATGAGAGGAGAAGGATCGGCATGGAGTTGCATGACGGCCTGAGCCATGATCTCCTGGGAATTGCAATCCAGAGCAAGGTTCTGGCGGATAAGCTTGCAAAAGTATCACCGGAGCTGGCAGAAGAAGCATGTAAAATTGAAAAGGCAATCAACGGATCGATTAAGATGACACACAGTCTGGCGAAGGGTGTCTTCCCCGAATTCCTTGGCGAGGGAAGCATCAAGAACTTCTTTGAGAAGATTCAACGGGATTTCGAGAGCAAATTCACCATTCCCTTCTCACTTGAGGTAAACGATGATATCATGATAGAAAATATCATGGTATCGACGCATCTCTATTACATTGTCCAGGAGGCCTTACACAATGCTGCTCTCCACTCTCATGCGAGCCATATCGTGGTACGGATGTTTTCAGATAACGGGTATATGACCCTTATTGTTGAGGATGACGGGGTGGGATTTACACAAAAGGAGCATAAAAAAAGGAGAGGAATGGGGCTCGAAATAATGCGATTCAGGGCCCGGATACTCGGCGGCTCTTTCGGTGTTCAGCGTGCTCAAAAGGGAGGAACGGTGGTGATATGCCGATTTCCTGTTTTTAGCTGAACTGTTCCCTCACCCCGGAAGTATCTTCGGCCACGGGCCGCTTGAATTATCGCCACTGTACGGCGGCTTCCCTGCGCGGCGGAATCTTTCTGAACCGGTGTTTTGCGTAGCCCAGCGTCATGCAGCCATATACCCTGCTCCCCTCGGGAACGCCCAGCTCTGCACGTATCTCGGCCACATACTCGGCGGCGGCGACCATGTAGCCGTTTATGCAGTTGCCGAGCCCCAGCGCCTCGGCCATCAGCACCATCTGCAGGAGAGCATAGTGGCAGTTCGCCTGCGAGGAGATGCTCTCGGACGCGTGCACGACAATGAACATCGGCGCTCCGCGGATGACCCGGTCTTTCCCCTGCAGCGCGAGCTCATAATTCATGCGCATGCCCCGCAGATTCTTCTGAAGGGCGGGTGGTAATGGCTCCGGCGAGCTTTCAAGCATCTCGACGGTTTGTCCGAAGAACTCCGCTGCCATCCTTGCAACCTTTTTAACCGACACGGGATTCTGAACCACCGTGAACGCCACATCCTGGCTGTTATTGGCCGTGGGTGCATATCGTCCTGCCAGTAGCAGCTGCTCCACAACATCACGCGGCACCTCCCTGTCCAGATACACCCGGCAGCTTCGCCGGGACCGGAGAAAGTGCATCATGTCCTCCGGTGATATCTCTTTCCGCTCACCGATGATCTCGAACTCCATCGCATCGAGCTTTTCGTGTGTTATCGCATCCTCAGGGCAGATCGCAATGCAGTGGCCGCATTCTATACAGTGCTCCTCCTCTCTGACGGTAACCGTCTCATTCATAACGAAGAGATGTGCCGGGCAGGTCTCGACACATCTCCCGCACAGGATGCATTTTTCGGGATCGACTCTTATTGTACTCATAGTTCACTCACATAGTACTTTTATATCGTAAAGAAGCGAGCATTCGCATTCAATGAGAAGCTCACGGTGCTTCATGCGATTATAGAAAAGGGGGTAGTTGCTGTCAACCAACTGTTACCTATCGTCCTTTCATGAGAATATCCTGCTTCTATATCAGGCTTATTTCTCTTGACTTTTTGTTGAAGAGAGACACTAATAATGGGGAGGGGGTATCCGTCTCGCTGAAAAGAGGGGGAGGATGGGTAAAATGGAGAGAGACTGCATTGCTGTCTTTGATCTGGGGAAAACCAACCAGAAAATTCTCATTTACGACAACAGATTGAATCTGATTGATTCTTCCTATGAGGCATTTGATGACTATGAAGAGGATGGAGTGCAGTGCGAGGATGTCGCACAAATTGCGAAATGGCTGAAATCCACTCTCAAGGGAATGGCTCGACGCCATGGTATTGGGGCCATTTCGATCACCAGCCACGGCGCGGCATGTGTTTTTACTGATGAGAGGGGAGAGACAACAGTTCCGGTAGTCTCATATACCTTTGAACCGGGAGAGCAATTCCATCAGCAGTTTACCCGTGAATTCGGTAATGCGAAATCCTTGCAGAGAGAAACGGCGACACCGGATTATCCCGGGCTGGGTTGTCTGGGGAAGGGGATCTACTTCGCAAAACAGAAGTATGCTGGAGGTTTCGGAAGAACGCAGTCGATACTGAACCTCCCCCAGTATTACGGTTTTTTACTGACCGGGCAGAAGGGTTCGGAACCGACCTATTCGGGGTGTACTTCATTTCTGTGGGATTTCAATGCCATGGGATGGTCGAGCATGGTGGATAAGCTTGGCATTCGTGATAAGCTCCCGTCCAGAATATCCAGACCATGGGATGTCCTGGGTACGCTCTCAGCGGAGATTTCGGAAGAGACCGGTCTCCCGGAAAGCACACTGGTCACGCTCGGGATTCACGATTCGAATGCTGCTCTCCTCCCATATCTGATTCAGATGGAGGAGCCCTTCGTCTTGAATTCAACCGGGACTTTCTGTGTGGCGATGCATCCGACTGACAGGGTATATTTCAATGATGACGAACTGGGAAAGTTTGTCTTTTACAATATCGATGCCTTCAATCATCCGGTTAAAACGGCACTGTTTCTCGGAGGTATGGAGCACGATATCTATACCGGAGTATTATCGGGAATTCACGGGCAGCAGGCGCTCCCTGCATTTAACTCAGATCTCTACGAAAGCATCCTTACCGAGAGAAAGTTGTTTATTATTCCGGGTGGCGTGATCGGGGGCGGCATGTTTCCCAATTCCGAGGCTCGCGTCGTTGAGAAGGGTGAGAGTTACTCATTTGATGAAATCATGGGTGGTGGAAGGAGACCGGAATTCTTTAATGATTTTGAGCGTTCATATGCCGTTCTGAATCTCTCACTGGCGATAGAAACCCAGGTTGCCCTGAAGAGGATTAATCACGAGAGCGGTGAGGCCATCTTTACCGAGGGTGGATTCCGCAATAATGATTCCTATAATATTCTCCTTTCTGCGATGAATCCCGAATCAAAGATATTCCTGAGCAATCTGGATGAAGCAACGGCGTTCGGCGCCGCTCTACTGGGCAAATGCGCTCTGGAGCGAAAAACCCCGAACGATATGAAGGATCATTTCAAAATCGAAACTCAAGAGGTCGCTTATCAGAAATTATCGAGGATTGAAGATTATATCGAAACCTTCTTGCGGTATACTGAGAATTCAACGGCTGCCGGTTGAACGGATAGATTCTCATTGAGGCATGCTCTCCGATTGCTCATAATCGAAGCCTCTGACTGAGAGGTGGCTTCTGTTTGTGACCGGAAGCACCCCGATGCTCTTTGGGCAATAAACTTTTTTATTGTAAATCTGATGAGAGGAACTATGTTCGGCTATCCGGCAAAAGGAGAAATAAAGGGTATTTGTCCCTCTTAGATAAAAGAATCAAAAATCTCAGCGAGGTTTGAGAAAAAATCTATAAAAGGAGTATGTAATAATGAGATACGAAGAAGAACCAAGAGCACTTCCTGAGGGAATTGACATGGAAAACCATGTCATCGCTACCTATTACTCGGCATGGCCGGCTGATTGGAATATGGATCAGCTCTCGCCGGTTTTAGCAATTGAACAATCCACCGGTACCTTTGAGCCGATGCCGGGGGAGACGCCGGAGATACGGAGAGATCATCTTGCGAAGGTCATCGGTCTCTATGAAGTTCCCTATTATGAACACAGTATTGAGCCCGACATCGATGAGCGGCAGTACATAATACAGATTGCGTTTCCCGCAGTCAATATCGAGAATCAGCTTCCGATGCTGATGACCTCATGTGTGGGAAATATCAGCCTCGCCAAGCGGCTCAAGCTCCTGGATCTCCGCATGCCGAAAGCTATCCTCGATGGGTTCAAGGGGCCGAAATTCGGCATTGAGGGAGTCTACGAGCTCCTGGGAGTGGAGCTGGGTTCGCGGCCGCTTCTGAATAATATGATAAAGCCGTGCACAGGCTATACGGCAGAGGCGGGTGCTGAGCTCTTCTATCAGGCGGCACTCGGCGGTGCCGATGTCATCAAGGACGATGAACTCATAGGCGACATGAAGTTCAATCGGGTTGTTGACCGGGTAAAGTTATATATGGAGAAGGAGAAACAGGTATTTGATGAGACCGGCGAGCGCACCCTCTATGCCGTCAATGTAACGGACCGATTGCCGAAGATGTTAGAGAATGCCAAGCGGGCGGTGGATGCGGGGGCTAACTGTTTGATGGCCAATTATGTATCGGTGGGGCCTGAAGCGATGCGGGCACTGGCAGAAGATCCCGAGATACCTGTTCCCCTCCTTGCGCATCAGGATGTCGCCGGCGCCTATTTCATGTCTCCCCATAATGGGGTAGCGTCTCCATTGATGATGGGGAAAATCCCCCGATTAGCGGGTGCGGATATTATCGCATTTCCCTTTGCGCTGGGAGGAAAGGCTACCTACCTGCATGAGCGGTACTCTGCGGTAACCCGCGCTCTCACCTATCCATTCGGCAATCTGAAGCCGACCATGCCGATGCCCGGGGGAGGGCTAACGCCCGCTAATGTGCCGGAGGCCGTACAGGAGCATGGCATGAACTTTGTGATAGGTGCCGGCGGTGGAATTCATGGCCATCCTCAGGGGCCCACAGCAGGTGCGAGAGCCTTTCGTCAGGCAATAGACGCCGTTCTAAAGGGCATACCGATTGATGAATATGCGAAAGAACACGAAGAGCTCTCCATTGCGCTGGGGAGATGGCAGAAGGTTACGGAATTCAAAACCGAGTAAAATCTTAAATACTATCAGCTCATGATAACCGTGTTAACGGAGGATGGACAGTGCATCTGCGGGAACGGGGAAGCCGCGGTTACCCCATCAATACTTTCGGTATTACGTTTTATTTTTTTCTCTATCAGCCGCTTGAAGTGTTTCCAATTCCTTCAAGTTTCTGTCCATCCTCCGCTTTGCCCTACTGAATCATCATTTTGAAAAACTGATACAATTATCTCCACTGTCTGATTTTTTCAGAAATTTCATAAGCTACGTGTTGCACTTCAGTTTTGAATTTGGGATCCTTTTCAAAAAAACAGCCTTAAAAAACTTGACAGATACCCGTTCCCGCCTGTAATGTCGATTCGGGTTGCTAGCTCAATTGGCAGAGCAACTGACTCTTAATCAGTAGGTTCGGGGTTCGATTCCCCGGCAACCCACGGTTAACAAAGTTATGTCAGGCGAAAGCCATCCCGACTTTGGGGTGGCTTTTCTGCATTAATGGATACCGTTTCGGAGGTGCCTCATGACCGTCAAGATAATCGTGCTCATCGGCTATTTTATGACCGTTCTTATCATCGGTTTCATTGCCCGAACCCGATGGCAATCCTCGCCGGAGGCTTATTTCCTGGCAGATCGGAAGCTCGGTACCGTGGTGCTAGTGGGCACCATGGTGGCAACGAATTTCTCCGCTTTTACGGTTTTCGGAACATCCGGCGCCGGATACCGGGACGGCTATGCCTTTTTCCCCATCATGGGATTCGGCACCGGCTTTATGGCGCTGACTTTCTGGATTCTCGGTCGCCGGATCTGGCGGGTCGGGCGTGAATCGGGAGCGGTGACGCCGCCGGAGATGATCAAGGCTCAGTACCGGAGCCCTCTCCTCTCCTTTATTTTCTCGCTGGTTATGATTGTCTTCACCATCCCCTATCTGGCGCTGCAGCCCATGGCGGCCGGTTACGCACTTGAAGCGCTGATCGGTCTCCCCTATGTATACGGTTGTGTCCTGGTAACCGGGATTATCGTCCTCTATACTCTCAGAGGCGGTTTGCGGGCTGTTGCCTGGACGGATCTCTTTCAGGGCACGCTGATGGTTGTCCTGCTCGGCATCTCCCTCTATCTTGTTGCCGGTCATCACGGCGGTTTTGTCGCTTCGAATGCGAAGGTGATGTCGCTCAATGCCGATCTCTTCTCACGACCAGGTGGGCTGGGAAAGTACACCCTCGCCATCTGGTTCAGCTATATGGCGCTCTGGTTCTTCTGCGATCCCATGTTCCCGCAGCTCTTCCAGCGCTTCTTCACGGCGAGGAGCGAGCGAACCATCTCACGGCTGATGCTCATCTATCCGCTGATTTGCACCGTGGTATTTTTCATGCCCGTTGCCGTCGGAGTTCTGGGACGCCTTTCCTTTCCCGAGCTTGTCGGCAAGGACGCCGATCGCATACTGCCGATGGTGGTCACCCTCGTCTCCGGCGATGTTATGGCGGCGCTCGTTATGGCCTGCGGACTGGCTGCCCTCATGTCGACCATGGACTCGCAGCTCCTGACACTCAGCTCCATCTTCACGAGAGATATTATACCCCTCTTTTCCCGAAAGCAGTTGAAAGGGAATCTGGTGGGGAGGGCTTTCGTCATCATACTCAGCCTGACCGGTCTCGCGCTCGCCTATAAGCCGCCGGCGACCATACTGCAGATTGCAACGCAGACCTTCACCGGTCTGGCCGTGCTCTTTCCGACGGTTATCTTTTCTCTCTACGCCCGTCGCGTATGGGCGCTTCCCGCAATTCTCTCCATTTGCTGCGGTGAGCTGATGGTCGTCCTCTACTACTTCGGGCTTCTCCCCGCAGGAGGCTTCCTGCCGGTCATTCCGATTATGATAGTGGCCTTTGCTGTTTACATTCTCATGCACGGAGTGCTCCTGTGGCGCGAGGGGGAATTGACACTCGCAATTCCGCGGTGGCTGAGGAATCCCTATACGTATCTGTTCCTCGGGATCTTTCTCCTCTCCCTCGACTTCTGGGCCTGGGGAACGACCCGTCCGCAGTGGGCGGGCATCCCACTCTGGCTCGGATATTTCGTGCTCCTCTCGGCTGCGCAGACCATCTTTATGGCATTCATGGTACGGCGAGAGGCTCCCGGTGACGAATAAGCACGATTGAAACAGTTTGATACATGCGGTGCATACGATGAGCATTTTCTTTGCCGGTGTTGAAGAAAGAATCGTCGCTGTGTTCTCTGCTTTATCATATCAGGAGGTACCTGACAAAGATGAAGGTTTTGTAATTTAATATTTAATGATCAGCACCTCGCATATTCGCTGATTAATTTCTTTACATATTAATCAAGAGCATGCTATTATGCTTCACTGTTGATCCGGATGTATCGATTCTCAAACAGGTTACAATATTCATTCAATACGATAAGGAGCACTCATCCGCTGCAGTCGGGTAAGTGCTCGAATTCATGTATATAATAATTTTCAGTTTATGCAATCGCTCGGCCCGTTGATAACGAGCGGCTTATAAAGTGGGGAGCTATTATGGAAAAAAAGGGTATAACCAGAAAGAGATTTCTGGAGAAAACAGCGAAGACAGCGGCGGTTGTCGCCGCCTCGAGTGCGGTACCCGGGCTTATTACCGGTTGTAAGAAGTCCGAAGCAGAATTTGATGTCATCATCAGGGGAGGCACGGTCTACGACGGCTCACTTTCAGAGCCGCAGGTCGTTGATATCGGCATCAAGGGTGACAAAATTACAGCCATCGGTAAGATTGAGAAAGAGGCGGCGAGGACAATCGATGCGGTGGGGCTTATCGTCACCCCCGGATTCATCGACGTCCATACCCACTGCGATCTCACCTTCGAGCGGCTGGGGATGAAGCGGCTCCTCGCCTATGTGTTCCCGAGCTTCAAGGGGAACTACAACTATCTCTATCAGGGAGTCACCACCGTGGTCACCGGGAACTGCGGCTACGGGTATACTGACCTGAACCGGTGGTTCGACATACATGAATCGGTCGGTTTCGGCAGCAATGTGTATCATCATATCCCGCACAGTGCTCTCAGGCTCGAGCTCTTCGGCGAAAAGCAGCCGGAGAAGCTCAGCACGGAGCAGCTTGAAGCCTTCAAGAGAAGGGTCGCCGAGGAGATGGAGAAGGGTGCGATTGGTTTTTCAACACGTCTCGATGCGCCGCCCGGCTCGCTGACGGTAACAGAGGAGCTGATTGAGATTGCAAAGGTGGTACAGAAATACGGCGGCCTCTATGCGACGCATATGCGTGATGAGTCGGGCAAGATTTACGATGATGGCAGCTATGGCGTGCTCAGATCGATAGAAGAGGCCGTTGAGATAGGAAGGGAATCAGGGATCCCGGTTCAGATATCGCATATTAAAATTAATAGTCCCATTAACAACCTCAAGGCATTGAGACTGCTTACGCTCATCGAAGATGCTCGAAAAGAGGGGCTCAACGTGACTGCTGATCAGTACCCCTACAATGCGGGATCAACATTCATAACTGCAGTAGTTCCGAACAGATATGTTGATGACTCCGGGATAAAGAAAGAGTACAGAAATGCAGAGGGGAAGAAGGAGGTTATCAGGGCAATACATGAAGAGACCTTCTCTCATATGGGCCCGGAGAAGACCCTTGTTGTCTGGAATCCAGCGAATGAGGATCTCGAAGGGAAGAATCTCAAAGAGATAGCTGAGATGCGGGGGAAGGACCCTGCTGAATGCCTCTTTGAGCTCTCCTGTGAAGAGAAGCTCCCCGCAGGCGTCTTCTTCAGCCAGGATATGAGCATTGTGCGGGATCTCATGCCGCACGACTATGTCTTCACCATATCCGACGGCTGGACCATTCCCAAGGATATGATGAAGCCGCACCCGCGGCTCTACGGAACCTTCCCGAAGAAACTGAGACAGTTCGTTCTCGAGGAGAAGCTCATGTCGCTCAAGGCGGCGATACGCTCCATGACGTCGCTCCCCGCCGAGAAGTTCAAGATGAAGGGGCGGGGCAGGATTGTCGAGGGGAATTTCGCCGACATCACGGTCTTTGACCCCAAGACTATTGCCGATAAGGCCACCTACACGGATCCCCATCGGTACGCCGAAGGGATAGAGTATGTTCTGGTGAACGGAGTAATCGGGATCGATGGCGGAAAGGCGACCGGCGACAGAGGCGGACGGCCGATTCGGCGGACATAATTCTCTTTCCTTCTTACTTGAGGACAGCATTTCTGTTCCCGGGGAGAACATCAGGCGCTTACAGTCGCGGGAGCTCTTCCCGTGGCTCAATCCGAATCGCCAGCCGGTTGACGAAGTGTTTCAGGAACTTTCACTCCGGATGCACGATAGCGAAGAAACCAAAGAGCGGCTCGCACCTTTTGCCCTCTTATCGTGTCTCTCTTCGAGGATCTCCATGAGAAACCGACCGATGAACATGATCGTAGGGGTATTCTCGATGATTCGCCGGTGAGGCTCAACACCTTGATGGGGCCGATGCCTTCTCTGATGCGTATGCCGTGATTACGTATTCTCCGCTGATTCTTCATTCTGCCTGATCTTAACCTGAAACCCGCTCACCTTCGAATCATCCTGGCATTGTATCACAATACACTGTCGATGCTGAATTCGCAACTGTGATAGCACTGTCAGCCTGCTATGTGTTGCACGTCAGTTTTGAATTCGGGTATTTTATTGTGTTGGGGGGGCACATTTTACTTGACTTCTCAATCACATTATCATAAATGACAAAAAGTGGAAAGGGCAGTTTCGATTCACTTTCACAGTTGAAAATAATCGAAGCGTTCCGTGTGCCTGCCGAAATGAGCATTCCGCTACGTCTCTGTGTCGAATTATTGTAAATTTCTCTTGAAATTTATCTCTGTTCGATGCAGATTTGTTAAAGAAGCGAGCGTGGCGGAATTGGTAGACGCGCCAGATTTAGGATCTGGTGCCGAAAGGCGTGGGGGTTCAAGTCCCTTCGCTCGCAGATAAGCGGGAATAACTCAGCGGTAGAGTGCAACCTTGCCAAGGTTGAAGTCGCGGGTTCAAATCCCGTTTCCCGCTCATAACTATCATTTATTCTGAAAAAGGCACGGAGTACCGTGCTTTTGTTGTTCAATATGATGACCTGGAGAGATACCGTGCAGGTTACTGAAAACAAATTGGAAAATGCAACCGTCGAGCTCAAGATTGAGGTTCCCGTGAACACCGTTGAGCTTGAGTATAAGTCTGTTTTTAATGAGATTCAGAAGAATGCCCGAATTGCCGGTTTTCGTAAGGGGAAAGTTCCTCTCCAGATAATTGAGCAGAAGTTCATTGAGAAAGCCGACTATGAAGTCACCGAGAATCTGTTGCGCTCGGTGTACGTTGATGTGATCACCGAAAAGAAATTAACACCCATAAATAATCCCGACTTCGATTTTGATAAAATCCAGCGGGGGAAGCCTTTTTCCTTTACCGTACGCTTTGAGATAGCGCCGACGGTCGATCTCGGCGAGTATAAGGATTTGCCGGTGGAGCAGAAGCGGTGCGAAATTAAGGATAAGGATATCGACAGGGAGATCGAATCACTCAGAGAACAGCATGCCGATATCTCCAAAAAGGAGGGAGATACCGTTGTTGACAATGGCGATCTCGTAAAGATTAAAATCAAGCGAATTGACAATATGGATCCCAGCGAAATTGAGAAAACGGCTTATAAGGATTATACGATAATTGCCGGCAAGAGCAATGAGGATTATACTTTTGATAAATACATTATTGGCATGAAGGAGGGCGAGGAGAAGGAGGTTGAGATAAGATATCCCCGCAAGTATGAGGTGAGCGATCTTGCCGGGCAGAAGGCCTCCTATCTGATCAGGATTGAGGAAATCAGCACGATGACTCTCCCGGAACTCGATGATGAGTTTGCAAAGGATCTGGGAGAGCATTCGTCTTTGGGAGAGCTCAGGGAGAGCATCAGGAAGAACCTTCAGGATTATGTCGATAACCGGATAAACCATGAGGCAAAGACGGAGTTATTGAAAAAGGTAGTGGAGAAGAGCTCCTTCGATATTCCCGAGACGATGGTCAGAAACGAAATGGAGTCATCTTTTCAGCGCTTTCAGCAAAGGATCGGTTTTGCTGCTCGGGACATTAACGAGTTTACGTCTGCGCTGGGTGTTAATGCCGATGAATTCCTGGCCACCCTGAGAACAGATGCTCTGGAGAGCATTAAATCGATGCTCGTTCTCAGCGAGATAGCCCGACAGGAGAAGCTCGAAGTGGATCAGCAGAGATACCGTGAGGTTCTCGAGGGATTTGCCAAGGAGAATAACAAAACAGTTGAGGAGGTAGAGAACATCATCGAGGAAAACAACTCGAAGAGCGGTATCGAATCGGAGCTGCTCGTGCAACAGGCATTGAATCTGGTATATGACAGGGCACAGGTGAAGCGGGGGAAAGTGATGAGTTATGAGGAATTTATGAAAAAAGAATAGGAGCGGTGAGTTTATTATGTGAAGGTTTCCTCCCTTTTAATTGAAAAGTCATCGGGCTGCGGTATCTATATAAATATAGTGATCAAATGTTTACCTGAACGGTAAACATTTTTTCTAAAAGGTTGACTGTAACGAATCGAGTTTTGCCGAAACTAATTGTATAAAGGGGAAAGAAAATCAGAAAATTGCTATACAGAATCACTGGATGTACTAGGGTATGATCGCTCCTTCTCTTTCATGTTGATTTATGTATAGGAGATGGAATGAGATGACCGGTACTTCCGTTGTGTTAAAAGGTCTTGATTTTCCCCCATTTTATGTATATATCATAAATAGATAGGAGTAGAGAAGTATGAGCTTGGTACCCATTGTTGTTGAACAGACCAGTCGTGGCGAGAGAGCCTACGACATTTACTCGCGTTTGTTAAAGGATAGAATCGTCTTTTTGGGAGAACCCATCGAGGATCACGTTTCCAGTCTTGTTATTGCCCAGATGCTCTTTCTCGAGGCTGAAGATCCCGATAAGGATATCTTTCTCTATATCAATTCACCGGGGGGAGTTGTTACCGCCGGTCTTGCAATCTACGATACCATGCAGTACATAAAACCTGATGTCGCCACCATCTGTATCGGTCAGGCGGCTTCTATGGGTTCGCTGCTGCTCTCCGCCGGAGCAAAGGGGAAGCGTTCCGCGCTGCCCAATGCGAGAATCCTCATACACCAGCCCATGGGAGGGTTCCAGGGACAGGCATCGGATATTGAGATTCACGCGAAGGAGATAATAAAAATTAAGAAGCGGCTCAATGAGATCTATGCAAAGCATACCGGCCAGAAAATTGACAAGATAGAGGTTGATGTTGACAGGGATTATTTCATGGACGCGGATGAAGCACAGAAATACGGCATTATCGACAAAGTGATAGAGAAGAAGTAATGGGAGGTTATTATGGCATCTAAAAAAAAGAACGATGAAGAAAAACTGTTTTGCTCATTCTGCGGGAAGAGCCAGGATATGGTCAAGAAACTGGTTGCAGGTCCCGGAGTGTACATATGCGATGAATGTATTGAGCTTTGCAATGAGATAGTATCGGATGATTGGGACACGAGCACCCTTGACAGGAATCTCAAGGATCTGCCGAAGCCGGTTGAAATAAAAAATATTCTGGATCAATTCGTCATCGGCCAGGATCACGCGAAGAAGATACTTTCAGTTGCTGTCTATAACCATTACAAGCGCGTCGCGACAAATTTCAATCTGAAGAAGGATGATGTTGAACTCGAGAAGAGCAATATCGTTCTCATCGGTCCGACCGGTTCAGGGAAAACGCTCCTCGCACAGACACTTGCACGCATATTGAAAGTCCCCTTCGCGATCGCCGATGCGACATCCCTTACCGAGGCAGGATACGTCGGCGAGGACGTGGAGAACATTCTCCTGCGCCTTATTCACAATGCAGAAGGTGATATCAAACGCGCCGAGCTGGGAATTGTATATCTTGATGAGATAGATAAGATCTCGAAGAAGTCCGATAACCCCTCAATTACGCGTGATGTTTCCGGCGAAGGCGTTCAACAGGCGCTCCTCAAGATCGTCGAGGGAACGGTTGCCAATGTACCGCCACAGGGTGGGAGAAAACATCCGCATCAGGAGTTTATTGCTATCAACACCAAAAATATTCTCTTCATCTGCGGCGGGGCCTTTGTCGGCCTGGATAGAATTGTTCAGAAGCGAATCGGGAATAAGACAATGGGTTTCGGTGCTGACATTCAGTCGGTCAAGGAGGTTAAGACATCCACTATACTGAATGAATTGCATCCGGACGATCTCATCAAATATGGCCTCATCCCCGAATTTGTCGGTCGACTCCCCATCATCGCGACCCTTGAGGAGCTGGACAAGGATGCTCTCAAGAGAATTTTAACTGAGCCGAACAATGCGCTGGTCAAACAGTATAAGAAGATATTTTCCTTCGACGATGTTGAGCTTGAATTCTCGGATGCATCGGTGGAGGAGATTGCGAACATTGCTATCAAACGAGAATCCGGAGCGCGGGGTTTGCGAGCAGTTCTGGAGAAGATTATGCTTGATCTGATGTACGAGATACCGTCCGAGAAGGGAATCGTAAAGGTAAAAATTTCAAAAAATGCCGTTCTGGGAAAGGAGAACCCGGAAATAATTTATGAAGATAAAGAGAAGAGCGCTTAATTAATAGGTGAGAAGTATATTTTCTTTCACTCTTTCTGTGCAGCGATGATACATAATTATGGAGGCGAGTTGCGGGGTGAGAGCTGTTGAGAGGATAGAACGCAATCCGAACAACAACAGAGGCACCCCACGAGATAGCAGGGAATATAAAAGATCATATTTCCAAGAGAAGACGTGAAAGGATAAACAAGTTGTTACGAGGATAGTATGAAGAAGAAAATTGACTTTACCAAGAGATATCCCCTTCTCCCATTGAGAGATGTTGTTGTTTTTCCGCATATGGTTATTCCCCTGTTTGTCGGGAGGGAAAAATCAATCCATGCGCTTGATACTGCAATGAAGAGCGATCGTTTCATCATTCTTGCCACACAAACGGATGCCCAGATTTCTGTTCCCAAGAAAGAAGATATATACGAAGTTGGCACTCTCTCGGAAATTCTGCAGCTCTTGAAATTGCCCGATGGCACGATAAAGGTTCTCGTTGAAGGTATGGAGCGTGCGTATATCTCCGAAATTGATGATACAACGGAAGGCTACTATGAAACGAGCATACGGAATATCGATCGAACCGTAGAAATTGACGCTGAAACAACAGCGCTCAAGAAAACAATTATAGATGCCTTTGAGAAATATATCAAGTTGAACAAGAAGGTTCCTCAGGAAGCACTGACAACCGTTAATAACATAGAAGATCCATCGCACCTCGCCGATGTAATTGCATCTCATGTGAGCATGCGTATCGAATACAAACAGACCCTCCTCGAGATCGGAAACCCAAAGGAGCGACTGGAAAAGCTCATTGAGCTCATCAACGGCGAGATTGAGGTGATGTACGTCGAGAAGAAAATCCAGGGCAAAGTGCGGAAGCAGATGGAGAAGACCCAGAAGGATTACTATCTGAACGAGCAGATTAAGGTAATCAAGAAGGAGCTGGGCCATGGTGATGATGATATCGATGAGATAGAAGAGTTGAAGAAATCGATTGAAGAAGCAAAGATGAGCAAGGAGGCAAAAAGCAAAGCGCTGAAGGAGCTCAGACGATTGGAAAAGATGCCTCCAATGTCAGCCGAATCGGCAGTGGTGAGAAATTATATTGAATGGCTCCGCGATATTCCCTGGAATACGAGAACACGGGATAAGAAGGACATTGATCACGCGAAGCTGATCCTTGATGAAGATCACTATGCACTGGACGATGTAAAGGAACGTATTATTGAGTTTATCGCAGTAAGGCAGCTGTCAAAAAAGCTGCGCGGTCCCATTCTCTGTTTTGTCGGTCCGCCGGGTGTCGGGAAAACCTCTCTGGGACGATCTGTTGCCCGTGCACTAGGAAAACGGTTTGTGCGAATGTCGCTCGGTGGCGTGCGTGACGAGGCTGAAATCAGAGGTCACCGAAGAACCTATGTTGGCGCGCTCCCGGGAAGAATCATCCAGATGATCAAAAAAGCCGGTAGCGTGAATCCGGTCTTCCTGCTCGACGAGGTCGACAAGATGTCAATGGACTTCCGGGGAGATCCCTCATCGGCGCTTCTGGAGGTGCTCGATCCCGAACAGAATAACTCCTTCGTCGATCACTATCTTGAAGTGACCTATGATCTCTCCGAGGTGCTGTTTATTACCACTGCAAATGTTCAGCATAAAATTCCCCTGCCGCTGCAGGATAGAATGGAAATCATTGAAATCACCAGCTATACCGAGCCTGAGAAATTGAACATCGGTATCCGCTTTCTGGTACCGAAGCAGGTTGAGATCAATGGCCTGAAGATGAGCAATATCGGGTATTCCGAGGATATGATGCTCTATACGATTCGACATTATACGCGTGAATCGGGAGTGCGAAGTCTTGAACGGGTCATCGCCAAAGTGTGCAGAAAAGTGGCCCGAGAGGTGGTCAAGCAGGGTAAGGATTACAAGAGAGTCATTACGGAGGATATACTCCATAAGTATCTGGGACCCATAAAGTTTAAGTATGGGCTTAAAGAAAATAAGAGTGAGGTCGGTCTTGCCAACGGGCTCGCCTGGACTGAGATCGGCGGCGACATACTGCAGATTGAGGCTTCAATGATAAAGGGGAAGGGTAATCTCATATTGACGGGACAGCTGGGAGAGGTTATGCAGGAGTCGGCACAGGCTGCATTTACCTATATCAGAGCAAATCAGCAGTTCTTTAACGTCAGGGAAGACCTTATCAAGAGCTTTGATGTGCATCTGCACGTTCCCGAGGGAGCAATCCCCAAAGATGGTCCATCAGCTGGCATTACCATGGCAGTGGTCATTGCCTCGCTCTTATCGAATATACCGGTTCGATGTGATATGGCCATGACGGGAGAAATAACGCTTCGCGGGAAGGTGTTGCAGATCGGCGGCCTGAAAGAGAAAATACTGGCCGCCGACAGGGGAGATATCAAGCACGTTATCATCCCGGAAGAAAACGAGAAGGATCTGGAGAAGATACCCGAGTATGTAAAAAACAGAATGGTCTTCCACTCCGTAAGCAAGATGGAGGAGGTTCTCTTCCTCGCGCTGGAAAGCCCTGACAGGTTCTTCAAGGATCAGGCAAAGACGAAAATGCTCTATGATCAGTGGAAGGAGACGCTGTATGAGCGGGAAGAGAGTATCGAGAGCACTCCCGAAATTGATTCCGAGAAGCATATACGGATGTAAGCACGTATAATCATCCTCACCATCCGACTCGATTCGCTTATTCCTTGACGAAATGGAGAATCATTCTATTTGATGTTTCGCGATACGGCTCCCGGAGGGAGTTGGCATAGACATTTCTGATGGAAAAGCCGCTCTCACGGATGAACCCTTCTATTTCCTCTCGTTGAAATGCCCGCATGATATGTTTGTCGAGCACTTTTTCCTGGAAACCATCGGTACTGACCGTATAGCGGTAATTCACCTTAACGATTGTCTTCTTTCCGTCTATAAGGGAAAATCCTCGTTCCCGGTCGATAACGACACCCTGGAATTTCGTTGTTGAGATATGTCCGAGAGGCTTCTCCTGTATCTTGCCTATGGGAATTGCATTCCATACTTCGAACAATCCGATACCCCCCGGTTTCATCGCTTTCCAGCTGTTCCAGAGGACCCTGACAATAGTCTCATCCTCGATAATATAATTAAATGTTCCAAAGAGTGATATTATTATATCAAAATCCTCAAAGTAGTCGAACGTGGCGATATCGCCTTCAAGAAAAATCCCCGAATGGGGAAATCTCATCTGCGCAATTCTGAGCATATCACGGCTCTTGTCAATACCGGTACACCTGAAGCCGAGCTGTTGCAATTGATTCATGTGTTCACCGGTCCCGCAACCGAGATCGAGGAGAGTCGGATTCCTCTTCCCTCCGAGAAGTTCCTTTATCAGGAGAATATCATCCGCAATGTCACGATGCTTATTCTCGATGGCGTAATAGTATTCGGCGAGTTGATGGTAGAATTTCATCCTCTTAGATGGAAAGCCAGGGGAATTGTTCCTGAATTATCTCCGTTATCCTGCTCTCAATGTTGTGGGTCAGTTCCATTTGCATTAATTCATCAACAAGCTCCTCACAGGCAGTGGTGGTAACCGATCGTATGATTCTCTTGACCTGATACATATATGCTGAGCTCATTGAGAAATGCCTGAAGCCGAGCCCGATGAGGAGCATGGTGTATTTCGGTTCACCGGCCATTTCACCACAAATGGAAATTGGCGTGGAGCACTCCTCAGCTATGGCAACAATCTGCTTCAGGAATCGCAGCACCGAGAGATTCACCGGATTGTACAGATAAGCGATTCGCTCACTGATGCGGTCCACGGCGAGAACATACTGAACGAGATCGTTGGTGCCCACGGAGAAGAAATCGGAATGTCGCGCGAGAATATCGGCATTGATAACTGCTGAGGGGACCTCTATCATAATTCCGATTGGAATCTTTTCATCGAAGGGTATCCCTTCTTTCCGGAGATCCTCCATCGTCTGGTGGATAATATCCTTCGATCTGATAATCTCTTCAACGGTTGACACAAAGGGAAACATGATCTGCACGGTACCGAAACGGCTTGCCCGCAGTATCGCACGTATCTGCGTTCTGAAGAGGGGTTCGTTTTCAAGGCTGAATCGTATTGCACGTGAGCCGAGGAAAGGATTTCGCTCCTTGTAATCGTTGGTATACGAATATATCTTATCGCCACCGACGTCGAGTGTCCGTATAGTCACCGGCAGCGGATCGAAAAATTCCACTACCTTTCGATACTCATTGAATTGTGTTTCTTCATCGGGGAGCGATTGGCCAAGGAACAGGAACTCGGTTCTGAAGAGCCCGATCCCCTGCGCCCCGTGGTCCTTAATCACTTTCATCTCGTCAGGTATTTCGATATTGCCGTAAATGAAGATGTCCGTGTCATCCAGGGTGGTTGACGGGAGATGAGTCAACTTCTCGAGTTCGAGATCGAGGAGCCTGAGCTCCTCCTGGTACTGGGTGTACTCTTCAATCTGATCCTGGGAGGGGTTTACAATAATCTCGCCGTGAGTAGCATCAACGATAACCAGATCGCCATCTTTTACCAGCGTTGTTCCGATGAAGGTTCCCACAATTGCCGGGATCTCAAGTGCACGGGCCATAATGGCCGTATGAGAGGTTCTTCCACCCTTATCCGTTACGAAGGCGAGAACGAAATTCTTATTCATCATTGCCGTATCGGAAGGGGTGAGGTCCTTTGCAAAGACAATGACCTCCTTTTCGAGATCAGCCAGTGAGGCGGTATCAGTTTTCTGCAGATTGCCGATCAGCCGCTTCTGAATGTCAGATATGTCAATAATTCGCTCACGGAGATAATCATCTTCAATCGATTTCAGGCTGTTGATTAATTCCAGACCGATATCATTCAATACCCATTCAACATTTCTCTTCTCATTTTTGATTGTTTCCCGTGTTTTCTCCTCGATCTGCGGATCCTCAAGAACCATGAGGTGGCTTGAGAAGATATCTGCCATGTCGTTCGAGAGGCTTGATGCTATCTGTTCCTGAATAGATTTTATTTCATGTTTTGTCTTTTTCAGTGCTTCCTCGAATCGTTTGATCTCCTTATCGACTTCGTTGCTCTTGATGGTATACTTCGGGATATAGATTCGGGCGCCTTTGAATATATACGCTTTCCCGATTCTGATTCCCGGTGAGGCCACCATGCCTTTGATTTTTCTTGACATAATTCCTTTTTTATACAAGGTGCTTTCGTACTCTTTACTGGATCAATCCTGAAAAGCAATATCCTTCTTGTTTACTTGTTATTTTTAAACCGGATTAAAATTTATTTCCGCTAATCGTGTTTGTAGAGATATTCTGCAATGATTTTTCAATCATTGTATCGGTGTATGTTGAGCGCACACTCAGTGAGGTGAATGGTCCTCCTGCAATGAGAATATACACATGATGTGCCTGGCTTCAGTGAAATAGCACTATCATCTCATGTATATGTAAAGTCAATAATATTTTTATGGAGGGTGAATTATAATATAATACTCACCTCCGGAATGCGCCATTTGAAGACAAATAATACTTGATACGAGAGAAAATTATTTATACACTGTAATCAAGATTGAGTCCGCGGTCAAAGATAAAGCGCATCACTGTTTATGCTCAGAATGAATCGGTGCCACGATACCAGACACAGTGTCTGTTTATAGTGGTTCCATGAAAGATTGTACACTATGTTCCGCATGAGAATTTTATCAACGCTGATAATAGCCCTCACCTTCTTTTCAGCTATTCTTTGTACCGTAAGAGGAGATAGCGATTTGGAAAAATTGAGAGAATTAATGGTAAAAAGGCAGATCGAATCACGAGGGGTGAATGATGAACGGGTACTCAAGGCAATGAGAGAAGTTGAGAGGCATAAATTTATTCCCAATCAGCATATTACAGCTGCCTATGAGGATCACCCCTTACCGATCGGTTACGGTCAAACGATATCACAGCCCTATATTGTCGCCCTGATGACCGAACTCTGTCGGCTCAATGGAATGGAAAAGGTCCTTGAAATCGGTACCGGTTCTGGCTATCAGGCAGCGGTGCTCTCTCTCCTCGCCAAGGAGGTCTACACAATCGAAATAGTCGAACCACTGGGGAAGCTGGCAAAAAAGAGAATGAAGGAGATGGGCTATCATAACGTTCACGTTCGAATCGGTGATGGCTATAAAGGATGGCCCGAGCACGCGCCCTTTGATGTTATCATAATCACCGCAGCACCGTCGGAGATCCCACAGACGCTCTTCGAACAGTTAAAGGAGGGTGGCATCATGGTTGCACCGGTGGGTGATTTCCATCAGGAGTTGATAACGATAGAGAAGGTGAACGGACAGATGGTAAAGCGCGTGATTACCTATGTCAGGTTTGTTCCTATGATTCACGGAGAGGGGAAGTGACCTCTCCCCAACAGATATCCCCCCGGTGCTCACCGTTCTTCCGTTGATCTGTACCTCAAACCGAAAACAGCGGGCACCATCCGGTATATACGTGTCTCAGTTCGATAATGATCGATATATCGATAAGCCCCTACGGATAAAAAGCTGGGGCCATCAGTCCTGCTGTTTCGTCAATGCGGAGCATAATATTTGCATTCTGAACCGCGTTACCCGATTGTCCCTTCAACAGATTATCTATAACGGTAATGGTAATGAATGTGCCTGTTCTTTCGTCGACCATCGGTTTTATCCTGCACTGATTGGTGCCCCGTACGTCAGTTGTGTTGGGTGATTGCTCCGTTACCGTGAGAAAGGGCTTTTCTCGATAGTATTCAGAGTAGAGCTCGAACACCTTTTCGCTGTTTATTCCCTCACGGATATCGGCGTATGCGGTAACGAGAATTCCCCGGTTCAGAGGAACAATCTGGGGTACGAACACTATTTTGATCTGCGGAGATCTCATCCGGCCAAAGAGGGTCTCGACCTCGACGATATGCTGATGCCGTGCTTCCCGGTATGAGTTCACGTTTTCATACCGCTGCGAATAGAAGTTCGCTTCTCCCGGATTCTTCCCCGCACCCGAAACTCCCGTTTTGCCATCACAGATTATGGTATCCGATTCGATAATTCCCTCCTCAACGGCTGGAAGCAGGCCCAGTATAATCGCTATTGAAAAGCAACCGGGATTCCCGACCACCGATGCGTTTCGTATCTGTTGCGCGTTGATCTCCGGGAGACCGTATACGGCATGGCGCAGCATATCGGAAGCATGATGGGTGTCATCCATCCCCTTATTCTGGGCATAGACGCGATAGTGCTCAATGGAGTTAAATCTGAAATCGCCGCTAAAATCGATAACCGGAATGTTGTTGTTGAAAAAGTCGTTTATAATTGTCATGCCGGCACGATCGGGCGTTGAGAAGAAAGCGATATCGATATTGTCAAGATCTATCTCCTCCGGTTTCCGCACCTCAATATCACAAAATCCCTCCAGGTGAGTGAATATCCTGCTGATGGGTTTCCCGGTGTCTCTCCGTGCTGCAAGCTGTGCTATTCGTATCTCAGGATGTCGCAGCAAAATTTCTATCAGACCGAGACCGCCAAATCCGGTTGCCCCTATGATAATCGCATTTTTCATGGTTTTTCCCTGCCGGTGAGATGATATCTCTCGAACAGAAAACTCCTATATCAAGAGGGGAGCAGTGTCAATGAAATTTAGAGAAATGGGTAT
>Ga0180431_10002096_pt1 | contig 27066 bp, 33 predicted proteins | sample SS_ome_11_FD_132459 | JGI IMG/M metagenome (GOLD analysis project Ga0180431, IMG submission 132459) | Hypersaline lake sediment archaeal communities from the Salton Sea, California, USA - SS_1_MS_1 metaG | ecosystem: Environmental > Aquatic > Non-marine Saline and Alkaline > Hypersaline >... | reverse complement strand
CGTTTACCTTGAACCCCTTGGCTACCTTTCCGCTCTTCTTCGCTTCCTCAGAAAGCTTTTTGAACTGTAGGTAGATATCCTTGTAGATCCGCTTATAGGCTTGGAACCCATCCCGGTACTTCCCATCGATATCCCTCTTTGCGTGCCATCCGGTAATACCACTCAGACTTAGGGTAGTGATACCAAGGCCGTAGTCATCCGCGTAGATACCACCCTCAGTACGATGAACCAGTGTACGAGACGGACTGTCGTATGTTATCGTCTCGGGGTTGATGTTCAGGACATGTGCAGCAACCAGTCTAGTACCGTCATACAACGAGATGTTGAACGTCCTGTCCTTTTGGGGAGTAGGAATAATCTCACTCATCAGTTACCTACCTTTACTTTCGCACTTCCTTCTGTGATCGTACCCTCTACTGCAACCTTGTTGGTAGGAGAAGGAGCGGTCACATTGTCTCCACCCGCAGTCAAACCAAGGTTTGCAACTTGCTGGGCAGAAAGTTCCACAGTTACCTTATCTCCGATGCGACCAACCGCGCTAAGAGATCCGGGATTTCCAACCTCTATATCACCAGATGATTCAAGGATCAGCTTTTTTGCGTCCTTTATCGTCAAGCGTACTTCCGTCTTGTTGGCTTTGAACGTGAACAGTTCATGGTCTATGTAAACAACTTTGTCTGTTGCACTACCGTACTGATCCTGAACATCAGCATCAGATGGAAATGGCCTTTCTGGATCTCTGGACGCGGCGTTCGGATCAAAAAAGTTTTCGTCTGGTCCGACCTTCAACTTTAGTGCTGGATGTACCCACTCAAAGTGACCAAGCTTATCGGCAAGCCAGTACCATCCAGATGTATGTCGCTCAACTCGAAAACCCCCTACGATACTCGTATTCCCACGGACCAAAGAGTTGGTGTTGAAGAACAGGGCCGAGGTCTCAGGAAAGAAAAACCCCAGTACGACCGCATCGTACGGGTTATCTTTGATGAAGGCAACAAGTGCCCAGTTCACAAAGTCACCTTCAGAGATCAGATCCGATGAGTCAAGCCACTCGGTATTCCCATCCATGTTCGCTATGTACGCTTCCGGGATGTTCATGTTCCCGAAGTCGTAAGATGAGATGTCCGACATGAGTTTTGCATCTACGTACTCGTCCGTATCACGAAACTCAACACGAACCTTCCCTGTCTCAGGAAAAACCTTGGTTACAAGACCGGCCAAGATGCCGGAAACCCGAGGCTTCGGATTAGACAGGCTTAGATCTTTGGGGCGTGGATACCAACCCGGCATCAGAGTACCCCCTTGTCAGGATTGTTCTTATTGTACTCGTTCACGGCATCGATGTACCTGAGAAAAATTTCGTCTATGGCGTTCGTGAGATCGTTTGAGTCTGGTATCCCAAAACGGTAAGGAGTATCTTTGATCGCGTTCAAGTACCCGTTACCTCGAGTCAACCTCAACTCCGTATAGCTGTCCCCAAACGCAGCCCAACTATGTGATACCCCTTGAACATAGAGATCACGACCCTGACTATCGGTATTGAGCCGGCCTTTCGATATCTGACCTTTACCATACGTCTCAGGCATCGACACGTAGTGTCCCGGAAGTATCTCTTCATGGAGGCTACAGATCGCAGTACCAGATTCGAGAAGTGGGTTCAGGCTGTTCCACCCCGACACGATATCGTTCAACAGCTTGCATCGTTCCCCTAACGTACGTACATCGGCATCTCTCTGAGCCTTCTTTGCTGGATCTGTCTGATCATCTGACCCGCCAACGTTCAAGGTGAAGTACGTCTCGAACTGGGCAGGACGGTAGCCGTACAACTTCAAGAAATACTCATTGATATGAGCGTTGTCTTTGAACATAAGGGGTCGAGACTCGTTCGCGTTGTACCCCGTGAAGGAAAAGACTGGTGAGGTCAAGAAGTACGTGTACGTATCTTCGTCCGATCTCTCCATCTGAAAACTACGGATGAGATTGCTATCTATTGTTGTTACTTTGTACCGAGGATCAACATCGTCAGCACCCACCTGAACATCGTTGTACGCACGGTTGTACTGCGGCTTCAGTGAAAACTCACCAAACAAAAACGGTGTCGGACGAACTGACAGAACCGGAAAGCCATAGATGAACGAAGGATAATCCTGAATCACCATCTCATGCCATGGATACCCTGCCCATGTGTTCAAAAAATCCCAAAGTGTGCCTTGGTACTTCAGTAACGTGGACTGGAAACGGAAGTTGGTCAGCGCACTGTTATTCGATAGTTGGATACCGAGGATGGGAACACGAGGCTGTCTACTGTTCAACAAGGACAGGTTACCGATTCTCCGTTGTGGTTTTCCCTTGATCTTCACGGTCTGGTCGTTGTTCAAGTTGTCCACAACGGTCTTGATAAGATCTTCAAGCGTCCACCCACCACTCTGCTGTCTTCCCAGTTTGGCAAGAAAAGAGTTACCGCCAGCCAGTCCAAGAGACTGAGCAATAACTGAGTCACCTCGAAAGTAGTGGTGTACCGTGTAGAAGAGTACTTTCGACATATCCCGTCCCATGACGGAATGTTGAACGTCTACCTCATCACCTTCGTACTGACGGTTCTCTACGACTTTATCGACAAATCCGCGAAAGACTGTGATCAGTGGGTCGGTCCCTCTCAAGCCCCCATAGATAGAGGTTCTAGGCATACCGCTCCCTAACTGGATCTCGATAAAGTCATTGGGACCAATCGCTTCGTAGGGAGTAAGCCCTCCTAACTGAGATGTCTCTTGGGGAGACAGATCGAGGGCAAAAGATCCGGGAGCACCGACACTCTTGTTTGTCTGCAAGCGAAGAACAAGGTTCGTGATATCGACTCGGTCTTTCCCGGTCAAAACAGAAGACCAGTATACTCGTGCTTGTGGACGACCTACTGGTACAGATCTAACCATTAGTCATCACCTTTCGTACCGTACGGTCCATAGGGCTTCAGGCCACTGTTCACACGCTCGTTGATGATCTTCTGGATGTACTTCTCGAAAGTATCCGAGATATCCTTAGAAAACTTTTCGTTGCTGCTACTCAACTCACTTGTGAGTTTGCTCATCGCAGTAGCGATAATATCTTGGTTCAAGTTCGCGGCAGTCTGTTCCGTGACGATATCCATGACCTCGCCCATCTCCCGCCTACCCACACCCTTATCGATACCACGATAACCCAGAGACGATTCCAAGTTGGTTGCCAAAGTAGTGAAGCGTGACCTATCGTTTACCCCGGTTCCGAACGCGTTCCTACCCCTTCCGATATGAAAAGCCATAATAGGATCTTCTTCACGTCGTTTTTGGTCAAGCTTTGTCTGTACTCGGTTTACGACTTTCTTCTGTTGTGCGTACGCTTCCTGTTCCATGACATGGGCTTTGGCATACTTACCAAACTCCATGGCAGTCCACGCAACAGCAGCAACCCCAACCGCAGCAGCGATAGCCGCAGCACCCGCAGAACTGGCAATAAAAAGACCGACCGCTGTACCGATGCTCTGAGAAGTAGCCATCATGCCCATACCAACCGCACCCCCAACAGCAGCAGTAGCGTACGCTCCACCCTTGTCCCCAAACATGCCACGATATCGACGAACGATACCGGACTCCCAAAGGTCTTTACCCACACCCTCGAAAGCACGCTGCATTGCGCTCATAGTTTTCTCAAGATCATCCCCAGCACCACCAAGTGCCTCCAAGCTTTCTTTGGCCTTTTTGTACTCAGGCTCCGTAAGTCGGCCGATCCCACCCTCCACAGTACTCTTTCGTCCAACCAAGTCTTTGAGGAACGCCGCACCTTGAGATAGACCAGTACCCCACTCCTCTTTCAACGCCAATGCGGTAGGTTTGATCCCCTCTTTTTGTGCCATCTGTTGAAGAGCGTATAGCGTTCTCGGGGTGATACCCTTTTCAAGCTCCGTTTGAAGCTCATAGACATCTGTCACTCCACCGTACTGGAACATCGCTGATTCCATCATGGGACCACCCTTCATGATCCCTTGACCTACGCGACTAAGAAACGCGGCCCCGCGACTACCGGCGAGACCCGCATACTGCTTCCCTAACCGACCTAACATATCGGCCATGAGTCCTTTTGACTCACCACCCATCTCAAGCCGCATGGAAGAGTTGATCGTAACCAGAGATTCCAAAGCTGCGATCTGTTCCGCAGCACTTGCCTTGGTCTCCTTTCCTGCTACCTCTAACAGGTGGACGATCTTACTCAAGGCACCTTCTGCTCCACCGGCACCAGTACGCCCGATGGTTCCCATCGCTCCAAGTAGCTGACCACGGTCTACACCAAGCATACGACTAGTACGAATACCACCTTTAAGTGCCCCGAAAGAAAACGTGCCTGCCCCGCCAGCACCCTCTAAGACCCCTCCAAGGCGCATCGCCTCCGCTACAGAGACGTTGCCGTACTGAGCCGCACCTCGAACCACTTCAGTAACGTTTCCGCGTGCCCTAAGACGACGAGAAAGAGCCGCACCGACAATCTCATTCTGCTCAAACTCAGAGAAACCAGAACGGGCACCCATGACAAAACGACCCATAGTCGCACCGGCGATAGCCATACCACCACGACGCATACCAGTTGAAGCCATGCCGCCCCATCTTCGGGCACGTTCATCTGCCGCCTCACGCTTTCTGAGGTTAGCGTAGTCGTCTTCCAAGGCTGAGATATTTCGTCTGGCCTGTGCAAGCAGCTCCGCGTTGTTTTCACGCATAGCCCGTTCGTACAAGGCTCGCGTATACTCGATGTTCTTTTCGAGAAGACGCCGCTGGTTCTGACTGGTCTCTTTCGCCAACCGCGCTTCCAAACGAGCGATATCTACAGCTCCCTTTTCGCGTTCCCTCTGGATCGCAGCATTTGCCTTCTTCGCAGACTCGGCTACACCTTCCTCAAGCTCTTCGCCACTGAACTCAGCAACAAAGCGGAGAAAGGTTTCTTTTACGTCTCCAAAAGCCATAGCTATCCCTCGTTATCCTCTTCGTCCATCCCTAGCAAAGACTCTTCGATAGACTCCCAATCATCCTCATCCCACTCACGGGCTTCAGAAAGGTCCATGTCCGTAGTGTATGTACTACTGATCCCGTTTCCTGACCGTTCTTGGTTGAGCAACCACATCTGATACTCAAGGTCTATCTGCCAGCCTTCAAGTGCTAAGTACCTCGGGTCTGTCGGAAGAACTCGGTAATGTTCCCTTATCCAGTACGAGGTCTTCTTGTGGTTCGCTCTTGCCAGTTCCGTTATCTTGTGCGGTGTTGCCACCGCTTGAACGAAAAAATTCGATCCACTCTTTGTATTTCTTGAAGATCTCGACCATCTCCTCGTAGTCTTCGGGGTCCGTCGCGTCACTAAACACGATCTCTTCAGGCTCGATAACCACAGTGTTCAAGGTGGCTACGATGATCGCCGGTTCTGCGACATAACTTGGAATGTCTTCGACCTCCAAACCACGAAGCAGTTTCAACAAAGTGACGTTGATCTCGATATCATCCCCAAGAGTAGGGCGCTTCATGGTAAACTTGTTACCGCGACTGGTCTCGATGACCTTGACTCGTTTTCCGAGTTCTTCTGACACGTTATTTCTCCTCTGCGGTTCTTCCGCTCTCTAAGAGTGACTCAGCCGTGTGTGTTTCTGTCTTCTTGAAGACACACAAGCGACCGTCCCTAAACGTCAAGACTACCTCTCCGTAGAACCGCTCTTTGACGGTCTCTTCGAGGTAGCCTGTCAATGAATCAAGCAGCAGTTCGGACTCTGACTTTTCCGACAAGGTTCTTCCTCACAGAAAAGGCTCCGATCCCCCTTTCCCTTGCGGTACTCAGGAGATCGGAGTTATCTCCACGGGTTACGCGGTTTCGGAAATATCATTCCCAGTAACCGTACCCGACACATCGATCCCCATGAAGTTCGCATCACTGACGAAAACAGTGTGCTTGGCAACTTCGATGGAACCACCAGAAAAAGTACACCCGATGATCTTACGGAGAAGAGTCGGGGTAGCACCAACCGTGTTATCGAATACCTCGATATCGAAGATCAGACCTTTCAGCATCTCATCCCCGTTTTCAGGGTAGATACCAAGAGCGACCATGTTCTTCTTACGAAGCACCATCGAAGAGACACCCGCAGTGTGGCGAGCCATGGTAGGAGCATGCTCCTGCACATGGATATCACCCACTCCCGAGATCGCTTCGGGGGAGTAGTCATCATTGAACCGAACGTTCTGCAAAAGACCGACGAACTGGTCATCGATCTTCACGACTACGCGGTTACCGTGATGGGTCTTGATGTTGGGACGTGCCATCGATCAATCTCCTTAGACAGTCTCAAACGGCTTGGCGTGTGCCGTGATGAGAATAAAGTTTGCGGGGATAGCCGGAGACATCTCAAAGCTGACGTAAACGGTATCACCGCTCGCTTCAACTTGGATGTTTTTGTACGCAGGGATACCCAACGTACGATCACCAACGATAAACCCGTTTGCCTGAGCGGCCTTCAACTGCGATTCGACAATCGATGCAGCCTCAACCAGAAGAGAAGGGCTGTTCTTCTGACCAACCAACGCGGCCTCAAGAGCCTCACGTACCTGATAGGCTACCTCATCGGAAGCCATACCAGTGGAGATCTCTACCTTGTTGTATTTGTCATCAGCAGTCCAAGTAGTGATGCCCTTGTTGACGACATAACCACCGTTCTCTTTGTAGTAGATGCAACACACACCCGCATCCTGCAAGGTGATCCGATCAGCACGAGTGATGTCCGTTTCCAGACCAAGTGCCCGAACCGACTTGTTGGTCAGCGGTTCACCAATACCAACACCAAGAGACGCACCAGCGATCTCAGCAGCAAGATAGAACGGGGCACGCGTTTCCACCACACCCGTGATATCGTTCGCCTGTTTGATCCCCGGATAACAAATCACCGTACGGTGAGACTGGATAAGCTGCGAACGAGCCGCTGCCTGTGCCACGGTCTCTCCTGCAATGCCACCAACCACAGCCCTACGCTCGCTCTTGCCGTCCGCGTCACTCATGTCGATAGCGTGGGCATCGGCCATCGCATGGATAGTCGCATCCCCAGTCATCGGAACCACCAGCTTGCAGTGAACTTCCTTGAGAGCGTCAAGACCATTCTGCCAATTGGTGTTGGTTACAGAACCTTCGCTACCACCCGTAAAAGGCGTGTAGGAAATGTTCGCGGGCAACGTACCAACTGCGCTCTTACGAGTTGCACCGATGAAGGGAACTTCCGTCCCGTTCAGGTACTCTACGATAGCTTTCAAGTTCTGGGTATGAGAATACACGCCAGTCTTGATGTCCTGACCAGTGGCGTAGTCCATCTCGTTTGGAGCGGTCGTACCATCCTTAGCCAGAACAGCCATAGTGTAAGCGCCACCAGCAGCAACGTTTACCGCTTCGGCAAGAGCGTTGAACGACTCATAGTCAGCCAAAGTAAGACTGAGATCTTCTCCACCGGGACCAGCCGTAACCGTGGTTGCCAACGTGGTTGCATCGATAGTCATCGTTGCCGCACTACCAGCACCTGTATACTGAATACTGAAGGCGTACTCACCAACATCGTCTTTCACGATGACTTCACCATCGAGTTTGACCGAGATCTTCTTACCGATGTTAGACCCAGCCTCGATCTTGATCTGAATGCCGTTAGTGTACACACCGTAGTCATCAGCCAGAAGATCGATCACGTCTGCCGCAGCACCATCCACAAGAGTCAGACTTGACTGTACCGCAGGGTTGACACGCAGAGCGTAGACAAGGGGTGCGCCACCGTTTACCGAAGCATCGAAGGCGTTCTTTACACCTTCAAGGAGAACACCACTACGGAGGATTCGGCTTGCCGTAGCGGGATCACTGAAAAGAAGGGGAGTGTTCGGCTGACCACCAGTAGACACACCAAGCACGGCTACTGCGTTCAGTCCAACAGCACCCCCAGCACGAAGAGCACTATCATCGATATAGCTCACCGCTTGGGGCAGCTTTACCAGCTTGCCATTGAAGTACCTCGCCATCTTTCACCTACCTCCTACTTCACTTCTCGTGTTTTGAACTTCTCGAAACGCTCGGCGTAAGCGTCTTCGGTGTCCCGTAAACGACCGGCCAGTTTTTCCTCAAAAGCAAAACCCGCAAAGAGCGTGGCGTCTTTCTGGCCTACCACCACGGCAAAGTCAGAAAGGCCAATACGAACCACCGGAGGCTTTTCCGGTTTCGCTTCGACTTTTTCGACTTTCGCAGTCTCTTTCTCTTCTACCTTTTTCGCCACACCACTACTCCTTTCAAGCGGTAAACGTGTCGTAGCTCACCTGAAGATCTGCGACTTCAGAGTACGAAACGATATGTTCAAAGAAAGCCACACCCGAGACTTCCAATGCTCTAGTATACATCAGATTCGGCTGTAGCGAAGTATCCTTTGGGAGATCCCCACCCTTGTAACTACGCTCCTGAAACCCACATCGGTCCAAAAGCTGATCGTTGATCAAGAGCAAAAACTTGACGAGATGGTACATGGCATCCGTAATATCGGCGTTTGACGTATAGGTCAAGATCCGGTAAGCCTGACGGGCACGATACCCAATAAAGTCCCGAAAAGGGTCATCCGGGCTTGGTTGGTTACCCAGACCGTCCTCATCCCCAAGAAAGTTCCCTACGAACCGATCTTGGTCCATGTCCGTAAGCATTACTACCCGCCAGCAGGGAAACTTGGCATCTTCCATCGGGTAACCCAGACAGGTAGCCATCTCGTTGTCTTGAACCCACGTCCTGAGAGACGTACGTAGTTCGTCAGAAAGACCAGCAAACAAGACATCGATGTAGTCAAGGTCGGCCCGTACAGACTCGTAGCCTGACCTCAGGATCTCCACGAGGACTCTATTGGCAGGAACGTATGCCTGTGGCATGCTCATGAGTTCAACACCTCAGAGATGGTTGCTTCGACAGTATCGGCAACCCGTTGAAAAAAGTTCTTTGCTTTAATACCGGGATGCTGCCACTTTCCTGCCGACGTAGTGCGTGACACACGACGGATAGCGGCTCCCGGACCATTAGAAACAGGGACGTCACGATAGTCTTTACCAGTCAACTTCTGGTACTTCCCAGTATGACGGCTCTTCACCTGTTTCAGCAAACCCGGTTTCATGTCGAACGCTGGCATACCATGCTCTACAGCATGAGGCAAAGAGAACCCACTTTTTGTAGTAGAAGACTCAAGTCGAATTTCAAATGCACCCTGAACTTTCTCCACCTTGGAGATCGCGTTCAAGTACTCATCACGAGACGTTTTCAACTCTGCCTGAGCCAAAGAGATCAACTTTGCCCGAGACATCTCAGCCACGTCTTCCGCGATAGAATTCACATTGAGAGAAGCCTCATCAACTACGTCTTTCACGCTACTGAGAAGGGCTTGTATATCGATGCTATACATCTTCCTGCACCGTCTGGTTCTCAACCAAAAAATCCAAAGCGAGCATAGCGTGACGAGGAGCCTCTCTACGCGTAAACGTGGTCGCATCGTCGTCCTGCTGTGACACATCTCGAACCGCATGGAGAAAATCAATCACGACCCACACCGGATGATACATGTACAGGATGCTCACAGGCTCTTTATGGATAAGGGTTTTCGTGATGTTCAACTGCCCATCGACCACCGTGTAGTCAGTCCCAAACGTAAGTGGTCCTGACTTCTTTGACTGAAGCCTAATCACCTCGATCACGTCATATCGAAGATCGTACGCGGTTACTCCGGTCTTGTACTCAAAGACCTCCATGTAGGACATAACGCTGTTCACGTGCGTGATCTTATCTCGATGGCCTATGAAGTCGCAGAACTTCACAGTCAAAGCCGCCTTACCGATAACCCAATCACCCATGATGTGGCCTTCGCTGAAAGCCTTACTGGAAGTGAGTGCAGTCAAGACGCCCCTGATCTTCTGTCGACCAAAGTACATAAACCCTGTACCCTTGCAGAGATCACACGTAGGCAAAGCCTGCCGTGATACATCTTCCCGGCACGGACAGTACATCGCCCGATCCCAATACAAATCGCGACCGTCCCCATCGATGAGTTTGTTGAACAACTCTACATCGAAGAGAACGATACGTGCAGGATCTTGCTTCGGGATGGGAGCGGCTTCGCTCATCCGTTGTACTCCACAAGATTTTCAAAGTTTGCAGTCGATGCATCGGGGATCGTGTACAGCTTATCCTCACCTGTAGCAGGAATAGAGATGCGGTACACCTTACCCCGGATCAATGTGAGTGTCCAAGCCCCACTAACGATAGTCGCAACTACCTCAGACGAAGCGATCTGAGTGTTCTCACCAGTAACGCTGGCAGGAGGGTTATACGGACGAGCATAGACGTATGCACCACACTCAGTCGTATTGTCACCACAAACAACTTTTCCACTAACGTCACAAGTAGTGATAGCCATCAGACACGTCCTTCTTCTATCGTGAACTTTCCATGAACAAACTCTTTGTTGTCCGTAGGAGCGTTGTCGTACTCAATACCATACTCGTACGTTCCGGGACACGTGGTTGACGTATCGGCAGGGAGCAACGTAACCAAGACCTTCCCCTCAGTGGGAGTACCAAAAGACACTGCTTTGGTTACGGGAACCGGAGAGTGGATCTTTATGCTTCCTGTATATGAGGTAAAGTCCTTTGGTTGCCCATTGACAAGAATCGTAAACTCCTTTGTGTAGAGTTCACCCTGAACCATACCAGTATCGTACTCTGCTGGTCCGTCTGAGGCATCCAGTCTCAGGTTACCCACGTTACTCTCCTACCTCTACAATGATGGTATCTCCGCTCTCTTCTACGATCACTTCGATACCATCGTCTTCTACCTCAACTACAACTCCCCCGGCACCAACAGGAAACAACTGTAGATCTCCGGGGTTAGCACCTTCAAAGGGAGCGTAGCCAAATGTCATTTCTTTTCCTTCTCGGTCTTCTTGACTTCAGTGATCGCACGAAGGGCAACGGTTTTCCAGTGGTGCGGATAGCGACAAGCTAAAACAGCATCTTCAACGATCTCCATATCGGAGTCCTCAAACTGGATAAGATCCTTCTCTGATCTGCTGATCGAAAGACCAATATCCGTTACCTTGAAGATCTTCGACTTGTCTTGCTCGTTACTGGTGTGGTTACCAAGGGCATCGAGTACGATATGCTTTACCGTCATCACTCCGATATCCTTGTTGTTTGAGTAACGCCGAACCTCGTCACCGTTCAAGTCCGTCAGCACCAACCCAATCTCCAATTGTTTCATACCCTTCTCCTCTCTAATGTTTGCCTGTAGTGCTTCTACAGGACATCCTCATCTACTGTGACATCATGCTCCGTGAGATCTAAAATCTCATTCAACGCACTCGTTACCGGGATATCGTAGTTCTTGGTCACCGGAGATGGGGTGAAGTCTTCGAGAAGACGCCCATCTTCATCGTAATACATCGTAGAAGTGATCTGTACCAAGTACACGTTGCCGTCGTCCCCTTCGTTACTGGGAGTGGGCATGAACTTGACGGGAATGACTCGCTTAGAGTACACATACGAAGGAAGCCCCAACTCTGTCTTCTGTTCAGGAGTCAGAACTTCCTCGTTTACCGAGTACCGCTTTTTCGTAACCATTGCCATGTCAATCTCCTAAGATGTCGCTTCCAGACGGAAGTACCTTGTGTTTCCTCCAACCACAACCTGAATCCAACCGTTCCCTGTTGTACCACCAGAACTGCTGGCGTCAACGATCTCCAACTTCTCAGTAGCCATACCGTCAATAACAAACCTGCCGTATCGTCCTGTCCCTCCCGGTCCCGGTTGACCCATCTCAAAGATAAGATCGGCGCCACGAGGATTATTGACACTATGGGTACCACCATCACACAACTTGAAGTACGCGTCAGGACCATCCGTATCCGCAGCAGTGAGAAGTCCACCTGTACCAGCGTAGTTCCCAAGCCACAAAAAAGAGTTTGGAGCAGACCCAGCCGTAGGATTGAAGTCACCGAACCACATGTACCTCTTATTGCCTGTAGCCTCATACTTGATATGTATGATGTCCACGCCACCAGCAACCAGACCCATCGCGTCCGTACCTCCACGAATACCACTGTTGGGGTCAGTGAAAAAGGAGTACGTCGGGACAGCGAGACTGCCTACAGCCCCACGATACTTCCCATCAAAGGACATCCCAGCCACCGGAGAGCCACCAGAAAGAACAGCCCATGCATAGGTTGTGTATCCGTTGTTCTCAATAGCCAGACCGTACCCGTAGTTCTGACGTTTGATCTGTACCGTAGAGGAAGACCCATCGAACACTTTGAGAACTTCGGCCCCTTGGTTGTACAGATACCAAGAAGTCGCATCAGCGTAAGCGTAGGAGTCGCCACCATCAGTCCGGTTGAAAACCATCCGGTTGTTGGTGGCAATGCCGAGAGCGTTACCTGTATCAGGATGGCCCGGAAGTGCCAATGTGTATCCCGCCTGCGGCAGGAAGCCAGCGCCCATCGCAATCTCGGTTGCATCCTGATCGCCAGCAATAGTAATGCGCTCAGTTCTTGTTCCGGCCAGATTCGGAGTAGTGATCGAGAATCGAGGACTAGCGCCAGTAACGTACTGGAGGCGAGACTTTTCACCCACGCCAGCAACATACAGCTCAACTATTGGCAGGGCAGTATTAATCCTAACTCCGGGGTCAGTGGTGGCGTCTTCCCTGATATTCAATACGGCGTTTACGCCAGCGCTAGCGCCAAGGGCCAAGCGAGCAAAATCATCGCCACTATTCTTAATAAGCTGCATCGAAGAACCGGCAGTATTGAAGTTCCACCGGAACATCTCACCTGCCGCAGCATCTCCGCCAGCGCCCCCACCCAAAGTGAAGCCTGCTGAGTTAGGCTGCCCAGCATCGCTTCGATCCATGCTGATCTCAAAGCGTTTTGGAAGGTCGTTCTCCAATCGAATTCGAGGGGTGGACGTCGAAGTCGTGTTAGAAGAATCCAGTATGAAGTTCAGAAAGGTATCATCTGCTTTGGCTTCGACCTCAAAGGTATTTCCGTATACGGTAGCGCCGCCGTTATTAAGGCGAAACCTCTCAGTGCCTTGGTTAATGAACGGTATCGTGAGGGCTGTGGCCATGATGTAGCTATCGCCACCATCATCCCTATTAAGAATGAGGTTTTTATTTACGTCCAGATACAGGTTCTGGCCGAGAACGTAGGTCGGGGAGTTGTAGAAAACAATGTTGTTTTCACTCTGAAGAACGAGCGATTCATTTCTAGGGTCGGCAATCCCTTCATCGCCATGCATGGTGATGGTAGATTGTTCATTCGCTTGATTGAACATGCGAATTGCAACGGCTCGCAAGTTACCAACTGAACTTGGATGCGCATAAAGAGCCAAATTGGCAATATCTTCGCTGTCAGAATAGATCCGATGCGCCGAACGAAGGAACATATGGCTAATGCCGGACTCCCAACCCATATGGCCAGTTACCGGGTTGTCGTTATCGCCCACCTTGAAGAGCAGCTTGTTGTCGTCCCAAGCCATCCACGCTCCATCGTTAGTGGCCTCTCCCAAGGTGATCTTTTGCTGCAACCCGATACTAAGACCACCAGTAGTGATGGCCTTAGTAGTGGTGGCTCCAATGTCTGTCACAGCTTGGAGATTCATGTTGGCAACCGTAGTTTCCAGCACGGATACCTGAGACTGCAAAGTAGCTACATCAGTTTGCAGGATACCAACATCGGCCATGGTGGTAGACATCGCAGCTTGTAGGGCAACGATATCCGCTTGTGCCGACAGCATGTCGGTTTCAAGTGTTCCGATCTTGGGACCGTAGTTATCAAGCCTATCCGCAACAGTACTGAATGTACCACTGGGACTTGCGCCGAGTTCGGTCTCTATCGCCACAACTTCTTCTGTAGTCTTGTTGTGGTGCTCTTTCACATCAGATTGGTAAGCACTATCTGACGTGCCGTGGGCAGACGCAGTAGAGCGAACACCACGAACACAGTTCAAAAGATCGTTACCTAACTTTCCATCGTAGTAGACAAGTTCGGTAGCATTCTCAAGAGATCCGTTTGTGATGTTGACTGCCCCCATGTTGGGAAAGTCAGATGCATCAACTAACGAGATCGTAGTGTCAGTATCAGAGATCGGTGCCGCGAGAAGGGAAACAACCCGGTTTTCGGGTATCCACCAGAGTTGTTCTTTTGTCGCGACACTTCCGGGGTACGTCATTAGGGCATCCCCAACCAGCCCATCTTATGGGCGATACCCAAAGCGGCTACAACGATACCCAGTACCGTTCCTATCATCGCTACAGCCTTTACGGCACCCACGGCTAGTCCCTTCGCACTTGCGTCCCCAACTTTAGAAGACAACTCTACAGCACTTATTTTATCTACCGCTTTTCGGGTCTGAGAAAACAGTTCGGCATGAGCCTTCTCACACTGATCCTCACTACGCTTCCTCTCCTCGCTTTCCTTCTCCAACCCCCGTAGGAAAGTCTGCATGTTAGCGTTTATCGTAGCTTGGTTTTCCCCGATCTGCTTCATGTCAGCAGCCATTGTGTCCACCTGTTTTTCAACGCGAGACATACGATCCGACACAGGCCCCACCATGCCGTCTCTGATCTCTTGCCTGTCCGAATCTGTAAGCACCATCGTTCCCTCTCCGAGCTATCGTTACCCTACCAAGACACCGATCAAGCAAACTGCAACTCGATAGACGCCGGTTCCAAGTTTCCTGCCGCATCAGAAATCGTTACTCCAACAACGCCTTTGATCCCATCCTGAGAAGTGATAGTGAAAGACCCTGTCCCATCGGACAGAGTCACACTTACCGCAGACAGCCTTACCGGATAGGAGGTTTCTACGATGATGTCTTCTGTTCCTGTCTCGATGACCGTACCTTCGTGATCCTTTTTCTTGATCGTAAAGGTTGCCTCAGAAGTCCCGTTTGCTTCGATGTCAGGAATACCATCATACGGTTGAGCAGTATCTTCTGCATCCGTAGTCAGATCGAGATAGGTCTTCAACTCTTCAGGAGGGACATAAGTCTCTCCGTCATAGTTTCCACCGGGACTAAACGCCCCGACACCCACCCTATACCAATTTATAGACGAGGGTGAGTAGCTAGGCAAAACGGAGGTTATCTGACTACTTACAAAGCTATCAGAATCTTCACTCTCAGGAGTGTACTGACAGACCGCCAAAATAATATCTGTAGAATCTTGTGTAAAGACTATCATAATTTATCTCCTAGCCAACCAAGACCAGCGAAGCTCCTTCATGACTGCGAGGCTTGCCAAAGTACCTCCTACACTCAGTACAATGGTACTGCCGAATGTCGTCACAGTGTAGTATAGCCTAAGAGCGTTCGGAGATAACGAGGCTATTTGGGTAGTAGACCCAAGGTTGTTCACTACAAAATCTGACCCGCCCTCCGCATACCCAAACCCTGAACAGCCTTGTTGGGCTGTGCCTGTAGCATGTCCTACAGCTAGTACGTGGTAATCTGTACCAGAGTAATCATAGTCTACGTACAGGGCTGAAGAGAAACTCTGTGGGGTGAATCCCAGAGCCCCTGTGGTCAAGGTTGCGGAGGGGATCACAGCCCCTGAATGTCCTGTAGATACTCCTCCTTGTACAACACCCATAACAGCACTTTGAGCGGCCTCAGTAGTCTGTCCTATAAGCTCATCTGATTCGGCACTCCAAGGGACAGGGGCACCTACGGTATCACCAACAGTAAAATATACGCTGTCAAAGTACACATCACCTGTCTGACCTGTTGTTAGACCAGCGACCAACTGAAGCTGTACGTAAGCAGGAGAAGACCCCACTACAAAACTAACTTTCAAATGATGCCATGCGTTACCGTAGGTAAAGGTCGCAGTGTCGCCAGCAGCAATCGAGACACCATCAGCAATCGAGATCGAGGCACCATCCAAACCCGCACCCGAGGAGGGGTCAAACACATCTGCATGAAGCGTTACAACCTGACCTTGAAACACGGCAGGAACTTCCATGTTTTGGTAAACATAAGGGAACGATGTTGCTCCAAGACTGGTTATACCAAGACTGTACGGTCCTGACGTAGAGACGGACCCTGACCTAAATACATTAGCTCCGGGACCAGCAGCACAGTTGTACGTGAACCACCCATCTGCGGTTTCCGTTCCGTTAGCGGGAGTGTTGAACGGTCCTGCTCCCGCACTCCACCGCTCAAAGCTACCGTTTCTTGCAAGGTTGATCATACGTAAGCCTCCCAGTCAACAACCGCTTGGACAAACCCAACGGCACTAGGTGTAATGACGACGTTGAACCCGTTTAGCCCCGCATCTGCGGTTGTTACAGAAGCGACGTTCGACGATCCAGTAGTACTAAGGACGGCAACACTCGGAGTTGCTCTCATCGCTTGAGAGAACGGAACGTAAAAACTGTACGGACCCAGAGTACTTGCATCGAAAGTAAACTTGGAATTATCCATCGACTGATAAGACGCTTCTACAGGCTCTTGAGGAGTGTTTGCCAGATCTGCCGGAAGCGAGTCATAACTACCAATAACAGCACAGACTTGATCGATCAAGGCGGCACCAGTAAACCCGGCAGTAGAACTCGAAGGATACCAACGAAGCTGCAAACTCACATCAGTGACAAGAAGACGAAGAACGACTTCTTGGTAGTTTGCAGTCAGAGTTACATCTTTCGAGACCGTATTCGTTCCATCGGTCAACCAGAGTGTTCCAGTGGTAGCAGGGTTCGATGCCGCTTGCCTTACGCGAGCGGACACCGTCAAGACCCTGTTGTTATACTGTCCGGGACTAAAGAAGAACTCCGTGTACGCAAAGTGGGCCACAGAGAGATCGTTGTCATAGATCTCAAGTGCGTGTCCACCAAGGAATGGATTACCCGTATCCCAAGTGTACGTCACCCCAGTACCTACTTTCGTAGCTCCCGCTTTCCATGCAGGAGCGATCACGTAGTTTGCGGCAGGATCAGTATGTGGAGAAGATCCACGCCACGCCTCGAAACTTCCGTTGACCAGACGAGACTGTAGTCCGTCTGCCGTCTTGAAGTTCAACATCAGGAACCCCTATATTCATAGACAAGAGACTTCATCGCTTTCAGAGCGACGACAAACTTTCGCACGTTCACTTCTGCCTTCTCGTTGTAAAACTCACGCACCTTTGGCTTTATATCGTTGAGACTGTCACATGCGAAACAAAACGTTGCTTTTCTGTTCAGGTACTCGATATCACAAATATCGAACCCCGCAACCCTGAGAAAGGTAGCGAGGTAGATATCTTTGGTCTTGTAGACTACAACAGGTACCTGTTCAGTCACGTCGGCAACTCCAAAGGTGGATACCACTCGTGTACAAGGTCGTATGCTTCTTGTGGGGTCAGCTCTTGAACAAGTGGATAACAACAGATTACAGCTTCTTCCCACAAACCATCATCGAGAAACACGATCCCGTCGTTCGCATCTTCGGAGTTTTCGGTCAGTGCACGAGTATGAGGATCAAAAGGCTCGTGAACCCAAACGTCATTCTCTCTGTACACTCTAAGGAAGGACATACTGTTCCCCTCCACCCCAACCCCACTGAGCGATAAAGTTATGTAGTGTCCGTGTCTCTTGGAGCGTAAGCAAACGATGGTGGATACAGAAATATGTAATAGCTACAGCGGAAAAGCTCGTAAGCGCGCCATCGCTACCGATACCACAAAAACCATTCATCTTATACACAGGCCCAGCCGGTCCAGCAGCATAGTTCGCAAGACGACCATTCTCAGAAATAAACCCGTAACCACCCGCAGTATCTAAACCGAAAGACACGACGGAAAGATGGTTGGTGATCGTCCCGAAGGGGGTTCCGACCACAAGACCAACATTCGTACCATCAGTTGACCAGATCGCCGCAGCATCTTGAGTGACGTTGTTTAGAACCTGCCATCCAGTAGTCCCCGGACCATATGTACCAAACCCAGCAACAGTCGATAGGGCACTATTGAACGGAGCATACCCTATCGTGACCGTGAAGTCTCCCGGTGGTGCCCAAGGTGCGTAGTTTCTCTCATAGATACTTCCAGCAACAGCACCGTTGCTCCGAAAACATGGACCATCTTGAAACGACCCTGTCAACAAAGGGGGTTTTGTTCCAACCAGAACTCGATCCCTATACCCACCTAAAAAAGATCGATCCCTTACGAACATGGGGATGTCCGACTTCAAACTCCTCTGTACAGGATTAGGAGGGACTTCTTTCCCTACAGGCCAGTCCTCGACCATCCCGTATCTCGCGTACATGGGAAGCCGTTCTGCGGTTAGGGCCATCTTAGATCTCTACCCACCCGTTGATGGCAGTAACCGCGTTTACGCCTTGGTTATAGAAAGTGCACTGGATCTGAGACGCGCCAAGGACATAGACTGGAATAACCGCGGTAACGATGTCCCCAGTGTTCTCCAAAGGCAAGATCACTTCGCGAAACCGCGTAGACCAGTTTCCATTCTTTCCTCTAGTATACACTCGGCAGATAAGAGACTTTCCGACCTCACCGACACCAACGGTGGCTTTTAGAGCAACACCTAAGGTATCCATTCCAGTAGGAACGTTGATCACCTGACTGCGCTTGCTCGTTGCTGTAGTTGCGAGAGAAGCGATATCACTGACAAAAAGTTTCTTAGCTTCCCCGTACCTGTTTTCGCGAACCATCATGTTCTCCTAGACTACAACCATCTTCAGGCCCTTGTAGTAGTTACGAAGGGCCTTTACTTCTTGATCCAATTCCTCTTTGTAGTCACGAATGCGACCACCAAAAACGTTCCCACCTTCCTTGGTGGTTCCGGTACTCTGGCTAAGACCATCGATGGAAACAGACATGTTTGCGATGCCCAGACCGCCGATCTGTTCCCCTACCAAACGAAGGATCTGGATAGCGGCACGCTTGGCAACAGCATCCATTACATCATCAGGTACTTCTCCCTTCTTGAAACCACAGACGTAGTCGATGTGGAAAAAGTCAGGGATATGAGTGGCCGCGTAAAGGAGCGGCAAGAAATTCCCACCCGCAGTCATGATCACTTGAGAGAGTGTTCCTTGAGTAGGCACCAACTGGATCTGCCCAGAGCGACCATGAACATGGACCCACTCGAGAATGAAGTCATAGATCATGTTGTTACCGGGGTATGCAGCAAGCCATCGAGTAACTTTGATCACCGGAAAGTGATTCAGGTTGATGTACGCAAAGTTACGGTAGTCATCGATGTAGTAGTCGTGCCTCTCATCCTCGATAACGCGGGGATGAATGCTGATCTCTACCTGTCTTTCAAGCCAAGAGATCGACTTCCTGATATGGCTGTTGAGAACGGTGTCTGTGATGGGTTCACCGTCTTTGGTGACAAGGGGGACACCGGAGAGGTATTCCTCTTTGAGTTCACGGGCACTGAGTGCTGCGCCAGAAACGCTTACGAACTCTTGAAGCCCTACGTTGGTGTCTTCGATAACCTGTGACATATGTGCGTCCTCTCCGGTATATCAGACTAACCCTGAGCGTCGAGAATGCGCTTGATCAGATCCTTCTTTGTCCCAGAGGTACGCAGTCCCATGCCTTTAGCCACGTCGATCACTTGATCTTTGCTGATCGCACGAAGCTCACTAGGTGTCCAGATAACGACAGGCTCTTCTTCCTGCTCATCTTCTTCGACATCGAAACCTTCGTCATCCGCTACAGGAGGAGCCAGAACAGGACCAGCTACCACTTGGTAATGAGGGAGCTCGAGAAGTTGTTTTGCCAGTTCGTCAGGAACATCGGCAACACCCTCTTCATCGTACACCAACTCTCCGTAGGCTGAGTTTACCGTTTGATCCGCACGGTTCGTGTTCTTGATCCACATATTCTGACTCCTAGAAAAAAGGCACATGGCAGGAGGGTTCCCGCCATGTGCCCAGAACGAACAACCAGTCTTTACAGTTCGCCAATGTTCTTGAACATGACGAGCTTGGTCGGCTGGTACGCAATCGGAACCGCGTAAAGCAACTGCATCCAGCGATAAGACGCACTCACAACAGCGAGGGGCATCTTCATCAACGGAGCCAACTGCTTGACCTGGTAGATATCGGGAGACATCGGCAGGAGGAACGCAGTCCGCGTACCCGCGATAGTCGCACCAGTATCAACCCAAGTCTGCGGCGAAGCCGAGAACTTCACATTCGTGACGAACAGCGCACCACTGGCATCATCGTTATCCCGACGATAGATGCGGTAGTACAGAGGATCTGCACCAGCACCCTTCGTGATCGGGACATCGATGGTGTTGTTCGCAGCAGCAGTCGAGTTAGCCGTGATGACGGTCGGAGCCGATTCACCACTCGCGTTCACGGCAGTTACCTGATATGCGTAGTCGCCAGCCGTGAGGCTACCAGTGGTAACCGCGTTGACAGTCAGCGCACCAACGGTCGGAGCCGCAGGAGCATTCGGGCTGGTAGCAGCCGAAGGCGGGGCACCGATCTGCGAGCTTACACCACCGGGGGTGATGAAGACATCGGGGTTGAACTGAATCGGGCCGATCTGCGACATGAACGAAGTCACGTTCAGACCGACAGTGCTTCCACTGGGAGCCGGAAGGTTGTAGCGTTCTTTCGGATAGAACGTACGAACCAGATCCGACATGTTCTTCAGACCAAGGAACAGGTCCGAAGGCACACCGTAGTTCTCAGCAGCCACGTTCACAGCACGCTCAATATCACCCTCGGTCAGGCTGTTGCCCTGAAGGTCGATAACGTTCGCAGCGGGAACAAGCTGTTCCAGACCGTCGAACTCAAGAGCGTTGTTGGTGGCGTTGCCGTAGAACATGGACCGTTCCATCTTGTTCAGCAGCCACATCGTGCCGTTCTTGGTTTCCAGCGAGATCACGTCGCCATTGGCCGGCTTGATCAGAGTCGCCGGGTGCTGAACTTCGCGGGTCGTACCGAGGTACTTCACCAGCGCAGTTTCGCGGCTGTAGTTGGTATCCTGAGTCTCAGGAAGACCACCAGCAGCAAAGAAACCACCAGCGTCCACGTTACCGTAGGCATTCAGGCGGTTATACTCTTCCACGGTCGAGTAGGCCGGAGCCTTCGTGACCTTGGGCCAAATCTTGAGATGCTTCATCTCGAACGTGACGACCTTCAGAGTCTTTTCCAGACTCTCAACACGCAGAACATCACCACCAGTGGTGGGAGGGTTCGCGTAACCGACACTCAGGGCTTTGTTCAGGTCAGCGACCTCTTCCGGCGAAGCAACGCCGAAACCCTGAATGTTGGCATAGTCGTTCACACCAACAAAACTCTGTTCACCTTGAAACAACATCGCAGTTTTTCTCCTCTATTAGAGTTGCGACTTACTCGGTCTTGGAAGCGTCAAGCTTCTTCAGACCACTCTTTGCCAACGCTACCATCGGGGCAGAAACCTTCCGGGTAGCTTCCAGTTCGAGGATTGCAGCACCAGCGGCGGGGTCACCCTCGCCATCGGCCCATGCCGCATCCAGACCCTTGGAGAGGTCGGCCAGAGTCATGTCAGTCGCACCCTGCGAGTCGTTCTGCTCGCTGTCTGCGCTCTTCTCGATGACTTCCACATCCGAAACCTTATCCACACTCTTGCGAACATCGTCGGAGCCGTCCCCGTACGACTTCACAATGTCACTGAGGCCCTTCACCGACTTCGCGAGTTCCGAAACGGCGCTCACGACTTCAAGGTTGAAAGACTCTTGGTCATCGATGCTCTTGTTCAGGCCGCTCTCAAACGCCGACAGGCTATCAGTGATACCTGTGGTGATCGCTTCCAGAAAGTTCGATACATCGACACCTTCCTGAATGCTCTCATCAGCGAACGACTTCGACACAACATCGAGACTCTTCTTGGCACCACGCATCTTTTTGGTGGTCCCGCACTCTTCTTCCTCTTCCTCTTCCTCTTCCTCTTCTTCCTCTTCGTCCTCTTCCATCTCTTCGTCGCCACCCTTGATCAGAGCATCAACGCGGCTCAGGGCCTTATCGAGATCATAAACGTCAATAGAGTCAACCGACTTCTCTTCTTCCTCGGCATCCTCTACGACTTCCTCTTCTTCAACCTCTTCCTCTGCATCCTGACTCTTGAAGAGATCATCTTTACGCTTCCAACGCATGTTAGCTACTCCTTAGCTGTCCAGAACGATGGTGTTCACAGCCGCAATAGCCGTTCCACCAGCAGGGGTTCCAGTCGAAGTTCCGGTGACGGGCGTGCCAGTGATATCGCTCGCACCACTGATGGCTGAACCATCGATGTTGTGCTTATGCGAGTTGAAGCTCGCCACAAGCGAGTTCACCACGGTGACAAGAGCCTCTGCGACTCCTCCCTTGGGAACATCCTGAATAACTCTGACTTCTGCCACTAGAAGACTCCTTCTCTTGTGTAGGCAAACAGCCACTCTACGAAACGTTCAGCCGCTGCCCTCGTATATTCGGGCCTCCGTGACTGCACAAGCTCCACAACTTGCGATTTGGTTATGCTTTTCGCGACCATCCCATCAGTCAGTTCAACGATGGAACGTCGTTTACGCCTTTTCTTTTTCTTCTTGTCTTTGATATCACACTCAAGGGACTCTGCCCGAAGAACATCCCCACCAGACATCGGCGGGTTGGCATGAGTCACTTCAAGAGCCTTCGCTACGCATGCAGGACACGAACAGTGTTCGGCATTGGGCGTCTCACAGACGTAGTCGTCTTCAAAGGTCTTGAGGAGATCGGTGTAGGTTGCTTGGTTGACTGGGCAGTGGGTGATCGCTACTTCTCGGATAAGACACTTCGCGATGTTACCGTTATCTGATCTTGCCCGGACCTTTCCCTGAACAGAAAAACCCAAAGGCGACTTCTCACCTTCAGGAACACTACTGAGGATACCAAATACTTCTTGTGCTGTCGGCTTGTGCTTCCAGAGGTATCCTTCTGTCCAAAGACCTTTTCTGAGGTTCTCGATATAGTCGATGGGACCAAGAAGGTTCTGCGGCCCCTTTTCGTGATTCCAGTTGAAAACCCCCCACCCCGAGTTCATGTACGAAAGGTCGATGCCCTTCTGCATGATACGCTCACCCTCAAGGTCACGATCTTCGGTTGACGCGACACCGCCGACACGCCAGTCCGTCAGAGGATTTGACTCTGTCTTTACCTTGTGGCCCTTAGTGAGACCGGCGGGCATGAAAAACTCAAAGGAGTGATCTACAAGTTCCACGTATCAGACCTCACTAAAAAAGGGGAACGACCCTACAGGTTTCCCTGCCAGATGTCGTTCCCCAGTTGAACGTCTTATCCCTCGTATATCCCCAAAGTACAATAGTTTACGGAAAGTGTCAAGAGGGGTTTTCACTTCTTGTCCTTGGGGACTACCAACTTTTCCGAGCAGAACTTCCCGCCCAAAACCACAGGAATTTGTGTAAGTTCCTTGCAATTTATGCACTTTGCGAAGCACCGACCGTTCTGGAAGATCAAGATTTTCGACCAGACTTTCACGGTTCCGTTATCGAACGACTTTACGATATTCTCCGAACAGTGGGCGCACTTGAACCGCTGTTGACGCATCTAGGTTCTCGCTTTCTTCTTAGGACGGATCGTACCGATACTGCTGTCCCACTCCCACCCCTTGGGGATACGGATCAGTTGGCACCTACAATGAGGGTGTACTGCATCCACGGTAGGGAGCCACTGGGTCTTTCCCGGCTCAGGCTTTCCGGCCTTTCTACCGATGTTTGAGTTACCCTCTATCTTGGACAGTTTGAAGACCTTTGGTTCTCCGTTGTCATCAAGGAACAGAAGCTTGCAATAGGGACAGTTGTGAACAGCTATCCCATTCGCAAAGTAACTCTCATCTTCTTCCACGCATAAGTTGTATACAACACCCTCGAAGCTTCCTGAAACAGAGGACTTGACTTTATGTGTCCGGCAGTTTACACTCCGAAGAACCCTTTTAGTGGAGGATACACCATGCCTGCCTTGAAGAAGACTCTCCCTATGAAAAAGATTGCTAAAGAATACACGACGACTTCTGCATCGTTTTGTTCTCTTGCTAGAAAATACGGGGTCACCCACCACACCATTAGGACACGGCTTGAAGCCGAAGGGGTGCCCTTGAAAGACACCCGTACCACTCAAGCCGCACGCATGGCGAGCATGACAAAAGAACAAAGGAAAAGTCTTACTGAGAATGCACGAAAGGCTAGAGCTAAGGCCATCTCTCCCCAAGCCCTTCGTAAAAAAGCCCGTACAAAAATGAACAGTAGATCTCACATGACGGATGATACCAAGGATCTGGTTTCTAACCTGTCTCCCTACCTTACCCAAGAACTTGTTCCCGAATTTGCCTTCGATATCTACAACCTCGATATCGCTATCCCTTCCGAGAAGATCGCGGTAGAGATGGATCGGGGAAGCTGGCACTACTCCGGGGCAACCAGAAAGAGGGATATCAAAAAAGAACGGCTTCTCCGTGATAGGGGATGGATACTCATCCGTATCGAGGATTCCAGTGAGTGTGACTACCTCATCACCGTACTTGACCGACTTGGCCTCAACCCAGTTCATCCCAGAAAGAAAAGGGTGATTAGAGGTAGCCGTAACGGATCTCCCTCCTGACTGTATAGTAGTAATACCACCACAGTACTCTCGCTTAGATACCCCTACCACCTTCCTCCATCTTAGTTTGTGGGTCAGAACCACATCCCCGGTTTTTATGTCTTCTATGGGAACAACTCCGGTCTTTGTGTAAACACATACCCCTGCCGGAAAACACGCGTCTGGGGCAGGAAGCTTGATTACGTCTATGTCGTTTCCGTACTTGCTACGCATGGTCGAAGCAACGCCTTGCTGCACAGCGTTGTGTACCTCTGTGACTGCGGTTCTGCGGAAGTCCTTGGCATACCCACCGAACTCGTTTGCCAAGTCGTTTGCAAGCATCCGTGCGCTCACCTTCTTCGCACTGGTAATGTAGCCTTCTGTAGCATTGGCAATCTCTACGGTTCTTTCTCGACGTGCTGCCTTGGTCGCGGCCTCTGCAAGACCATCCTCTACCTTTCTCGACATCTTACGGATACTCGATACCGCTTGTTTGGAAAGGTAGGCTACAGCCATCTTCTGAAGTTCAGTTATTTCAGGCATCTTTCGCAGGAGGGCTTTGAACTGAGCATAGGACAGCTTTACCGCTTGTGTTCTGCCTACCTCTTCTACGATATCTCCAAACTGAACAACCTTTTTCAGCAAGGCTTTAGAGGACTTATTTATGAGTCCCCTAGAAACCAAGTTTGCAAAGATCTCTTCAGGAACATACTCGCGACCTACTGTGTTTGCGATAAACGCCCAGTGGTGCATGCGGATGATCTCTTCGATCTTGTATATCTGATCAGCAGTAAGTCCTGCAAACATCAGTCGTCCTCTTCCTCTTCATCTTCATCTATATTCTCTTGTGGAGTAACGACCTCAAGGATCTCCTGAGCCATGGCAAGTAGCGTGCTTTGGTAGTCCTTGATCCACTCCTTCTCGATACCCTGCACAACAGGATACTCTGACTCCCGGAGCTTTACCGGAAGCTTGGCAGTACATTTTCGATCCACATTGACAGCTTTGAAGAAGTCATCGTAGACAGGCAAGCTCTTTGCCATGATCTCGTTCTCTTCGTGCTTGAACACGATCTTTCGCATGAACTCACGAACCTCCGCGATCAGGACACCACCTGTCAGGTACGCGGCGTAGGCTTCACAGAATGACTCTTCCGGGTTCAGCCCACCATAACCCATATCCGTATGCCCACGAACAAGTGATGCGTAGGCTTTCAGGATACGGGGGTCCATGTAGTTCATGTAGTGATGGCAGATCTCATGAAAGACCACCCACTCAAAGTCGCACTCGACCTGAGGATGTTCAAGTCCACAGGTAAGGGTAATAACTCTGGTGTCGGGATCATACGAACCAAGGATCAACGCCTCTGTTCGACCTTCCCTCTTCAGTGCTTCCAAGTAGTTGGGTGTGTCTGAGTAGTGTCCGATAGGATACGACTTCATCTTGTTACTGATATCGATCCTGCGGATACCTTTGAGGTGTTCTGCTGGAACCTTACGAAGGAACTCAAGGAGTTCTGGAATCGTAGTGTGCTTAGACATAAATTGCTCACCCTCGTACTCTCGCAACGATGGACGATGCAAGTTACGTAGGGTGATCTCTTTGAAGCTGGAACGCTTCTGCTTATGGTCTAAGGAAACTGCGTTGTTCACAGTTCTACCTCAAGCTCCTCGTATGATTCACGAACTTCTGAGAGACCTTTGTGAAGATCTGCAAGGGCTTTACCCATATCTCCACCGATCTCACCAGCAAGAGCGGTCATCTCGTCTTCAGGACTTCCACCCTCTTCCATCTCACCTTCTTCTCCACCTTCACCCATGCCTTGGGCCATTTGTTTTTCCATCTGCTTCATCTGAAGAAGCTGGATGTAGACAGGGTTCAAGGGGATGTCACCGTGTTCGATGTCTTCCGCGTTAGGATCGGCGTCTTTGCGTACCTTGTTCAAGGTCTCATAGCTACCGACTTCACGCACACGCATATCCAAAGCTTCCTGAGGAGTACGTGCATCGAGTCCTACGAACTCAAGTTCCATATCCTCATTGAGAGGATGGACGATGTACTTGTTGATCTTTGCTGAAAGAAAACGGAGCAGAGGAGCAAGACCACGGTCACGAGAAAGCTTTTGCTTTGACTCGTTCGATGTCTCAAACATCGGTGCTTGGTTCGTTACTCCACCACGTAGATCAAAGTTCACTTCTGCCGGGTCGATCAAGTAGATCGAGCATACAACCTTGATAAGGTATTCCAGCCAAAGCTGGTACTCCATATCTCGGTTGGTCTGACTAAGAGGTATCCACTGAAGGTCACCATCGAAAGCCATGATGGGTGTTTTGAACGAACCGTTTACTCCTGCGGCCTGTGCAAGCCACTGGCGACGGAACGAGTCAAGATGCTCAGTATG
>Ga0180431_10002092_pt1 | contig 27074 bp, 34 predicted proteins | sample SS_ome_11_FD_132459 | JGI IMG/M metagenome (GOLD analysis project Ga0180431, IMG submission 132459) | Hypersaline lake sediment archaeal communities from the Salton Sea, California, USA - SS_1_MS_1 metaG | ecosystem: Environmental > Aquatic > Non-marine Saline and Alkaline > Hypersaline >... | reverse complement strand
TAACTTGTCCGTAGGTCTTTTCTTCGCTTTTTAACGCTGATAGAACTTCAGATAGCTTTTTGGTGTGTTGACCGTACTGCTCGGAAAGTGCTTTTTGCCTTGTCGCGTACAGTTCTTGTGCTTTCTGGGTTTCTTCAAGTGTTGTTTTTTCCGCAAGGCGCTTTTGTTTCAACCTGTCAAGGGTCCCAATGACCTCATCGTAGGTCATGTTCCCGCTCTTCATGGTGCGCTGCTCGTTGGTATACGCCGTCATCAACGCATCAACTTGTTTCGGGAACTCTGAGTAGGTCTTATTCAAAGACGTCCTCATTTTCTGAAGATTATTTGATGTCGCAACGGACGTCTTCGCAGCTTGCTCTTCAGATTTTAAAGCTTTTTTAACGTTTTCAAGGCTGATACTTTCGCTATCTAACTTCGTTAAAAGCCCGGTAAGAGCTTCGCTTTTCTTGCCGTAGGTGCCGATTAATTGTTTTTTAGCAGTGTCGAGTTCTCGTGATGCTTTCTCCGATTCTTTTTGGGTTTTAACTGCTTCAACCTGCGCCTTTCTTGTCGCTTCAATCGCAGCTTTTTGCTGTTGTTGCACAGGCAGTGTACCGTTTAATGCAGAGGTATACGTTGCCTGCTGCTTGATCATTTCGATGAGAGACTTGGTTCCGTTGTCGTATCCTTTGTTTAGGCTGGACACCATCGGTGCTGCTTTTTTGGTTGCTTCGGTGAAACTCCCTATGGTTTTGACAGCTTCCTGCTGGATTGGAAGTGTCCCATTCAGTGCAGACTGATAGGTCGCATGGGTTTTCACCATGTTTTGTAGGGATATCGCTCCACTGTCGTATTGTTTGTTGAGGGATGATGCAATGGTCCCCGCTTTCTTGGATGCTTCGGTAAAACTATTGACTGCCTTGGTGCTGGATTTCTGTATAGGCAACGTCCCGTTCAGCGCAGACTGATAAGTAGCGTGCCTTTTTATCATCTCAGAAAGAGATGCATTGCCCGCATCGTATGCTTTGTTAAGATTGTTTGTGAAAGGTGCGGCTTTTTTAGATGCGTTCGTGAATTCACCAAGAGCTTTGACCGTCGCCTGTTGCTTCGGTAGGGTCCCATCCAAGGACGATTGATATGTACTATGCGCCTTGATCATGTCCTGCAATGATACCTTGCCGGCATCGTATTGTTTATTGAGGGATGTCGCCACCACCCCCGCTTTCTTAGATGCAGAGGTAAAACCTTGAGTTTCTTTTGTAAGACTCTGCTGTACTGGGAGTGTTTTGTTTAATGCAGATTGGTATGTGGCCTGCTTTTTAACCATCTCAGAAAGGGAAATAGACCCTTCGTCGTATTGCTTGTTGAGCTTGGAGACGAAACCCACTGTGTTTTTAGACGCTTCAGTAAAGGCTTTTTGAGAAGATACCGCCTTCCCCATACTGGCTTGATAAGTGGCTTGCTGTTTAATCATTTCTTGCAGGGAAATGGCGCCATCGTCATATGCCTTATTGACTTGGTTGATAACCGGCCACCCTTTTTTCTTGGATGCCGTAAACTTATCAAAAGAAACAGTACCGTTGGTTACGCTTTTTATCTCATCCGCAATGCTGTTCCGCGTTGCATCGATCTGGCCATTCAAAACTTTTTGAGTGATCGTCGCAAGATTTGTTGCTTCTTTAAATTTCGCCCATTTTTGCTGCGCAATGCCTACCTTTTCAGAAGTTGTATTAAGTGCATTTGATGCTGTTGCAAAAGTAGATGATTGGTTGCCGACCTCCCTCGTTAATTGACGAATCACCTTGTCGGCTTTATACATAGCCTGTTCGGTGTCTTTGACCTTTAGAGCGTTGTCTTTGTAATGCTTGGATAGTTCAGATAAAGTTGTGGTGAACCGTTTTCCGTTTGACTCCGCCTTCACCATGGCTTTTGCATAAGTGGACAAAGATTCGCTGGCAGTTCCAGTCGCCTTTTCAGCCTTATTCGCCTGCTTAGACAGATCCGCCAACGCCTGGGTGCCACCGGACTTCTTAATGCCGGCCAGCGACTTGTTTAACCCATCTACGAGGGTTTCAAGCCGCTTTACCGCCGTCTCAAATGACTGATCCAGTTCTCCCTTAAACAGTGTCCCAAGCGTCAGCTTATCCATGATTACCTCTTATCTATTGCTTCCTTGCCACCCAATGGGCTATCCACCTCAACCCATGCCTTATGGCGTCCCATCATTTCTTCCGTCAGTCGTTGTCTTTCTTCCATGGATAAATGGTTGTATGAATCCGGGTCCCCAGGCGTTCCACCAGAGACTTGTTTCGGCTTTGCGGTTTTTGTAGGTTCGTCATCAAACTTAACCCCATGGAATGCTCCTTCCATTTTGAGCCTGTCAACCATCCGCTTTTCCGTATGCTCAAACAACGTGAGCATCTGTCCGAATGTTACGCCGCCGTCTCGGTAGGACTTTCGGTAGAAGTCGTCAAGGCGGTAGGCGTATCGTTCGCAGACGGTTGTGACGGCCTCTCCGATTGAAACAGTTCCTTCACTTTCTCGGAGAGGCTTTTGAAGTTTTTTGCAACCGACCCATAGTTCACATCAAAAATGACGTCCGCAATTTCAACGGCCTGCGTGTTACTCAGATCGTTCAGTACGGATTCGTCTTCTTCCGTAACCATGGTCAGGATTTTACTCAGGTTCTCCTGAAGCATCTTGACAATGAAAGAGACAACGGCCACATCACCACCGCCTGCCTCTATCTGGGCCTGTGCCGATTTCGTCACCATCTCGGTCAACGTCAACTGGTCCGCCATGGAAAGCGGGTAAATCGTGATTTTCCGTAAATTACGGATACCGATCTCGACATCCGTAATTTGTGGATTCAACCTTGCTTGTTCTTCCGGCATAGTCTTTCTCCTTATTTTCGTGCCGGGGCCAGTCCCCAGCACGATTTATCTAGGGTTTACGCCCAGGCAATACGACCCAGCGGTTTATCGTCCCAAATGGCGTTTCCGCCGGAGACGTCGCTGGAAGCGTTCTTGGACTCAAAGGTTACGGTCACAGCCGCAGAATCCTCAGTGGTGAAGTCCGTTTCCACATTTGCGGACACCTGCGCTCTCGGAAAAATGAACGTCATGGTGTTGCTGCCGTTGGGGTAGGTGTAAACACCTTCAACCCGCAGGTAATCCGGCGCGGTACGACCACCCAGCACAATCTCTCCGGAATGGGCTTCGTCGTAATCGCTCGCGGGATCAATCCCGTTGGCCAGCGCCATATTGTACGGGGTGATCTCCCTGAACGCACATTCAAGGGCCGCGCCTTCACGGATCGGAACCGTGTAGTCCTCGATCAGGGGAAAGCCGGATTCCAGCTTGTACCAGTCGGTGTTCCCCACGAATTTGGTGTTTGCCAGTGCCCCGATAGAGTCACTGGAGGTGAGTGCCGCACCCGGTTGTGCAATGTAGGTACTGGATGTACCAACACGAATCTGCATCAAACCGATTGCAACGGTGGAAGTGTCTTTGGTTACGGGTCCTTGTCGAGCCATAATCGTTCTCCTTTCAGCCGGTAAACGGCGTCAAAAATCTTCAAATAGCCGGATTTCAGTAAGAACTGATTGTGTTCGGTAGGACCGATTGAAAAGCTTCGGGATTAGCCGATTGAGCGTTTCTGTTCTTCCACGAACGGGAAGTAGTTTAAAATGTTGACGTGGCCACAGGTGCGCCGAAGGCACTTTATTTTCAGGTTCCCGTGGATTGTAATGTCTACGGGTGGGTTCCCCGGATCGCCAGGGTTCCTGCCGAAGACAAAACGATAAAGACCGTTTGGAAGTCTCTCTATCAGCCTCTTACCACACTCTTCGCAAACAATAAAGTTTTTTTCACTCATATCTATACCTTGGAAGAGAATCTTAAAGTAACGGTTAAAATTTTGAACTTGGTGCCGTCCTCTGTTTCGAACTGCCTGGACTCCATGACGTCCTGCACCAGGAAGCCCCCAGGCTGTTGCGTCCATACACCGGAAGCGCGACTGCGGTATAGCGGGAACCTGGCCATGCCGTCCGTCTGCGTATTGTCCGTAAGGTAGCTAAACGCCTTATCTCTCAGCTGCGCCAGCTTAAAACCTTCTCCATCGGACCGGGTACAGCAGTAGACATTCAGAACGTGGGTCGATAGATCGCTCAATCTCATATCACCAAAGTTGATACTCACCCATCGGTCAACGGAATGGCCTTGGACGTTGGGTGTACTCAGATACTTGTCAAAAGACAGCTGGACACCCTCGGTTTTATAGAGTGTGTCCACAAAGTATTTTTTAATGGAGTCCCGAATGTTGCTTTCCTTGGCTGTGGCATCAAGAGACATATTTCATCCTCGAATCCAGGTTTATTTGAACGCTGGTCATCCGTCCGTCTATCCTGCTAAGGATTACGTCCCGAATCGGAACACCCGTTTCCCGTTCCAGTCGTGACATCTCTCGATACAGCATGTGCGCCAGGTGTGACGCTTTTTCATTTGCCGATGTCATTGGACACCTCGTTCAGTAATTTGAAAAACGTATTTTTAAGGAACTCCGTAGAGTCCACCGCTTTCGGTTCGTCCCCGTCAAACTTAATCTCAGCGTTTTCCAAGGCGTCAAGCGTCATGTTGATTTCCTTTACACTCATCTCAAACGTCACATGGATATCCTTGGGTTCTATATTGACAACTCTCATCGCCAGTCCGCCTTTATGCGTTTTTTCATTTCTTCGCCCCGCTTCTGCCATCCGTCCTTGGCGTACTCTTTCATGGTGGGTTCAAATACAGGCCGGCGGTGTTCCTCAACCCGTCCGTACATCTCAATGGACTTGGGTGGTCCCTTCGGGCCTGACTTGCCTTTACCGAACCAACTCTTCCCGCCTGAATCCATTGCTCCAGGCTGAACGCCGCCCAGATACCCATCACCGAAGCGGTGTGCCCCCAGAGATTTCACAAGATCACCCCGGAGCTTCCACGGAGAAGGATACCCCACCCAGCCATACTCATACTTCCAGTTTCGATACCGCTTGCTGTACGGTGGGCTTGGGTGAGTTCGCTTCTGAATGTTTTCCATGACCAGCTGATAGTAGTCCACGGCACACTTAAACTGCATGGTGTCCTTCCCTTGTGTTTCAATGGTTTGGCGAATCCTGGCCAACGCATTGAACAGTCGTTTTTTGTCGGACTCTTTCACTTCAAGCTTTATCATGGACCCACCCGTTTAAAACCTTCTCGAACCGCACTTCCTGCTCCGGCATGAGAGACCCGTCTCTTAGCGTAATATGTCGCCTGAATATCCGTGGCGAATGGGAAGCGGTTTTGCCGTCCGTCTTAAAAAGAATCAGCACATCCGCATTCGACTCTTTCAAAAAAACTTTTAACCCTTCCTTCAACCGCTCATCGATCATTTCATCGTCGTATACAACGCCGTACCAGTCTCCCCTATCCGTACTATTGATTTCGTCTAAACTCGCAACACGGTGGACCTCAGAGGCCAGAGCACCGAAGGAATCGACGGTTTCCCGTTCGTCTTTTGGGTCTGCACAACCGTTCACTACAAAAAGCGTCATCATCGCAGCAACTCCGGGTTTTTAAACTCCGTTTCCAACTCGTCACGCCATTGTAATATTTCCATACCGGACAAATGTTCCGTTCTGGCCATGGGTTTGTAATCCCCAGGCGTTCCCTTGTACCACCCCGGTTTTCCATTGTACTCAAACTGAATCCCCCATTTTTCAGGATTAGCAAATATCTTAGACCCAGGCATGGGTTGAAAAACTGAGATGTCCAGATCATCCGGTTCCGCCTCGTATATCCAATCTACCGTTTCCATGAGGGTATCTATCCGTTCACCCGGCAACCCGACAATTAAGAACGCCTTGGCGCGAATCCCGTGGTCATGCAACCGTTTCACGGCATTCGTGTTCTGCTCCCTTGTGGTACCCTTCATATTCCTTTTAAGGATCTCCGTGGAACCGCTTTCGATCCCGATACCCACCTCAACATCCCCCATCTGTCTCAACAACTCACAGGTACGATCATCTAAAAGGTTGCTCCTGGCAAAGCACCGGAACTTGTATTTCCCACCAATTAGCTCGACAATCTTTTCCAGCCGTTTCTTGCTGGCCACGAACACGTCATCAAATATCATGAACGCCTTATAGCCATACGTTTCATGGATATGCTCAATCTCCGCAACCGTTCTCTCGGCAGACTGCATCTTGAACTGATTGTCTATCTTGCCGCAGAACGAGCAATTATACGGACAGCCACGGCTTGTCATGATTGGTGTGGCCGGCTCATTGTCCACCAGGTAATGATACTGTTGGATTGGCAGAGCGTCCCTGTCCGGGAATGGGTAATCATCAATCTCAGGCCGAAGATTGAAGTCAAGCTTCCGCCCAAGCAACTGCTCCATGAACTTCATTAACGGGTTCTCACCGTATTTACAGGCGACATGGGTAAACCCACGGCGCAGGCACTCTTGCGGCATGTGGGTGGCATGGGGTCCCCCCGCAATGACCTTTCGGCCTTCCATATTAAACTGTTTCGCAAGTTTGAACGCTTCATCCCGTTGTGGTGTGGTGAAGGATATCCCGATAATATCCGCTTCAGCCATGTCCGGTGTATGACCGATGCCCAGGTCCAGGCATTGCACCGACACCCCGTGTTGCTTCAGGTAGGCAGACAGGTACAATATCCCAAGCGGTGGAAATACGGCCTGGTCCAACAAGAACGGGCTTTGCGGAAATATCAGTGTGATATCAGGCTTCAAGGTACACCTCCAAAAGTTTCAGGACCTTCTTGTGGTGGTCCCGATTGGCCTTTCGGCATTTGGCAAGAAGTCCTTTCGCCGGTTTCGGCATGGCAAAGAACTTGCTTGATTTTTTGTTGTGATAAACGACTTCCCGACCCAGGAGCATGGCCCAATAAGCGCCATGATAGGAATCAGTATGGACAACCTTTGTGCTTGCGATCATGTCTATTAGATAGACAATATCAGCGCTTGTGTGGCGCATACCGTTCATCCCCATGGAATCGCCATGCCCAACAAAGCACTCATCCCTTTTAACCCCTCGCCTTTTCAACAAAGGACTCATGCAACTGGCGCACGGCACCCACGGCAAAACGGTCCCCATATCTCGCACCCCATGCAGCCGGAACTTATTAATAAACGACTCAGGGTAGGCAATTGTGTTCATGCCATGGACGTTATGCCCGACACCCCAGGATACCAGCCACGGGGATAGTTCACATAAGTCCTCAAGGTACTGCATGACTCCGTGGTTGTAATCCGGGGATGGTAGGTGGATCAGACCGCCGCCGCCGTAAATGATAAATTTTCCCCGCAGCTCATCCGGATCGTAATCGTCCACGGCAACCTTTTTGACTTCGCATGGGAACTTAAAGTAATCCAGCGGAGACGCCATCGCATCGCCAATGTTTTTGCTGTTCTTGAGATACAGGTTGTAAATCAAAACGGCACCTCCACGGAACCGAACCGGCTTCCGTCCTTTATCTTGTCAAAGAACCACTCATACCGCCTGGCCATCAATTCCGCCGTAAAACGGCTTTCGAACTGGTCTCGACAGTCTTTTGGATCGATGGTGTGAACCTGGTTAATCAATGGAACGCCTGTGTCAATGATTTCATCCAAATTATCAGAGGAATAATGAAGCACAAAACCATTGACTCCATCCTTAATAAACTGATCCGTTTCAACGGAACATGGTTTTTGGGTCATGCTCATCCCGACGACTGGGGTCCCCATGGCCATTGCTTCAAGCATGATAATCCCCGCATGCTCGCGCCACGTTGAATTGTTCGTATAAAGCAAACACTTGGCCTTACTCATTATTTCGTACTTCATGGCATCGTCTACACCGCGAACCCAGAACACATCCTTATCGTCTATGTAGGGGGCAACTTCATTCCAGAAAGTGCCAGAGTTATAGGGCGGTCCCATGACAACAATTTTCAATCCAGCGGCTTTCGCAAGCTCTATACCAGTCCTTGGGGCTTTGCCGCCTTCCAGCTTTCCGATCCAGCAGGCATAATTTTCCTTGTCAGGTTGGAACTGATACAGGTTTTCAGGCAAACCGTAATAGATTTTGGTGCTGGGAACCCCGTCACCCAATAGGTCCTCTTGAAGTAAATTCGAATAGGAGATGATATTGAACGGATTTACCGGAAACTCGTATTTTGCATGCGTCCATTTGCACCATGTAAGCTCGGCATAGGGCCATAGCTCGAAAACATCCGGATTTCCTTTCCCAAAGTATCCACAAAAATAAACGTCCGGTTCGATGCCGGTTGTTAAAGAATATTTCACTGCGGCTTTAAAATGAACATCATATTGGTCATTCATAGGCTCAACGGGTATATATTCTTTGATGGGGATTCCGGTAAAATCAGATCCATCTCGCATAAAACAATAAACATCATGCCGTTTTGCTAACTCCTCAACCAAGTATAGAACGATGCGCTCTCCTCCGTAGCTCATTGATTTTGATACGGGGAATACATTATTAGTCATGAATATGGTAAGTCGCTTCATAAAGATCCTCCGAATGCTAATGACGGTTGAAATGGTGAGTCAATTTTGGCATTTTTCACCCTATTTTCATGAGCAGGCAATAACTGTAAATTGCTTAGGCACCAACATTTTGCAAAGTCAATATCTTCAGGTGTTTCATAATTAAAAACGGCATTTGGTATTTTATGGTCTATATGTAGGTCCCCATTTAAAAAGTCTTCCCATGTAAAACCTTCAGGCATGGTGCGTTTTAAATGTTTGGCAAGGTCATCTACCGTATAGCCAACCAGTTTTTTCCATGACCTCCCACCCTTCATCGCCAAGGACTTCCACAAGGCTGTCCCCATCCTCTGGGATAGCCTCCACTTCAAATTGTTTTTATTGTGCTCCCTGTTGCGCTTTCGGCTTATCCTTCTATATTCGGCAACTTTTTCTGGATTGTTTTTCTCAAATATTTTTACTCGCTCGTAGTGCGAGGACTTATTTTTTTGGTAATATTCCTTCTTTTTTGCCAAAATAGTTTCTCGATTGTTTCGCCTATATTCGGCCATCTTAACTTTCATCGAGTCCTTGTGGCTCATGTAGTATCTTCTTGTTTTTTCTGAGTGGCAAGACTTGCACATCCCAACATAGCCGTCTTTGTTTTGTTTTGATTTATAAAAATCGGTTAAGGGTTTCTCCTCACCACACTTGATGCAAATCTTCATATTTTTCTCCCGGCCACATCGCATGGGTATGAAATGTGGTCCACATACTCCAAGACCCGCTTATAGGGCCATGAATTGAGTTGCTTTAAGACGCCTGAATAGTAATGGGACCATGAGAACATCAGGTATCGTTGTGGTTGCATAGGCGGGTAAAACACCGCATGCTTTCCAGCTGACATCAAACCAAGAATATGCTCCAGCCACGGGTTCCTCGGATCGTCGTCATCGCCGTATTGCTTGTACAGGTACTCTGAACTCCTCAGACAGGCTACAATCTCCAGCCAGTCTGACACGCCGGGTGAGCACATATCCCTGGTTGTCATAAAAAAACGGGTGCTGGCCCACCAGTAATTTTCGAACCGTGGGTCAATAACAGGTGCGGGTGAGTAGGCGCTTGGGTATGAGATATACTGATACTTGCCTTCATCCAACCATTGCAGCCATTCATGGATCACTGACGGGTCATTGATAAAGGCGTTCATGTCTCCGTCAAAATGAACCAGAATGTCGCCCCTGGAAATGGTCATGGCGTTTAAAAAGTTCAGATCATTCCACTTCTGGAACGGCTCCCCCAAGAACTGTTCCGTATGTTTGTTGAGCACCAGGTTGTCTATGGTCCCTTCAGCCTGCCGATCCAGTAGCCATGTTTCGATATCCCTCGGCAGCCGTTCGTGAACGTCGATAAAGACCGTGGTCTCCAGATCATGGCCTTCAAAAAACCGGATCTTATTCAGAACCCCGTCCGTAAAGAAGTCCAGAGAACGGGTGCCGTTCATCATGGTGCCTTGGACGGTTTCTTCTTCCATAAAACCGGGTCTGGTATCGAGATTGATAACGAGACTGATCATAGGACCCTCTCCATCATGTCCCTCTGAAACTGTCTCAGTGTATACCCATCGAATGGCGACACCGGCTCTCCCGACATCGGGTGGAACCGCACATCCCCCGGGAACTCATAGGGTGAACCATCGGGGATATTGACACCCATCCGCACCGCATCCTCATCGCTGACATTTTCAATATGATCGATATGACAAAAGTAACAGTGGTTCGGCTTTTCGTTGAACCGCCCCGTTCGGCCACATTGTTTGCAAAAATAAATGGTCATATTTCAATCCCCCTACTCTGGCATTCGGAAAGCACAAAAGGCAGCGCCTTCTGACTCAAGTGTGTATCGTCCTGGTAATACTCATGCTGCTCAAAAATCTCGTAATTGTATGCCCAGTCGAACACCGACAAGCACCTGTCATCACTCCAGAATCTCATGTAGGCGTTAAAGAGCATGCCTGCCGCCGTGATATCCAGCCATGTTCCCACGGCAGAATCGATATCGTCATCCGGTTTCAGCTTAATGACGTGCGGCAACAAGGCGTACACCTCAAATCGATCCATATACGTCTCAAGCCCAGTCGTGTACCTGTTGACGATATCTTGGACCACTTGACACTTAGGCCCAGGTTGTTTCATCACATGACACCGGCAGTCGATCTCACCAAAGCTGAAAATAACCGTTGAACCTTCCGGTATTTTTGAAAGGTACTTGTCCACCGTAACCGTAACCGGGTGTTCAGGCTGACCGAAGTTGTATGCCAGATAAGCAGATACGTTTCCCGTCCTGAAGTTCGGTAGCAGATCCCCGTGGATATTGGGAAACCCTTCCGAGATATGGTCTTGCCCTGAGAAGATGGAAACGTGGCTGTCACCTATGACGTAGTTCATCGGTTCTCCTCCCAGTAGGACGGAATGGCGTAATGTGCGATTTCCGGTTTCGGGTCGCACTCAAACACATCTGCTTCCAACCCCAGGTGCTTTCGCCTGGCCTGGTTCCTGAGCCACTGTCGCTCAATACTGTCCCGACATCGGGAATCCTCTTTGCCGTGGTAATGGATAATATCCGCCTGAATGTTTTTGCTGGTGAACAAGCCTTCTTTCAGCCCAAACATAATGTGGTGCGGGGAATTGACCCAGTGCATACCAAGCTTGCGTCGAATGATCCGCAACTGGTAATCCGGGTATTGCCCGATCTGGTGAGATACAATCCAGAACCCGTCCTCTCCGGGAATGGCAAAGGGTGAATCCGGGAACCGCATCAGTTCATAGGACTTTCGAGACACATGCACACAGTCCACATCCATGCCGTTTTTGTCGATATCGGCCAGAAGGGATTTCAGTTCAGGAGAGCATTGTTCATCAAAGTCCAGGATAAAAAATATATCGTCCATGGGAATATACTGAAGCAGAATGTTGGACTGAATGACTTCTTGAGCATGGAACCATTTCTCCCACTTGTGCTGATAGACTTCGACTTTCTTGAACTCTTTCAACTCAATCACCGTATCGTCCGAAGAACAGCCGTCTATGACGATGATTCGATCCACCCAGGGCTCGTCGTGGATGTCACCGATCACGGGTTTGACGGATCGCTCCTCATTGAGGCATTTCATTGCGATGATCATAACAACCCCTCCAAAACATTTCTCACCGTCACAGGCGAGATTGAATTAATACACGGACTCTGACATTTCACCTTTCCCCGTTGCGGTGTGCTCCAGCAATGGCTCAACGGCGCACACACCTTCAACATATCCGGTTCCAGGTTAATGAGTTCGGCGCCGTGCTGCATCCTGGGTTGGACTACCCGTGCAGGTGCAGGTCCGTATAACACCACTGCATCGGTTCCCACCGCACCGGCCATGTGGCTCAAAAAACTGTCAACCACAACAGCTGCTTTTGCATGCTTCATCACCCAGGCAGACTCCCGCCATGAGAGTTTTCCACATAAGTCAATATCCGCGCCGCACCGAATGTCAGACGCGGCCCCCAGCTGAATCACAGGGATATCCAAACCCTTAATCACCTGATTCATGTGAGCGTAGGCCCGGTACTCTTTGCTGCCGCCTGTGGTATGAACCACAAGGTAGTTCCCGTCCGTCAAGAACCCTTCCGGTTCCACCGGGTCAATGAACAGCTCATCCGATTCCACATTACAGAAATACGGGTACATGCTGTAAAGGGTCACATCCAGGTTGTTCCATCCACCCGGAAGTATTTTTTCACCGTGCGGGTTATAGTGAACAAGGTACTGCTTAATCAGGCTTTCATCCCACTCGATCACCTGATCCAGGTAAGGGTTGTTTTCCACGATCCCGGCAAAATGCCGCTGGGTCATGTAAACCAGCTTCATCCCTTTGTGACGCTCTTTGATTCCCTTAAAACATTGGGTTGTCATGAGCACGTCACCGGCTGAAGAGTGCTGGGCGAACAAAACAGCTTCGATCTTTTTGACCTTTCTTTTTTTGGACGCGTCGTTTAAAAGGTCGTTGATATCATCCGTCTTTGAGATCCAGTCGTTGGCGAACTCAACGCTCTTGTGCCTCATTACCTGGTTCAGCTTTTCTGATTCAGCACACCGAATAATGGCGTCTCGGATATCCTCCACTCGACATGCTTTTGACTCAACCGATACGTTTTCACCCTTTCCCGACATCGGGACGAAAGCCAAATCCCGACAAGGGACCAAATACCCGGCGTCTTTCAACAGTTCCGTCTGTGCCGTTGTATCAGACCCGATCACCGGCGTTCCACAGAGCATGGCTTCAATGGGTGTCCATGACAGCCCTTCCTGCATGGAACAGTTCACCAAATAATCCATGGCATTGTATACCATCGGCATTTTATCCCTCGCATAGGTCACGCCCTGCTGTTTAGCCACCAGATCACCACTCTGAGCACCGTACATGCCGGCAATCTGCTTCAGGTTGTAAATCCCGTTCAGGTCGGTGTGTAGGTAGAGAACGGCTTCCGGAACGTCCTTTTTCGCCTCAAAAAACGCTTTAACCAGTCGTTCGGGAGACTTGCGAATCTGGTTTTGCCCGACAAAACCAAATATCTTGGCGCCTATCGGGACATTCGGGAAGACCTCCTGACGGGCCTTGAACAGATCATCCCCCTCCAAAAGCTTGAAATGCTCCCACCCGTTCAGACGGGGACGGTAATAACGGATTTTTGGAACGTGATCCTTGAGCATGTCATACCCGTACTGGGAGTACACACACGGGAAGTCCAGGTCGTTCAGGTGTGGCAACCAAGACTTTTCGAGAGACCAGAGATCGTATGGAAATATGGCAATCCATTTAAATTTCTTTGCGTCCCGCAAGTTCCGAAGATGCTGCCAGATGGGAAGATACCGCCAAAAGTCAATCCCGACCATGACCATGAAGTCGAAGGTGGTTTCCTGAATGATAGACAAAAGACGGTTCATGCCCCAGTAATCCTCCGGAATCGACCCGTTGATCAAGGTGTACGGCAAGGGATCAAACGCCACGGATGATGGGTTCACATTCCCGACAACAAAGCAGCAGGCCCGGTATTTGTCGTGATCCAGGTCATCCAGCATCGCTGCCAGCATGTTCGAATTTCCAGTTGTGCCAATGGGGGTTTCCCCAATGAATAATACTCGTTTCATGCTTTCCTCCAGGAGGATTGGTTTATCTTCGATCTTCTTCTACAATCAGGACGTCAACGTCCGGGTATCGCCTGGTTTCAATCGTAGCAACCATGTAATATTCACCTGAGTACGGTTGCCATCTGTCCATCACCTGAGCGCCAACCGAATGAGGCAGCAACACCTCATCTTTCTGTAATCCCAAAAGCGCCAGTTCGTTTTCCGTTTCAAGATCGTTTCCATAAAGCGCCGCCACCTGCATGGCATCACAGTTGTCTTTGATCACTTCCCACGCAGTTTCTTTATGGTACTGATTCATCGGATCGTCCCACGTTTCGCCACTGGGACGCATCAGCTCACCGCTTGAAACATTGCATTTATACAGAACTGCCTCTTTTTGAACCACGGCGTTTTCAAACAACTCCGGTAGCATGTTTGTGACAAGAAACCGTTCGCCAATGATGTCAAACTCGACCACATCGCCGGTAACGGCCTGGGTATCATATCCAACAGTGCTCCGACGAAAGCTCTCTATTGTAAGGGGCTTTGTAACCTGGGAAGAAAACTCCAAGAGTCCGTACTCACCCGATATGTTTCCCGCATCCCTGACAATGGTATAAGTTGATCCAACGTCAGCAATGGCTTCTTTTATATCGTCACCGACACTCATTTATGAATTCTCATTCGGCGTAATGACCGTCTGGTTCTCGCTATTATATGTGGTCTCCCGACCCGTTTGAGGTTCGTATGAAAAGCCCGCGTCTATTTTCGTTCCGGCGATGGCATAAGCACTAACATCCGCAAACTCGAACGCAAATTCATTTTGCGCTTCCACAAAACTCTTATCCAACATTTCAATGACTTTGGTATAGTGATCAAACCGATGTTGGAGATGGATATTCTTAAATCTGAACTTTGCAGCGGATTCCGACATCAGGAAAAAAAACAAATGCCGTTTGGCCCGTTCCATCAACCACTTCACTTTGAAGTCCGTTGATTGGGGAAGACTCCATCCCGTGTCCCGTTCGGCAGCGGATATGGCATTTTCATAATCATCCGAATCCAAGCTGGAGGACAATCCCTTCACTTCCGCTTGAACCTGCGCGATCATTTCGTCCCGTGTCATTGCTCTTACCTGTGCTTAATCGTCATATGACGTTTCAAAGCGGCTTCCGTTTTTCCGGTCCAACCGCATTCCTGACAAACACTTTGTTTTGCATCAACCACCTCGGGTTGACGGGTAGACGTTTTCTCTTGTTGCGGTACTTCATCCGATGGGTAATCTCCCCATGGCGATTCTTCCACAACGGGTTCTTCAGTCTCGATTTTCGTTTCCGTCACGGCAAATGGGTTCTCGGCCATGACTTTGACGGCACTACCTCCAACCTCTTTCAGAATATCACCTGGGATCGGGGAAACAGCGTCGTCAAACACTGTCCCCTTTCGCCAGATGCTAGATCCTTTCAATGTCACTAGAACTTCGATCCTCATCGATTGTCCTCCAGGTTAAGCGGGTTCAAACTCCACGGCGATAGCGAAGGTACCCATCTCCGTTGTAGGTGAAGCGGTCCTGGTGAGCGTCATGTCATAGGTAATTACGTCCCCGTAGGACACGTCATTCGCATCAGGATCAACAACCGCTTGTGTAACGCCGGTATCATCGTCAACCTTGGTTGTCTTGTTGGTGCTGGCTTCTCCGCTCACATGCGCGATAATCGGCGCAGTCGTCAGGCAAGTTGTGCCGTTAATCAGCACGTCGGCGGTCACTGACAAGGTGTTGGTATCATCCTTCCCACTGGCTCCGACCGACAACCACACATTGGAAATCTTACCGGCCACATTTGCCGCACCGAGCGGCATACCCGGACGACTGGCGGAAAACTCACCTGAAATCACCGCCATCATCGCAACCGAGTTATTGGCCGCCCACTGCTTACGGGCGCCGATGCTGGGGTATGGTCCACGTCTCTGTTCCATTCAGATCACCCCCTTTTAGGCTACCGTCAGTTGATAAACCGCGTCCTCATGATACAGAACCGGAAGGCCCTTATCCTCTACCCGCACAAAAATTCCATCAGGATCGCGTTTTTCCCAACGGTCAACCTGCTGGCCCCATCGCCTGTCAAGCTCATGAGGTGCTTTCATGAATTCAGCAATCGGTTCACCGTCAACATTATCCGCCCACATCACGAACTTATTGGTGGGTATAAACTTCTTGGTCATGTAGACATAATCCTCAGTCGCCTTGTAGCTGGACGAAAGAGTCCCGGTCGCCGTCAAGGTTCCGGAATTGGTGTTGACTGCTGTAATGGTTAAGGTTTCGGTTGTTTTCGCGGACACATCCAACACCGTCAGAGTGCCACCCACTTCAAAGTCAACCGTGGAATCCACATACACAGTATGGGGTCCGGCACCGGAACTGAGAGCCGTGGTCAACCATGCGCGAATCTGGTAAGCCTCGTCGTACAGGTGCATATTCCCGATACCAATCAGGTTCCCAATAACGCTCGTTGGGTTTGCGAACAAGTCGCCTTGACCGAACGAAGATTTTTGCAGAAGCGTCTGAATGGTATCGTCAAACACCATGTACTTCAGCACTTCACTGGTGAAGATGGCGTTGTTCAAAACACCGGCGTTGGCGTTACTGACTGCCAGTTTGGCCGCATAAATGTCCTGCACAATGTCACGCTTGGTCCCTTCATCCCACTTATAATCAGTGGCCAGAGACACCTTGTTGTCGTCCGGAATTCCGTAATCCAGAGTGATATACACCCCGTTTTTGTCCTTATACGTGAACCCGTCGTTACAGAGCATCTGCGCCCGCATCCACTCTTCCCTGCGGTAACTGCGGTTGCTCAGGTTCCTCACCTGGTTCCCAAGGGTCCTTTCCGCACTCTGGTACTTGCGGTCGGTTCCCACCTGTCGAATGTTGTTCAGAAAGGATGAACCAAAAAAGGTTCGTTCTTTCCAGAACGCAGCTTGCGCTGAATTCTGCCCAACACCGGGAATGGCCACGGCGGGAGACTCGGCGTCTTCAGCCGCGAACGGGGTTAAACCCCTGCTTCCGATCTGGGATTCCCACTCGATGTTGTCCGACTCATAATTAACAGCCGGAAAGAACTGGCTGAGAATCAAGTTGGGAGGCGTCATGTACTTCGTGACCAGCTTATTGAGAACTGTAAGCCTCAATGCTGATACGTCATTAATTCCAATAGGCATAACCTTTCACCTCCTTTCTTAGATGATCAGGTACGGCGTGCTGGCGGTCCCACCAAGGTCTGTCGCCACATCCGCGTTATAGTTATAAAGATTGTCCGAGTAGAACATGGCGTTCTTGATCACCAGTACACCCTGACCACCTTTGGCGTTCTCACCCACGCCGGTATCAACCGCCGCTTTCAAAACACCCGCAGCGCACACATACGGCGATGCCGTGGCGCTCTGGATGGTAATGACCGCACCCTTGGCAATGGTTTCCGAACCAAAAGAATTCGTTACCGTAATCTTCGCCATGTGGGTGTAGGTAGTTCTGTCAATGGCCGTAATAGCACCAAGGTCCGTGTTGCTCAGGTCGCTGTCGCCCGCAACCAGGTGGTCGCCAACCGCAAACTTGTAGCTGTCGTCCATGGTCACGTAACCGTCTGAACCTGTGGACGGATCGGCCACCAGAAACGCGGCACCGAACAAGTCCTCAACACCCGCAGCAACATTCCCCACCGCGTCAAGCCCGGTATAAGGTACATACTGACCCACCCGGTTCGTACTCTCCGTGATGATCCCCATAATGGCACCGGCTTTGATCACGCCGTAACCTGCGGGGATGGTAATCGCCCTCGCAAAGGCTTTGTCAGGATCGCTGTAAAACAACCGTTTCAGGTCATCCTGACCCCCCTGGTAAACATATGGTGTTTGTCCTAAAGGCATGTTACTTCACCTCCTTTCGCGTACCGCCGGAAGCGGCAAATATTCTGTCAACCAGGGCGTCATCCGCCTCGGCGTCAGCTTTCATTTTCTTGGTTTCGTCGTCCTCAACATCCCTGGACGCAAACCCGGTCCCCATCACAGACGATGTGGCACCACGTTTTTCCCAGTCCTCCACTTCGGCTTTCACCGCATCGGAGAACCCGGTCTTATCCAGAACTCCTTCCTGGACAAACTTTTCGTGAGACACCATGGTCTTCACTTTGTCGTGAAGCCGTACCGGAACGTCGCTGTTGGCGAGCGTCTTGGTCCAAATAGACTCAGCATCGGCCAGGATGTCTTTTTCCTGACGAATGGCTTCGGCTTTTTCCAACCGGCGAATCTTCTCAGTCGTTTCGGCCTCTTTTTCAGCCATGACAGCTTCTCTTTCACTGATTTCAGCACGCATCCGGTCCGTTACAGAACCTTCGATTTGCGCCACCAGATCCGGATACTTCTCTCGCAATTCCGCTGCATTCATGATTTTCACCTCCTTTTCTTCGGATTTCGTGTCAACTTGTTTTGTGGACATTTCAACGTCCTCCTCATTCGAGTTAGCGGTTAAATCTTCCAATATTCTTCCCGGCACCTCACTGAACGAAACCACTTCGTCCGCAAGACCCCGTTGGATTGCCTTTTCGCCCATGAACATACCTGCTTGGGTCGCTATAACTTCGGCCACCTTCAAACCCCGGTTCCGGGCAACGGTTTTCGTGAACAGGTCGTAATGATCCGCCACTTCCTCTTCCAGCATCATCTTCGCTTCATCGGACAACGGCCCATGGGGACTCAGGTCGGCTTTTCTCTCCCCTTTGTAGATCGTGGTGTATTTCATCCCGGCTTTGGCATCCGCTTCACTCTGGTCCCTGTGAACGGCAATCACGCCGATGGACCCCACATGACCGGTTCTGGAGAGAAAGATTTTGTCTGCCGCTGACGCAATGGCGTAGGCCGCCGAGAACGCACTCTCATTGGCACTGGCGTAGATGGGCTTTTCCCCTCGCGCTTCATAAATCTCATCCGACAAGTCCATCACACCAGACGCTTCCCCACCGGGAGAATCAATGTCCAACAGAATGGCATCGGTGTCCGCAGCAAGTGCGGCTCTAAACTCGTTCCGGATGTCATCGTAAGACTGAAGCCCGCTCATGGCATCCAACCCGTGGGTCCGGTTCACCAACGACCCATGGACTTTCACCACACTGATCGCCTTCGGAACGTCCAGTTCCTTGCGCCCGGTCGCTTCGTACCCGAGAGTCGCAAGCTCCACGTCCTCCACGCCAATCCGCTCTCCAATCACTCCCAGGATCACATCCAGCTTATCCGGCAGGATCATCAGCGGCGTGTTAATGACTTTGCTGGCCAGTCGGCTAAGGTTTAGTTTTGGCATTGTTCTGGTTCTCCTTCTTGATAGGTTTACCCTTCCCGTCCTTCTCCTGCTCCTCGGGAGGTGTGCCGCCGCGTCCCTGGTTGTCCCTTTCACCGTTACCGCTACCGTCCTTCTTCGGGACACCGGGCTGGCTGCCTTTGGCCGGTTCCGCCTGCAACCGCTCCTGGAGACCTTCGGCGTCCATGGCCAGTGGGAGTTCCGGATACTTCTTCTTTTCCGTCTCGTACTTGAGCCGCAGTTTCCGGAAGTTCCCGAACCCCATCTTCCTTGTCAGTTCGCTCAACGGAATGCCGGCAGTGTCGTGCAGGGAGGCGTGCTTCGAACCAAAGAACGCTCGGCTTCTGGCCTCGGCGTCGTTCACTTCGCTCATGGGAAAGGCGATGTCCACCAGCGCTTCGGGTTTTTTATCCACCTTAGCGAACTTCGGTTCCTGATTTTTAAAAGTCGTGGCTTCCTCCACCTTGAACTTCTCAGGGAACGCACTCACTTTGCTTTTCAGAAAGAAGACCGCGCTCCAGAAGTCGTAGCGGAGGAACTTTTCAAAGTAGTTGGTTTCGTCACTGGTCCGGTCGCTCATGGGACCCCGGCTTTCCTTCACCGAGGCGAACGTCCCCTTGGACTGGCCGCTCGACACGTCCTCCGGTTCGTTCAATCCGCTCGTCACCTGCTGCATGATGTCCGTATCAGAGTCCGAAATGTTGGGCAGGTTGGGATTAACGACCTTGATCTCCATGTTCGGCGGAAGAATCAGAGAGCCACCCGGAGTTTTGGGCGCCGCAATGCCGGTCTTTTGCTTGTCCGCGTCGGACATACTCATCCAGGTCATCCAGGCCCGAACGTCCGTGAACTGAAAAGTCCACAGGTAAGCACCGGCGGACTTTTTATGATCGATCTCGTATTTTTTTAGGGTTTCCCAATGGGTCAACCATTCAAGGATGGTTCTGACGTAACTGATGTTCCGTTTGGTGATGGTCGATTTATCCCACTCGACAATGAAGCGGTTAAACCCACCGATGCTTTTAAACTTCTGTTTTGAATTCCGACTGCCGTTCAACGCATCGGATGAAAACCCCCGCTGGGTTTTAGCAACGCCGATCAACTCAGGGTATCGGGCAATGAAGATGGAAGGGATCTGCTCTTTAACGTCACCGTCCTCCACGCAATAGATCAACGGCATGGTGGTTTTCTTCGGATGGTAAAGAATCCCGCTATCGACCTGGCCGGACTTCACGCAAGCCGGGTCAATAAAGTCCACCTCGACGAACCCGTCCTCATGAACCGTCAGACACAACCGCAGTTCACCTTCGATCAGGCTCCTGAGCACGTACTTCGGCCAGAAGTTGTAAAGGCGGTTCCTGGGGTCCAGCTCGGTTTCTTCAATGGCCGCCTGAATCTTTTGAATATCAGAACTGACTTCAAACCCAGCGCCGACCAATCGCCCAGCCAAGCCACGGAGCGCCGTGTTCACCTGGGGCGTCCGATGATATTTCAACCAGCATTGTTCCTGGAGAACTTCTCGGGTTAGAGACGAATCGTCTTTATTTGAACCGGATACGGAAAACCCGTCCGTGTCAGACAAATACGCACCTGTCCCACGGCGATCCCCTGTGTCAGGATCGTACTGCCACGGGGTACTCATGCTGATGCCGGGATACTCCCGCATCATGGCTTCCAGGTATTCATCCGGAATATCGTCAACGCTTATTTGTTTCTTTTCAGTCATGGTCCCCAAAATAAAAAAGCCTGCACAGGAAACAGTGGAGGTGGAACTGTTTCCTATCCAGGCTTTCGTGAAGCTCACTTAGTGGAAGATTTTATGCGGCGCTCGATGGCGCTCAAACTACCTATAGTTTATTAATGTAGCCGCATTTGCGGCATTTAATCTCTATTCCATGTTTTCTCTCTTTAAAAGATACGCCAGCGATAAACAAAAACCCCGAACACCTCACGCAACACACCTTAGCCGATTCCTTGTCGGGTCTATCTCTTAAAAATTTCTCATAAGGCCGCGTTCGTGCTACCATGTTAACAATCCCTTAACACATGTTAATTAACACTGTCAAGCTAATTTAATACACTTGAGACACTTTTTTTTCAAATTTTTTCTTCTTTTTGACAATAAACATTGACAAAAAGGCATAAAAATGGTTTAAAAACCGCAATATAAGTACAACCATACAAGGAGAAACAACATGGAATTCCTAAGCGTCGAACAAGTGGCTGAAAAGTTAAGCGTCAACAAAAGCTGGATTTACATCAAAGTCCGAGATAAAGAAAACCCCATGCCCTTCATCCGCGTCGGCAAGTACCTTCGCTTCGTATGGGAAGAAGTGGAAGAATGGGTCTTAAAGAGCCGGTAATCACTGGTAACTCGCAACCAAGCTGCGGTTCGGGTAAAAAAACCCGAAACTCTTCATCCCCTTCCGCTCCCTGAAGCTGTCAACCCCCAAGCTCAACCCACCGTAGATGGCACTGCCGAAGGCGAACATGCAGTCATCCTGTCGGCCATACTTCTCCCTCTTCTCAGGACTTCCGAACTTACCCTGGGTCGAGGAGGGGTTGTGGTCGAACACTGTCAACTCCTCTTTTAACAGGTCGTCATCTTTATGGCCCCGTACCCACACCCTCGGCGTCTTGAACCGACCGTTCTTGTACGCCAGGAACAGTTCCGTGAACATGGTCCTCTGAATGGAATACGTCGGATAGTAAATATGATCCGAAATATTATTCTCCTTACACCAGTTCACCAGATCCACCGCGCCCCACCGTTCCGTCCCGAAACTGTCAATCCCGTCGAACTCGTCTTTTATGGCAATCAGCGTGTCCTGGATCACTTCTATGGAATGATCCTCGATCACCGCCAGGTGCAGCAGGCAATACAGGTATCTCGGCGCTTCAGCTTCATCCACCGGGTACGGGTTCGTGCGGCTTCCCATCAACCCCTTCGCCAGAGCAATCACAATGGTTCGAGCCGCCGTTCTGGTTTTCATGGGGTCGGCACGGTCCATCCCGGTCAAGATCGCCCAGTCCGTGTCGTACAGTTCGCTCAAGTTATTCAAATCATCAAGGGTCGCCATGGCCGGCTTCCCACTCACCTTATCCCTTAATTCATAAACACTCGACACCGGCCACAGTCTTTTATCCATCCCTTCAAAAATATGAGAATGCTGCTGCTCCAACTGACTTACAATCTCGGGGTTCTTGACTTCGTCCAACTCCGGATCACCGTTGCGGCGAATAATCTTCTGCTCCTGCTGAATCAATTTATTCTTGGACGTGATAATTTCCATCAGCGCCGGGTGGACGTTCACCTGTTTATCAACACCGATGTAATTACTGGCTTCAATCAACTCATCCGTGAATACCCGTTCGGCGCCGGCAGACCACAGATTCTTAAAATATCGCTCAAATTCCCCGAACGGAAACTTCTCCTTATAAGAATCAAGCTGCTGCTGGGTCATGTTCGGGTTGAAAAAGTCCTTGTACGATCCCTTCGGACTGCTCCGATAAGAAAAAAACAACGCGGGGTCTTTTTGTTTGCGGTAGGTCTCGTACAGCCTGAAAAGGACGTGGCTTTTTTCCGATACCGTAGAGTCGATCAATCCCAATGCGTTCGGGATATTTCGTGTGGAACCGTCAATCTGAACAAAAAACTTCGGGTTCTTCATATCAAACATCTCTGAGAAGCTGTACGCTGAGATATTGGACATGATCCCGCTAAATGACGATATGGCCCGTATGATGGACTGACGCTTCCGGTTTCGGTCCACCAGGGTAATCTCTTTCTCCTTGATGTTCTTCCGGCCAATCATTGCCAAGAGCCTCGGGGAGTTCAAAATAATGTCTCGAATAATATCGTAGTGGACAAACTTCACCTGGGACGCCGAATTCGCTCCCAGCACGATCTGTTGCCGTGGCCAGTTGAAGAACTTCCACATGATGATCAGACACACCAGAAGGCTCTTGCCGTCTCCACGCTGCCAGCACAGAACAATCAGCTTATGGATAAACCGATGGTCTTCCATGCGAAGCGCTTCCTTCAGGATCTCCTGCTGCCCTTCCCACATATCCCGGTAGGACCTCCCGGTGTCGGGGTGCTTCGTATCCGGTAACTTGCCCATCAGAACCCACTTGGGAATGTTCTCACCAATCGGATGGATGGATACCCGGACATTATCGTTGCACCAGGCAATCATCCCTTCTCCACCGTTCCTGTATTTATCCGCGTCGTAGGCCATTAAATTTTTTCCATGCACTGGTTTAAAATATATGAAAGATGTTGCCTCTTATCAAAGTTACACAGAGAGTTGTACCTCGGACGATACGCCTCAATATTCGCTTTTTCAACAGCGTCAAGCTCGACAGCACTGACGTGGATTATCGCAAAGCTGTCAAACTGCTTTTCGCCATCCCTGACATGCGATGCAATTCTGCCAAAGACCTCTTTCGATTGGCCAATATAAACAATCTCGTCCCCGTCATATAAAAAATACACTGCCGGCGTCGTCGCTTGATCCAACGGAACACGCAGCTTTAATACATCGGCTTCTTCGTAGACGTAACCTTTGTTCCTAGACTCAACACTTTCAATTTCATTCCATAGCCATAAAGGGATATAAACAGCATCGTCCTCATCGCAGAGGACCTTCTGGTTCGTTTTGTTGCCGTAGGCTAAAATTGCTGAAAAGGCATCGTGGTCACTCAAGCGAAACCTTTCCGTAATTTTCCTGATATTGACTTTGCGCATAAACCCGTGATACTCCCGTCCCTGCTAATTTAAACTCCTTGAGTTAAATTAACTCTCTTCATCCTGGGACATGCTCTCATAATACCCAGGATCACCTCGCTCTAACAATTCCTCCATGGACTGCCCCTGCCCACCCACAGGCGCCACCCCACCGTACTTCTTCTTCCACTTATCATTTACCCCTAAATCCCGTATCTCCTTGCCAATACAACGAAGAATCTCCCGTATCTCAGCAAATACCGGGTGAATCTTAATGCTCCCCTGCTTATTCACATGCGATATCCTTTGGACCGAGTACGCCTCCTTCTTCATTCGAATCAACTGGTGGTACAACGGAATCAAGTGAAGACCAACCCGCTGCAACTCAACATCATTGCACAAATCCCCAATACCACGCTCTGGGTCGCAGCTAATCAAGTTATCGAAAATATTATTCATATATTTGACTTCCAAGCGACACTTCCCACCCTTCTCGTAGGGACAGTCATCGTAAACACAACACCTATCGTCGCATCTCGTCGCAGGGTCCCACCTTAATATCGCCCTGTCCCCCAACATCCCCACCGTAGGGTACAACTGGCCAGTCTTTTTGCGCTTTATCGCCATCCCAACCCTCGCTCTTCCACTTCCACGCCGTATCTATTAACAACTGTTAATCTGATTAACACATGCTCTTAACACCTGTCAAGGGTTTGGGACAGATCGTGTTTTGAGGACTTTTTTCCAGGGGAAATATTGTGACGGCTACCCCGTCCTGCTGCGGGGGTAGGGGGTCAGTGAGATAAATGAAGGGGTGTCCTATAACCTATCGGCATCACTATGATCCATCATTATGCCCTATAATGACTACTGCTGCTACTACTGCTGCTACTGCTGCTGCTACTACTGCTGCTACTGCTGCTGCTACTGCTGCTGCTACTGCTGCTACTGTCGTGCTGCTGCTGTAGGCTGTCGGGTGTAGGCTGTCGGGTGCAGTGGTGGTGGGTGCAGTGGTGGTGGGTGTCGAGTGTAGGGTGTAGGGTGTCGGGTAGCTGGCGAGTGTCGAGTGTCGAGTGTCGTGCCATATCCCGCACCGTCATCAATTACTTTCAAATGAAACTACTTCAGCACGTATTACTTCATCACGTATCACCCTTGACCCTTGACCATATCCGACACTCCATATCCATCAAAACAATATGCCATATCAGCTATATACTACCTGTCTCATATATCCCTACCCTAATTATGATACACCTAGGCTTCAAATCTGACCCACAATCAATGTCCTAGTAATTCAGTACAGTATAACCAATAATCCTAATATCCTAATCCATATCAACAACTTATCCTATTCCCTACCATTTTACTATGATATGAACCCATATATAGATATACCTTTACTCTAAAAACAATATGCCATTATCGTTATATAGCAGACTATAAGTACCTATCAGATACAAACATGGACTAATGCGGATTATTCGACAAACGTGGATTGTGAAGCGAATATGAGGACCTCAAAGCACAAAAAAACCCCTTGCCAATTAAGACAAGGGGTTTTTATTCCGAATGGGTGTTAAAATGCTACCTGTATCGAATGCGAATATCAGCCGGATTCGCATTATGGTAATCATCGTCATTGACAAACGCTGTTTTTTTCAAAGGCCTTTCACAGGCGGAGTGAAGTCTTTTACTTTCCACAAAAAACTCAGGAACATGGGAACGCGAATATACTTTGGCTTCATGTTCTGCTTTCCTATTTAACAACTTGCCGCGAGTAACATTGTGGAATTCAAAATTAATATCAGACGGTAGGTTATACCATACGGTATCGGGTTTTTTTGTCGGTTTTGAAACTGTGGGAGATGTGATCCTCAAAAACGGTTTTTTTCGGATTATGGTTCTCTTTTCCCCATTGCCTTTGGACTCTTTTACCGGCATTGCGGCATTGATTGATTGTTCAATTTTTTCCAGAACGTCATTGTTAAACGCCTTCCTGTATCTCAGATCACTTGTGTCAAGGCTATGGCATTCGATAGGATCATTCCGATAATCACAAGTGATTGCATCGGTTTTAATGTTTGCAGCTTTCAGCTTGTCAATGATGGTTTTTTTGATTCGATTAAATGTTCTATAAGTAAAACCGATTTTTTCAAGCGCGCTTGTAGCCACATAAACCCCGTTCACTTTCTTTGCTACTTGTTTCCCTGATAAGATGAATTCCAAAGCTATTTTTTCCCGTTCGTTCAGATACTCCAAAACAGCTTTTTCGTTCAAAACTCTCTTACGATTGACATTGCTTTCAATCTCAATGTTCTCGATAATTTCAGAATTGCTAATTGCATCGTTCCACAACTTCTCAGAGCGACCAAAGCGTTTTCTGGCAATACTCAAAACCAGCCTGTTGAAATGGTCCTGATCATTCATATAAAGCCTATCGTCGTCGTTTTCATACCATCGGAGCAACAATTTTTGAATTCCATCAAACATTGAATTCCCATTCTCACAAAATTCACTTTGACCTTCAGCAGATAATTCTTTTTTGAACAACTCATAAGGACCATTCAAGTCAACCATTCTTCTAGTCTTTTCCATAATCTTTTCCCCTTTCATTTTTCCCCTTGCCATTATTGACAAGGGGTTTTCGATTTAGATTTTCTTTTCAATCCAAACACCGTCTTTTTTAAAGATAACAACTTCCGGAATATGGTTTTCTTTTTGTTTAATGGGTTTTCTGATTTTTGTTTCGGTTAATTTTGCGAACTCTTGAACTGTCATAATTTTTCCCCTTCCGGCCGTGGCCACAAAAATAAAATAAATTTACAGGCATTATATAGGAGTGATTTTAGATGTCAATAGTTTTTTTGCATTCATGCTATTTTTTTCGGCCAATTTTTTGGTTGTGAGGTGTTTATAGATGTTAGTGGTTGTTTGTTTGTAGGTTTTGCCCTTGATTTTTTTTTGGCCGATTTTTTGGTTGTGAGGTGTTTAAGGGTATAAGAGTTTTGCCCTTGGGTTTTGCCCTTGGGTTTTTTATTTTTGGGAGAATATTATGTGTAAATGTTGTGGTAGTATCATTGTCTGGAACGGCAATATTGGCCATTGTCCGATATGCCATTGTCATTATCATCGTTAAAACCCTGTATCATGCCGGTTTTATGCCGGTATGCTAAAGGGCTTTAGCCTTTACGGATCACCATGGTCCGGTTTAACCACTATCCATGGTGTTCTGGATTCACTGGTAAAAACCTTTTCCCGTATCAATTCGGGGTAAATTGACAGCATGGTGAAACGCCATTGCCGCCTAAACTTGCACAAGGCGAT
>Ga0180431_10002088_pt1 | contig 27099 bp, 23 predicted proteins | sample SS_ome_11_FD_132459 | JGI IMG/M metagenome (GOLD analysis project Ga0180431, IMG submission 132459) | Hypersaline lake sediment archaeal communities from the Salton Sea, California, USA - SS_1_MS_1 metaG | ecosystem: Environmental > Aquatic > Non-marine Saline and Alkaline > Hypersaline >... | reverse complement strand
TCCTGAGTCTTTTTTGAGCTTTTCAGCCTTGTCTGTTTTTTCCCAGGTAAACTCAGGCTCTTCCCTTCCAAAATGCCCATAGCACGCGGTTTTTTGGTAAATCGGCCTTCTTAACTTAAGGTCAGCTATAATCTGACCTGGCTTGAGCCTGAAGTTTTTCTTCACAAGCTCAACCAGCTTGCCATTCTCAACTTTGCCTGTGCCAAAAGTGTCCAAAAACACTGAAACAGGCTCTGCAATGCCTATCACATATCCAAGCTGGACCTCGCATTTTTCCGCAAGGCCAGCAGCAACAATATTTTTTGCAATATAGCGCGCCATGTAAGAGGCAGAGCGGTCCACTTTTGTCGGGTCCTTGCCTGAATAGCATCCGCCTCCGTGCGCAGACATGCCGCCATAAGTGTCAACAATCACTTTCCTTCCGGTCATGCCAGTGTCAGCAGCAGGCCCTCCAAGCACAAACCTTCCAGTGCCATTTATAACTACTTTTGTTTCCTGCGAATAATACTTGCCAAGAGTTGGTTTTACGACTTTTTCAAGCAAATCACCCTTTATTTGCTCTGCAGTGATCTCCTTTCCCTCACGCTTTTCATCATGCTGAGCTGCAATCACAACTGTGGTCACCCGCTTAGGGGAGTGCTTTTCGTCATACTCAACAGTGACCTGGGTTTTCCCGTCAGGCCTAAGATAAGGAATCGTTTTCTTTTTCCTTGCCTGGGACATTGCATAAGCCAATTTATGGGCAAGGGAAATTGGAAGCGGCATAAGCTCAGGCGTTTCATTGCAGGCATACCCAAACATTATTCCCTGGTCGCCAGCGCCGATTTCCTCAAGTTTTTCCTCTTTTACCCCTAGGGCAATGTCTGGAGACTGTGCGTGTATTGAGACCAGCACCCCACTTCCCTTGCTGTCAAAGTAATATTCTGGCTTGCTGTATCCTATTTCGCCGATCACATGCCTTGCAATTCCCTCAACATTGCAGTATCCTTTTGTATTTATCTCGCCTGCCACAACAATAAGCCCGGTGGTGGCAAGCGCCTCTACTGCAACGTGCGCGTTTTCGTCCTGCCTGATAAGGTCGTCAAGTATTGCATCTGATATCTGGTCGCACACCTTGTCAGGGTGTCCCTCTGTGACAGACTCTGAAGTGAAAAGGTATGTTTTAGCCATGCAAATCACCGCACTGCTATGCTTCCCTTTTGCTTATAATATGCGCTGCCTGTTTTATTCTGATTGGAATACAGAGTTCCTAATGCTCATTTTAATACTGTTTGCACGAAATTAGCCTGCCCTCGTAGTCTAACTTGGATAGGACACAAGCTTGCGGAGCTTGGAATCCGCGTTCAAGAACCTTTTTTGCTTCGCAAAAAAGCTTCACCAAAAAAATGCAAAAAAGGTTGGACAAATCGCGGCGGGGGCGTTTTATTCCAAAAGAGGTGAGAAAATGAGAAGAAGAAGAAAATCTGCAACGAGAAGGCAGACAAGAAAAAGGGCAAAGGGAAGAAAATAAAATCTACGTCAATTGCTGAATATGCCCTTTATTAATTTCAACACTTAACGAAATAGGTGCGACCCAAACACTCGTGGTAAAAATGCAAGTAGTCAATAAGGTAAATTTCAAAATAGGCGGCCCTGCTGGGACAGGGGTTGCAACAGTTGGCGCTCTTTTTGCAAAATGCCTGCAAAGGACAGGCTTAGAGGCATTTGGCACAAATGACTACCCATCGCTGATTAAAGGCGGGCACAATACATATGCAGTAAGGGCAGGGCCAGACAAAGTACACTCATTAATGGGAAAAGTTGACATTTTAATAGCCCTTGACAAAAAAACAATTGAGCTTCATTCTAATGAGCTTTCAGATGGCGCAGCAATAATTTATGACTCAGGAAAAATAAAAGGAGCAGAAGAACTGGTCAAGCCAGGCAAAATAAAACTGATTGGAGTGCCGCTCACTGAGCTTGCAGTAAAAGCAGGCGGCGCAATAATGTTCAATACAGTTGCACTGGGCGCGTCAATGGGCTTAATGCATCTTGACTTTGCAATCCTTGAAAAGCTCGTGTCAAAAATGTGGAGAAGAAAAGGCCAAAGGATAGTTGATGAAAATATAGCAGCAGCAAAAGCAGGCTATGAGTTTTCAAAAGATGCAGTAAACGGCACTTTCAAGATAAAAATAGAGCAGATACAGCGCGACAGAAAAAAAATGCTCATAAATGGGAACGAGGCTTCTGTAATAGGGGCAGTAAAGGCAGGCTGCAAGTTTGTTGCAGAATACCCGATGAGCCCATCATCATCAGTCCTTCACTTGATGGCTGGTCATGAGCGAGACTTTGGGGTAATAGTAAAGCAGACAGAAGATGAGCTTGCAGCAGCAAATATGATTGCTGGTGCTGGGTTTGCAGGCGCCAGGGCAATGACAGCAACTTCTGGGGGCGGCTTCTCATTAATGGCAGAAGCGCTTGGCATGATGGGATTGTCAGAAACCCCCTGCGTTATTTTCGAGGTACAGCGCTGCGGCCCTTCAACAGGCCTTCCAACATATACAGAGCAGGCAGACCTGAACTTTGTGCTTCATGCATCGCAAGGAGAGTTCCCGCGGGTAGTAATTGCACCAGGCGACCAGACAGATTGCTTCAAAGAGGCAGTAAACGCATTCAACATTTCAGAGCTTGTGCAAACCCCTGTAGTTGTGCTTTTGGACAAGTACCTTGCAGAAAGCTCAATGACAGTTGAGGACTTTAGGGAAATAAAAACAAAGGTTGACAGGGGAAAACTCATGACAGATGAGCAGATGCAAAAGCAAAAAAACTTCAAAAGGCATTCACTTACAAATGATGGGATTTCACCCCGCTGCTTGCCAGGCCAGGAAAACGGAATGCATGTGTGCTCAAGCTATGAGCATGATGAAACCGGGTTTTCATCAGAAGAGCCAGGCATGAGAATAAACCAGATTGACAAAAGGGCAAAGAAGCTATCGGCAATTCCTGATGAAATCATAGCACCGACCTTTTACGGGGAAGATGAGAGCAAGGGGCAAATACTGCTGGTTTGCTGGGGCTCAACAAAAGGCCCAATGCTTGAAGCACTCAAAGTGCTTGAAGAAAGAGGAATAAAGGCACGCATGATGCACATCTGCTATGCTTCCCCATTCCCATCAAAGCCTGTGCTTTTGGCTCTGAACAAATTCCTTGAAAGCAAAAAGAAAACAATAATATTTGAGGGAAACTCAGAAGCGCAAATGAGGGGCTTAATACTCCAAAAAACAGGATATTATATAGAAAACACGCGCCTTCGCTATGACGGAAGGCCATTTACCCCAGAGGAAATAGTTTCTCATGTTGAGAAAATGCTCAAAAAGTGATTGATATGACAACAACACAAGAACTGACTGGCCATGCGCCCAATTGGTGCCCTGGCTGCGTGCTTCCAGGCACCTTGATACACAAAAACCCCTCAGTGGAAAAGATAGAGGACATAAAAGAAGGCGACTGCGTGCTCGGGAGTGATGGTTCTTATCACAAGGTTACAGAGGTTTTTGTCCACAGGCACAGGGGAAAAATGTATAGAATAAGATCAATGTGTCTTGGTAAAACAACCCTTACTGAAGAACACCCGGTCCTTGCTGTTGAGAGAAAACAAGTGAAATTACACAACACAGAATTTGAGCTTAAGTGGACTCGGGCAGACAAACTCAAAAAAGGAGACTACGTGGCATTTCCTATACTTAAGGAAGAAAAAGATCTGAGAGAGATAAAGCTTCCCCTAAAAAGAAAAAAAATGGACAGAAAAAGTAAACCTCTGCCTCAAAAAATAAAAGTTGGTGGAAGTTTCTTGAGACTATGTGGCTATTACATTGCAGAAGGCCATGTCCATAAACGCGAAATAGTCCTTACATTCAACACCAAAGAAATGGGTCTTGTAGATGAAGTAAAGAGACTAGCAAAAGAGATTTTCGGTCTTAATGCAACTTCAAAAATAAGAGAACACAAGCACACTATAGATGTTACAATACACTCCTCAATGCTTTCAAGGGTTTTCAAAGAATGGTTTGGGACAGGTGCTGCAAATAAAAAAATACCTCACTTTATTATGACTCTCCCAAAGGAAAAGCAAAAGGAACTCATCAGAGCAATGTGGCTCGGTGATGGATGGGTGGGGAAAGGAATAGCCACATACAAAACTATCTCACACGTACTTATTGAGCAATTGAAGCTTCTTCTTATACGCCAGCAAGTGGTACCTGTCCTCTCGATAGAATCTGCACATGGTATGCATAAAGAAGCTTACACGCTGCACATTGTGAACAGGAGAGACATAGCAGTGCTCTCATATCTCCTTGGAATGCCTATCAAAATGCGGCCAAAGTGTAGAGCCCCATCAAGCATAATTCTTGAGGAATTTGTCTTGACACCTATAAGCGATATAAAAACATTTGATTACGATGGACCAGTTCACAACTTTGAGGTAGAAGGAGTCCACAGCTATGTTTGTGAGAATGCAACACTGCACAACTGTGGCAATTTCTCAATACTTCTATCACTAAAAGGCGCAATTGCAAAGCTTGGCATTCCTGCACAAGAAGTTGTTGTTGCATCAGGAATAGGCTGCTCTGGAAAATTGCCGCACTTCATAAAGACATATGGATTTGAAAGCATACATGGCAGGGCAATGCCTGCAGCAACAGGCATACACTTGGCAAACAACAAGCTTACAACAATAATAGTTGGCGGAGATGGCGACGGCTATGGGATTGGAATGGGCCATTTTATCCATGCAATGCGAAGAAACCTTGACATGTGCTACATAGTACATGACAATGAAATTTATGGGCTGACTACAGGACAAACTTCCCCGACAACAAAAAAAGGAATAAAGACAAAGTCAACTCCAAATGGCTCTATTGAAAAGGAAGTAAACCCATTGATGATTTCTTTGGCAGCAGGAGCAACGTTTGTTGCACGCGGCTTTTCTGGAGACATACCTCATTTGACAGGCTTAATAGCACAAGGGATAAAGCACAGGGGAATATCGCACATAGATGTCCTGCAGCCATGTGTGACATGGAGAAAAGACCTCCCATACTCTCTTTACCAGCAAAAAGTTTACAAGCTGGAAGCTGAAAGCCATGACAGCTCAAGTTTTGAAGCTGCAATGAAAAAAGCGCAGGAAAAAGAAAGATGGCCAATTGGCATATTTTACAAAACTGACAAGCCCATTTACACTGATGAAATACCTTTCATAAAGGAAAAGCCGCTCACAAAGCATGACATGTCAAATATTGACATAACAAAATTTGTCGAGGAATTTTTCTGATTCAAAAAAATTTGCAAACCATTTTATACTTTCACTGAAAAATTTTTCTGGTTTTTTTGTCAAGTGTGGGGTGATTTTAGTGCCTTCGCCAGTAAAAGAATTTATTAGTGAACATTTCAAGCATTTTAACTCAGCAACCCTTGCTGATGCTGCACAAGCATATGAAAAGCACATAAACAATGGAGGGAAAATGTTCCTGGCGATGGCAGGGGCAATGAGCACTGCAGAATTGGGAAAATCACTTGCAGAAATGATACGAAAGGACAAAATGCATGCAATAAGCTGCACAGCTGCAAACCTTGAAGAGGACGTATTCAATCTTGTTGCACATGACTATTACCACCGGATTCCAAATTACCGCGACTTAAAGCCAGCAGATGAAAAAAGGCTTTATGACAAAGGGCTTAACAGGGTCACTGACACCTGCATACCAGAAGAAGAGGCAATGGGAAGGGTTGAAAAAGCAGTTTTGGATGTATGGAAAAAATACGAAAAAGAATCAAAATCCCTTTTCCCGCACCAGGCGCTTTACGAGTCAATCAAATCAGGCGCTTTAAAAGAGCATTACCAGATAGACCCTAAAAACAGCTGGCTTGTGGCAGCTGCAGAAAAAAACCTTCCAATATTTGTGCCAGGCTGGGAAGACTCAACACTTGGCAACATGTTTGTTTCAGAATACATGCAGGGAAACATAAAAAGCCTTGAAACAGTCAAGAGTGGACTTTATTACATGCGCGACCTTATCAAATGGTACAAAAAAGAGTCAAAAAAGTCAAGCATAGGCTTCTTTCAGATAGGTGGGGGAATAGCCGGGGATTTCCCAATATGCGCAGTTCCCCTCATAAAGCAGGACTTAAGGCAAGAAGCTCCCTTTTGGGGATATTTTTGCCAGATAAGCGATTCTGTCACAAGCTATGGCTCATACTCAGGAGCAGTGCCCAATGAAAAAATAACCTGGGGCAAATTGGATGAGAATACTCCCAGATTTGTTATAGAATCAGACGCAACAATTGTGGCTCCGCTTATATTTGCCTATGTTTTGGGGTGGTAAGCATGGATGACTTGCTAAAATCAGAAAAAGAGGACAATATGACAATTCTCGCCAGGGCAGCAGAAGAAGGAAACACTGAAAAAATAAAAGAGCTGCTCTCAGGGGGAGTGGATATAAACTCAAAGCCAACAAAAAACATGACCGCACTTATGCTTGCCTGCGAAAAAAACCATGTGAAAACAGTCAAATTCCTTCTTGAAAAAGGCGCAGACACAGAAATAAAAGAAGCTGACGGAATGACTGCCCTTGACTTTGCAGCATGGAATGGAAACCTTGAGACAGTAAAGCTCTTGCTTGAAAAAGGCGCAGACATAAACTCAAAGGACAAGGCAGAGGACACATGCCTTCATTCTTCTGCAAATGCAGGCAACAATGAAACAATAAAGCTTCTTTTGGAAAAAGGGGCAAAGCTTGAAGAAAAGAACATCAATGGCCAGACAGCCCTCATGCTTGCCTGCCATGTAGGGAATGAGGACACTGCAAAGCTCTTGCTTGAAAAAGGCGCAAGAATAGATGCAAAAGACTCAGAAGGCTGGACTCCTTTAAAATATGCCAAAAACTCAAAATATGATGCTCTTGAAAAAATCCTAAAAGACGCAGGCGCAAAAGAATAAATCAGCCAAGCTTGGCAACCTTTTCAAGGGTTTCTTTCAGCTTTCCAATCTCTTCCTCATTATTATAGACATACAATGATGCCCTGACTGCCCCTTTTCCAAAGCCCATTGACTCTGCAGCAGGCTGGGCGCAGAAAACCCCTGAGCGCATTGCAATTTTTGAAAGGTCATTGCTCATCAAGGCAACCTGATGGGAAGATACTCCTTTAAGGTTAAAGCAGACCAAAGCGCATCTCTTATCAGCTGAGGGAGAGCCATAAATTGATGAGCCGCTGATTGATTTGATTGCCTCTAGCAGCTTTGATGCCATTCGTTTCTCATGCTCTTCAACATTTTGCATGCCGATTTTTGAAAGGTAATCGCATGCTGCTCCCATTCCAATTGCCCCTGCATAATTCTGTATGCCTGCTTCAAACCTTTTTGGGGCTTTTTTGAACTGCACAGAATCCATTTTCACAGAATCAATGGTTTCCCCTCCAACAATAAAAGTATCAAGTTTTTCAAGTGCCTCTTCTTTTCCGACAAGGCAGCCTATTCCTGTTGGGCCAAGCATCTTATGCCCGGAAAACGCAACAAAATCAGCCCCAATTTTTTTGAAGTCAACTTTTGAATGCGGCACGCCTTGTGCAGCATCAACAAGAACAGCTGCCCCGTTTTCATGCGCAATTTTCACTATTTTCTCAAGAGGCGCTCTCATCCCAGTGGTATTTGTCGTATGATGGATTGCAACAAGCGCAGTTTTCCTGCCAATCTTCTCTGCAACAGACTTTTCGCTTATCTCTCCTTTTTCATTTGACTCAAGAAACTCAAGCTTTGCAATGCCTCTTCTTTGCTGCTCAATTGCAGGAAGCAAAACAGAGTGGTGCTCAAGCCTGCTTGTTACTATTTCCTTCCTTTGAGAATAATCAAAAGAGCGGATTACTAAATTAAGCCCTTCAGTAGTATTTTTGGTCCATATTGCCTGCTCTGGCTTTGCATTCACGAACTTTGCAACCTTCTCCCTTGCAGAATCAAAAAGCTCTGATGTCTTTTTGGCAAGCGAATGGGCCGATCTTCCTGCACAGCCTGACACTTCTTCATAATAATGCCTTTCAGCCCCAATCACCTGGTTTGGCTTTAGGCTTGTGCAAGCAGAGTCAAAGTAAATTACCTTGCCCATCTTCAGCAAAGCAAAGTCATGCCTTATTTTTTCAATATCCATCAAGAGCCCTTTAAAAGTCTTTTTATTTCCTCTTCTGCTTCTTGTACTGCATTTTCACCTACAAAAGCCTTTCCATTGACAAAGAATGTCGGGGTGCCGTATATTCCACAGCCCTGACCTTCCTCCAAAGTATTCATAACGTCTTCTTCAAACTTCTTGCTTGAGTAGCAGGCCCCAAACCCTGTTACATTCAAATTTTCAGCAAGCTCAACAAGTGCAGTGTCGCCCCTTTGCCCTATCTCCTCCTGGCTCTCAAATATAGCAGCGCGGTATTCCCAGTATTTTCCTGCCTCATTTGCGCATGAAGCAGCAATTGCTGTTTCTGTTGAATATGCGTGATTTGCCAAGGGGAATGGCTTGAATACAAAGTATACACTGGCCTGGTATTTTTGTATTAATTGATGAACATTTTCTTCTGCCTGCCTAGTATAAGGGCAGTTATAGCAGCCAAATTCTATTACAGTGACATTTGATGAGGAATTTCCTATTGCAATCCCGTCAAGCGTGCCAGGGGCCTTGAGAAAGTTCTCATTTTGGAGGCCAGAATAAATGCAAAAGCCTCCTTCAGGCCCATTGCAGTTCCCATAAAGCACAAAGTTGTATGCACCGTCAACAGTGAAGTAGATGCTTGCAATTAACAGCAATGTGAACAATAGGGAAAAAGCCTCAAAATGCCTGTTTACAAATACTGCCCCTTTTGGCCAGAATTTCATAATGCCTGAAATGCTCTTTGACTTGATTTCCTCATCAAGGCCAGTGTCACATGGCCTTAATGTGGCCTTTTTAATGACACAGTCAAAGGCTCTTTTTGCAAGAGGCCTGTACTTTGCTGAAAATATGGACAAGAATGCCAAAACAAACAAGGCAACAAAGCAGAGCATTTTTTACACCTATCTGAGCTTGCAGCTGCAATTTTCCTCCATTTTGCCAAGCACCCTGCTTTCAGCAATGTCAAGAGCAGCCTTTCTCACATTCAAGTTTTCTGTCTTTTCAAGCACTAACTTTGTATTCTCAATTATCTTTTCCTTTACCATTGAAAACATCTCTTTTTCAGTGCCGCCAATGTGCTCAACATAAGAGGAAATAACCCCGCCTGCATTTGCCACAAAATCAGGAATGATCAAAATCCCCTTCTTTTTTGCAAGCTCGCGCTCTATCTCATATTTCATGGGTATATTTGCAGCCTCAACAATGATTTTTGCCTTTATTGGGTCCATGTTCCCAACATGGATTACGTCTGGCCTTGCCCCAGGCACAAGGACATCGCACTTAATGCCAAAAAGAGCCCCTGTTTCAAGGGTTTTTGCCCCAGGATAAGAAGTCACAGTCCTTTTTTCCTTTTTCACAGAAGCAAGCTTCTCATAGTCAAATCCGCTTTCCAGGTACGCAGTTCCTTTTGAGTCTGATACAGCAACAATCTTTGCTCCTTTTTCAGAAAGGAACTTTGCAGTAAATGTCCCAACATTTCCAAATCCCTCTATTGCAATTTCAGCTCCCTGAACAGGGATTTTCATGTGCTCAAGCGCAACTTCTGCTGCCAAGGCAACGCCATAGCCTGTTGAACCAAGCTCATGCGGCAAGCCTCCCATTGAGCTTGGCTTTCCTGTAACTGCTTTTGGGTTTCCAATGGTTTTTGCAATTATTGCCATCTCCTTTTCTCCCATGTTCATGTCAGGCGCAGCAATATAATGGTCAGGCACAAGCCCGGCTATCCTTTCAGCAAATGCGCCGACAATTTCTGCCTTGTGCGGGTTTTTTGGGTCTGCCTTAATCCCTGATTTAGCCCCTCCAAAAGGTATTCCAGCCAAAGCATTTTTCCAAGTCATTGCCCTGGCAAGGCCAAATACTTCAGCAGTGGTGACATCAGGAACCATGCGCACCCCGCCTTTCCCAGGCCCTAAGGCAGTATTGTCAATCACAAGCACAGCGCGCATTTTTGTTATTGGGTCATAAACCTCAACTATCCTTTCTGGGCCTATTGCATCTCCAAATTCCATTTAACCACTCCTTTAAGAGACTCCTCTGCACCTTTGGATTACTGGGTCGCAGGAGCTTTCTGGCGGGCAGTCCTCATTCCTTGTGCATGTAATCTGCACGCACCTGTATGCATTCTCAGAATATGGGTCTGTATCGCACCTCTCATTATAAGCGCACTCAGATGACTTTGTGCAATACCCGATTTTAGTGTCGCACTTGTGGGTTTCTGGGTCGCATGCCTGCCAGACTCCGCATTCTGCATCAGTTGAGCAGAACCCAGGCCTTGATATGCACCTTCTGCTCTGAACATCGCATATTTGCCAGCTTTCGCAGTCTGCCAAAGAAGAGCAAAGGCTCCTTTTTGCCTCGCAAACATGGGTTTCTGAATTGCAAAGCTGCCAGCTTGTGCAGTCCTTGTCGCTTGCGCAAAAGTCAGGGCCTGCCAAGCAGCGCCTTAAGACCTGGTCACATACCTGCCATCCCTCACAATCCAGGTCATTGTTGCAAAAACCTTCCCTTACAGTGCAGTAATGAGAAGTGACATTGCATTCCTGCCAAAGCTCGCACTCAACAGTTGTTGAGCACCTTCCTGGCAATGAAACGCATTTTCCAGAGCTTGTGTCGCACATCTGGAAGCTTTCGCAGTCAAACTGGTTTTTGCAGTTTCCTGGCTTTGGCACGCATACATGCCTTGTTTGGCTGCAAACCTCTGTGGCACTATTGCAAAGCTCATCAGTATCGCAAAACCCTGCCTTTGGCTTGCAAGTATAATTGCCCTCAACGTCGCACACTTGCCATCCCTCGCAGTCAGTCTCAACCCTGCACCTGTCACTCAAAAAGTCGCACTTATGGGTGTTCATATTGCAGATTTGAAGCTCATCATTGCACTCAACGTCAGCATTGCAAAAGCCAGGCCGAAGGACACACTGCCTTTTTTCAGTATCACAGGTCTGCCACTCCTTGCATCCCCTGTCGCTTGAGCATCCGGTATTAAGGCACCCTGACATAAAAACCAGTGCAACTAGCACAAGCAGAGAAAGTATGAGATAATGCCTTTGCAATTGACCACCTTTTGACAGAAAGACCTTCAGGCGAAAAAATATAAAAAGCCCCATCTTCTTGTAAGCCAAATTCCATAGATAAGCTTTTAAGATTTTGAACGCCAAGCTTGCACATGAAACCTTTTGCAGTGCTTTTGGCGCTTTCAATAATGTGCTCTTCGCTTTTTGCAGCGAGTTTGGTTGCACCTATTTCAACGCAAATAGAGCAGGATTCCCAGGTAATAATGGGAAATGTTGGGCCTGGCCAGACCTTTTTTGTCATAGTGCAGCCAGAGGCCTCAACAGGTGGCAAATTTGGCATTGGGGGCTCATATGACCAGATGTTTGCCTCGCAGCTTCCTTACAAATGGGCCTCAACCCCGTCAAGGCTCTATGCAAAGCCCCTGCAGACAGACATCACTGTGCCAAAAGATGCTGCTGACGGAGAATACGAAGTAGAGCTTACGCTTTGGGACGAGGCAGGAGAAGAAGGGCTTGGGGACAACATAACATTCACAGTAAAAGTCACTGTAACAAAAGACGTAATGGACATGAAAATAGAGCCAACCTCCCAGTCAGTGGGAGCAAGCCAGCCTGCCCGCTATGCAATAACAATACTTAACAAGGGAATTGCAAACGATGTATTCACAGTCGGCTCAATAGGCGTGCGGGACTGGGAGTTCACAAGAAGCGTATATATCAGGTCAGGGACTTCAAAAACCATTAATTATGAGCTGGTAGGAAACGAGGAATCAGACTACCAGGTAACAATCTGGGCCCGCTCATCATCAAGTGACAGCATATCTGCAAGCCTTCCAGTATTCCTTCGGGTAAACACTGACCTTTTGTCAGACTTTAAGGCAGTCAACCGCGGCTTGCTGCTTTTCCCTGTTGCAGAAGCCCCAATATATTTTGTGGTTGGCCTGATTTCAAACCTGTTCCAATAAAGGTGTTTTATGCACTCAAAAGACACAGCCCACAGTGCAACTGCTGCAGCAAAGCTCCTCAAAAGGCTTGGAAAGCTCCCCTTTTACTCATACAACAAGAAAAAGCCAGGGAAAAAAGAGCTTGAAACAAGAAAAAAGGCTGCAAAACAAGCTGCCAACGAGCTTATCAAAAGCCCAAGCCAAAACCTTCAAGCACTTAAAGGCAAAATCTCCTCAGAGCACAAAATATTATTCCTGAAAAACTCTGAAATTTTGCAGCACATACCAAAGTCAAGGAACAAGCTGCGCAACAGACTCATAAAAGCCCCAACCAGAACTCTCTCAGGAGTTTCCCCAATTGCAATAATGTTTTCCCCTTTCCCATGCGGAGGAGGCTGCATTTACTGCCCAAAAGGGGGCAATGCTCCGCAATCATACACAGGCTATGAGCCAACCACAATGCGCGCAATACAAAACCAGTATTCAGCAAAAAAGCAGATTGCCTCCAGGCTCAAGCAATACCAGCAGCAAGGCCATGAAACTTCCAAATGCCATCTGATAATAATGGGCGGCACCTTCCTCTGCGCACCACCAGCATATAGGCGCTCATTCATAAAGCAGGCATTTGACGAGCTTAATGGCTTTTCATCAAAAACCCTGAAACAGGCAATAGACTCAAATGAAAAAGCCCCTCACAGGGCAATAGGCGTGACTTATGAAACCAGGCCAGACTATGCATTTGAAAAACACGCAAATGAATTTCTTCTTCTTGCAGGAACACAGGTTGAATTAGGAGTGCAATGCCTGTCAAACAAAGTATATAAAAAAGTAAACCGCGGCCATACAATAGCAGACGTAATAAAATCAACCCAAATACTCAAAAATTCTGGATTCAAAGTATGCTATCACATGATGCCTGGCTTGTTTTGTACTCCCAGGCAAGACATAGCATATTTCAAAAAGCTCTTTTCCTCCCAAGACTTTCAGCCAGACATGCTCAAAATCTACCCTACTTTAGTTGTGCAAGGGTCAGAAATATACAATCTATGGAAAAAAGGCAAATACTCCCCATACACAACAGAGCAGGCAGCAAAAGTAATTGCACAAGCAACAAAATACATACCTTCATATGTCAGAGTACAAAGGATACAGCGGGACATACCTGTTCCTATAATAGCAGCAGGGGTAAAGCACTCAAACCTGCGCCAGATAGTTGAGCAAAAATTAGCTAAGCGAGGAGAGCATTGCAGATGCATCCGCTGCAGGGAAATAGGGGCAATACACAGGAAAAAGGCATCCCCAGGAAAACTAAACCTCAAATTGCAAAGATTAGACTATAAGGCATCAAAAGCAAAAGAAATATTCCTGTCATTTGAAGACATGCAACAGGATATATTGGCAGCATTTCTCAGGCTTCGCATCCCAAAAAACTCCCACAGAAAGGAAATAGGCTCATTTTCCTCAATAGTGCGCGAGCTCCATGTATATGGCCAAGAGGCAGCAATAGGCGAGCATTCCCCTAGGAAGCTTCAGCACACAGGCTTTGGCAAAAAACTGCTCTCAGAAGCAGAGGCAATAACAAAAAAAGAATTCGGGCTCTCAAAAATCTTCATTCTCTCAGGACCAGGAGCAAGAGGCTATTACCGGAAATTCAACTACTCACTTGATGGACCTTACATGAGCAAGAAACTCTAATTTTTTTCAAAAGCAAGGGTTTGCAGCTTTCCTGCAAGTTCTTTTGTCTTTTCAAACTGCTCATAAAACTCCTTGCTTGGCTCATTCTTAAAGTCAGATGCCTTTCCAAGTTCATCAAGCTTTTTGCAGACAACCCCGAGCCTTGCTTTCCAGTTATTCTTCTCAAGCATGCCCTTGTAAACCGCAAACCCAAGGCTCTTCTGAATCTCTTTGACATCTCTCTGGTTTTTCTTAAGGAACCCTGAAAGCCCTTTTGAATACTTTTCGATTTTATCTTTATCAAGATTCTTGTCAGCAAGCAAAACATCATCTATAATGTTGCTCAGAACCGGGTCTTCCAGTGCTTCATCTTTTTTCAGGAAAAGACATCTTAACAAGTCCCTTCGCGCCTCAAAATTAACAGGGTTCTTTGACACATACTCCTTGTTTTCCCTTGAATTTAGCCAAATTGATGAAAACTCCGCAGGGTTAAGCAGAATATTCTCAGAATAGGCATGGACTTCACCAAGGTACTGCCATATTTCATTGGAAATGTTTGTCAGGTTGCATAGTATGTGAAAAGCAGGTCCGTCTATTTTTGCATAAAATTCTGCGTGCTTTTTTTCGTGAGCTATTATGGTTTCTTCAGAATAACAAAACCCATCCGGTCCACCCTCCTTGTTCTTATTGATATAAATGTTTGAGCTTAATGAAATGCAAAATCCGAACGGATCTGTCTGCTTGCCGTTGTAAGGGGAAACATAATACACGTCCTTGTGCATGGGGTGATTTGAAACTATCTCATAAATATCAGCAATGTCTATCTTGCCGCCAATGAGTTGCTTCTTGCCTGCACTGACTTTGCAAACAAATTTCTTTTCTCTAAGTTTATGGTGCTGGTCCTCAATTTTGGCAAGTTTTTCTATCAAAATGAAGTAGTAGATTCCTTTTTTCAACCGGTTTTCAAATGTTTTCCTTTGCATGCAAAGTGCATCATGCCTTTTTGCAAGTTTCTGGGCATCTGTAAAGAGCTTTGACGAAACAATCTTTTTACATAAAGCTAATTCTAGCTCTTTTTGGCTAGTATTGCCCCTGACCCGGCTTTTAGTTATCACCATGTTATTCTATTATATATAACAGTATTTAAACCTTTCCCTCTCAGAGCAAAGTAAAAATGCGACTGCCGGGATTTTCACAGAGGTTTTTGGTGGAGCTTTTTAGGCATCCCAAAAAAGGTCCCTTTGAACCCGGGTCTCAAGCTTTCTCCAACCATTTCCAGTTTTCCGTCAACGCTTTTAGGCACCCCAAAAAGGGTTGTGGGAAGCTCGGATCCTACCAGGCTGGACTACAGTCGCACGGCTTCCTCTATAATCAATCATATATTAAATTGCCACTGGTTTTCAAAGCCTTTTTGCACTTGCAAGGCAGGCAACATTGTATATGTCATATTTCAGGTCCTTTTTTGAGGAAAGCTCATCATGCATCTGCCCTAAAAGAAGCTTTTTCACTCTCTGGTAGTCAGGGGGTGAAAGCTCAGCATTTCCTATGGAATTTCTCCTGTTTTTCACATTAAAGCAGAACATAGAATTGTTCATGTTCTCGCAGTTATGGCAAAAGTAAGAGTCAGAGCAATAGCCGCAGCAGTCAATTTCAAAGGACCGAATCTGGTTTGTGCATGAATGGCATTTTATTGAAAACTGGGAGCTAAAAGGAGAGTCACACCCAAATATATGGTCAGAGTCCCTTGGCCAGAAGTTATAGCCAGAGTTTTTTACATGTATCATAAGCGAATTCCTGTATCCATTTGTTGCATCTGCTACCATCACACACTCAATATTGTTCCGGTTTTTCCCTTCATCCCATTCAATATTGAAAAATGCCAGGTTTCCAATCTTTTCATGCGCATTTTCAAGGCTCAAGCCATTAATGTCATTCTCTTCAAGCTTTTCTCTTCTTCCCAGCCCATAGGCTTCTGGCTGGCTCAAAAGCCTGTCTTTTGGAAGCCTCTCATAATTTACTGCTGAGGGCCTGTAAAGCTCTTTCTTGCTTGCAGCAGAAAAACAGTTTACAGTTGGCCTTGTGTGCCTTGTCAGCCACTTTGAGTAAGTGTCAATCCCTCCATCAAGAGGCTTTCCAAAAACAATAGAAGTTGTTTTCAAAAACGAGCTTTCAATAATGCTCTTGTCAAGCATCTCTTTTCTGCCAGAGTCATGAGTGCCAGTCTCTGGCTTTTCAAGCCTGCTTTTCTTTACAATTTCAGTAAGAGATAGCAGTTTTTTCTCTTTTGAAAGCTTTTGCGCCATTTCTGCCAGCAGTTTTCCCTTTATCTTCTTGTATTTTTCCAAGCCAAGCTCAAGGTTTCCTATGCACCTTTTCTTGTTCTGCATATTGAATGAGAAAAGGCATTCAGAACAGCTTTCCAATCCTGATGAGTAGTAGCAATCAGAGCTGTTCTGGCTCATCCAAGCTTCAAAGCACCGCAGGTTTTTGAAACACCTGCTGCATTTTATGCAATAAGTTGACTCCCCAATCCCATTGCACCCAAAACAGTTTTCATTCATTCTCCCTATTGTGCAATATGCCAAATATTTTGAGTTTCCATTCCTGCCAACCCCATAAATATAAAAGCTGTCATTAAGGTTTGAGCTTTTCTCAATATAGCCCGACTTTCCGAATACCACATTGCCAGAGTAATAAATCCTCTCAGAAATTCCCTCAACAAGAGAATCAATGTCCTTTATCTCATTCACATTCAAAGGCTCAAATTTCTTGTTAAAGTCAACCTCATCAAAGCTAAGCCACTTTGCTCCTTTGCAATAGCCTGTAGGCGCGCTTATTACCTCTTTTCCTGAAAGGCTTGACTTGTTTTGCGAAATCGGCTCAATAAAGTCGGCCAGCCACTTTGAGCATTCAATTAAGCCACATGCCTCTTGGCCAAAAATGCTCTTGCATGCGCCTTTCCAGCGCCTTTCAAGCACGTCAAGGGTTTCGCTCATTTCACCAGCCTTTGCTTTCTTTTGCCAATAGGATTATTTATATGCTGCTAATGTCAATTTCACTTATGCAGCTTCCAAAAAAGGCAATATTTGCTTTTAATGCAAACATAGACCATGTAAAAGCGCCTGATGAGCATGACCTGAAAAAAATTGAGGACTTTTCCCCAGCGCTTTCAGCACAGATATCAGAATGCTTTTCCTGGGGAGTACAAAGGGAAATAACAATAAGCATAAAAGAATGCGAGTTTTTCCTCTCAAAAATAAAATTTGGCAAAAAGATAGTCGGCGGCCAGGCAGGAAATGCAGCCCAGCTTGCCTCATCACTTGGAGTAAATTGCCTTTTGCACAGCAATTTCATGAATAAGGAGCTTGCAGGGCTTTTTTCTTGCCCAGAAAATATACTAGTTCCAGCAGAAAATGGCTTTATCCCGTCAACTTCATTTGAATCATCTGCAAAAAGCTCGCACCACTTTGTTTTTGAATGCCCACAAACAAAAACCCGCTTCATAGCTTCCTATGAGCCAGTGCCTTGGCACCTTGAAGAGCTTTTTTGCAATTCAATAGAAAATGAGCTTCAATCAATAGAAAAAGCATTTGTTGGAGGGTTTCACTTGCTTAAAACACCTGAAAGGCTCTCAAAATTCACGCAAGAGATAAAAAAATGGAAAAAAACAAACCCAAACTTACAAGTATTTGCAGAATTAGGCGAATTCCAAAGCAAAGAGGTCATTGAGGCAGCAAGAAACGAGCTTTTGCCCTTAGCAGATATGGTTGGATTAAATGAAACAGAGCTTTCCTCATTTGGAGTTGAGCTTGAGGAGCTTTTGCAAAGCACAAAATCCCTTCTTTTCCATACTAAGGATGAGCACCAAGTCCTCCCAAAAGAGAGAACAAACAAACATGCACTTGAATTTGCAAAAAAGTGCACAAGCTTTAAGGCAAAATACGGAAAAGCACCCTCTCTTGCAGAGCTTGAAGGCTTTGAATACGAGTTTATAGAAAATCCTGTGCACACAGTCGGCTTAGGGGATACATTTTCCTGCGCTTATTTCATGGCTGACAGGTGAAAAAAGAAGTATGCGACCGCCGGGATTTTCACAGAGCTACTTCCCAACAAGGGGAGGTAGCAGGAACCCACCTTATGAAAATATTGTGGTTCCTGTTTTTTGGTGGAGCTTTTTAGGCATCCCAAAAAAGGTCCCTTTGAACCCGGCCTACGAGATTTGTGCAGCCAATCCTGCCACAAACCAACAAATCAGCCATGGCAATCTCGAGTCCTAACCAGGCTAGACTACGGTCGCAGTATAATGGGGAGAAATTGATTGCTTTCATTTTAAAACAGTTGCTCCATCCTGCCTCCCATAAGCATTTAATATTCTTTCAGACAATGCACACGTATGCAAAAAGGCTTCATATTCTCACTGGATGCATTTGTTGCATTCACCTTGACAATGATTACCATAAGCCTTCTGATTTTTACAGTCGGTATTCCAAAGCCATTTTACCCTTCTCTTGAGCAGGCGCACCAGCTTGCGCATGACACTTTGCAGGTAATGGCAACCTCATCAAGCGACGAGACTGATGACACTTACCTTGAGCGATATATAGGGGGCCATGACCCAAAAATCCTGCACAAGATAGCAGGAGGCTTTGAAGGGCCTGACCAAGAAGACTCATCCAGGCCAATAATACCAAAGGGATATGGCTATAGGATGGAATTTTACAATTTCAATGATGATGAATGGAGCATTGCATATGACGCAGGCACAGACGGGTGTGACTATGGGTCTGACAGGTGCGGCAAAAAGTTCACAAAGCTTCAGGCATCTGCAACAACCTTTGCCTCAATCTATACAGTGACGCCAAAGCCAGGCGAATCTGCATTCTGCTATCTGTCATGCAAAGGATACCATGGGCCTGAGCAGTACGAGGTTCCCTGCAATACAACGCCTTGTGACATGCCATACTCAAACTTCATACCAGGCAACAACTCAATCCAGCTGGTAAGGCTGGTAGTTTACACGTGAGAAAATGCAAAACCATAAAAACTCGAAAAAAGGGTTCTTTTTCACAGTAATGGCGCTTGCAATACTCTCATTCATGCTTCTTACAGTACAAGTATGGGTCCAGACATTTGAAAGGTCAGACCAAAGAGCAGCACAGCGCTTCAAAGGAGAGGCAGTGAGAATAGTGCTTTCAAGCCTGTCAGACAAGTCTTTGTCAGATTTTGCAAATGCCTCTGCGTTTTATGCCACTTACAGGCTTGCCAATTATACTGCAATACCTACAAATGCATTGCCATGGTCTTCTGCAACAGGAACCGGGGAAGACAACAATGAATACACTGGCCTTGTTGAAAAATCAGCAAAAGAACTTATGTACAATGGAACAACCTATCCTTCAACCAATGGCATTGAATATACAGGGGCGCAAAAAACCGCCTATACAATTGAAGGGTGGCAGGAAAAAATCAACACAGCTGCAAATGTAATGGGCTTTAATGCAACCTTCTCAAACATGACCAATTTCTCATTCAAACAGCTGGATGCATGGACAATAGGGGTATACTTTGAAATAGATATGGAGCTACAAGACCTTGAAAAGACAATGCACCACTCAAAAACCCTTAAGGCAAACACAAGCTTTTCAATAAACGGGTTTTTGGACCCATCAGTTACAAGAAATGAGTTTGAAAGAAGGCCAGGCATTGAGTATGACCCGTCTCTTGTTGCGCAAAGCCAAATTTTCAAGCACAAGGATTACAATACAACAGAAGATGTGGTTCCAATACTTGTTGACAACATGGCGCCAGAAGGAGCAGGCTGGTTTTATGGCCCCATGACAGAAGACTACCCCGGAGAAGGCATTTTCCAGAACACAAGCCTGCTTTCAAAAATAGGCCAATACATATTTGTTGCAGAAAAAGTGAACCAGACAGTGATTTCATTTGCTGACCTTTATGGCGCTTTGCTCATCACAACACAGCCAGGCATTGAAAAAGGCAAAACAGATATTTACGCTGGCTGCACTTACCAGCAATATATGCAGACAAACTGCGTTAACTGCCTTGAAACTTATGAGGCAATCACTCCAGGGCTGCCATGCCCTGAGCACCCAAATAATAACAGGATAATATCTGGCACAGAAATCAATGTTCCTTTCATTGCTGCAAGCGGGAACTTTGGGGCAAACCTTTCAAAAATACCAATTGTGAATAGAACGGGAATGCCAGATGAGTCTCAGCAATTTGTCCTGTTTGACAACCAGTATGAAACTGCCTCTCAGAAACAGCAAGGGCATCACAGGATATGGGACATAACAAGATTGAGGGATATGCTGATTTGCGGCCATTATGTAAAAGGCATAGGCCCATCATTCTTCCAGAGAATGCTTGCAAACTCAGAGGACATAAAAAATGAGGAGCTTGGCATTGAAACATTCCTTGCTGGCAAATGGGCAGGAGGGGCTGATGACCAGGACAATGATTATCGCTCAAGGCTTGACTGGGAGTTTTACAGGGAAATGAATGGATATACAAGGATAAAGGGCATGCCTGGCTGCAAGAGCAAGCAAATGTGCACTTTGTCAAACCAAAATGCAACAGAAGTTGGAATAGGCAAGTTCAAGCTAAGCATAGATGCAATAAAGCGCTATGACCTTGGCGAAATTGCTTGCCAATCATCTGGGCCAATAACATCATCACCATGCGACTGAGGTATGAATATGGGAAACATGAGATATGGGCAGGCAAATGCCAGCCCACGCCAAGTAAGAGGAGCTGGTTTGGCGGGGCAGGCAGCCACTGAAACACTTGTGCTGGCAGCATTTGCATTAGTATTTATCCTGCCCCTGGTATTCCTTTTCTTTTCAGCGTCAGGAAGCGAGCTTGGCAAAGCTTCTGTGCTTCAGGCAAAAGCTGCTGCAAGGACAATAGCAGATGAGGCAGGGGAAATCTATCTTCAAGGGGCAGGGGCAAGAAAGACAATAATAGTAAACTACCCAGAAGGAATAAAGAATGCATCAGCGTCAGGTGGCTTGATAGTGCTGACAATAGAAGCAGACAACAGGCAGCTTGACATGATAGGCTCAACATTTGCAAATGTCACTGGCAACCTATCAGGAAAAAGGACAGCAGGCTTGCAAAGAATAAAGCTGGTTAATGTGGATGGAGATTATGTCAATGTCACATATGGATAAACAAAAAAAGGCTCAGGCAGGTGCCAGCCCCTTGCGTGCGCAAGCGGCTGTAGAAGTACTAGCTTATGCCTCATTTTTCCTCCTGGTATTTGTGGCAGTAGTTGCAGTTTTCTTCCAAATGCAGTCACAGGAGCTCTCACGCGCAGAGCATGCATATGCACAGGAAATAGCATATGAGTTTTCTGACCACATACACACTACATTTGTTGCAGGGCCTGGCTTTTACCAAGTAATAACAGTGCCCCCTGACCTTCTTGGAAAACCTTACAACATTTCAATAAGCAGAAAGCTGCCATCAGCAATAGGCACAACAGCATTTGTTGAAACAGGCTTTGTTTATGTTGACTGGCAAGGCCCAACAGGCCTTTCAACATTCTCATCCCCAGCAATAACTTCCTCATATGAAGCAGCAGAAGATTACCAGAAATTCATAACAATCAACCTGGAAACAGGATTTATAGTAATGGATACATCAAAAGGAAGCACAATAAACATGTCAAATACGCTTGATGAAAACAATAACAGCATAATACGGATTGAAGGGATAATATGAAAGGCCAATATTTTTCATTTGATGCAATCATTGCAACAGTGATAATGGTAATGGCATTCACCTCCCTTGTTGCCTACTGGTTTGGAGTGCAGTCTGTTGCAGAGTCAAAAACCAGCCCAATGTACAACCAGGCATTAAGGATAGCTGAATCACTTCTCTCACCAGGAGCGCCAGCAGACTGGCCAGATGCATCAATAGATGAAATAAAGCAGCTAGGGTTAACAGATGACTTTGGAACCAGGCTAAACAAGACAAAGGTAAAAGAGCTTGTCAGGCTTTCTGAAACCAATTACAAGGCGGTTGGAAAACTTCTTAGGGCTGGGGGAGAGGGGCAGAACTATTACATACTGATTGAGCAGGCAGACGATGCTTCCACTCCACCAATAGCTCAGATTGGAAAATGGGACTATCTTGATGCAAAAGAGGTTGCAATAGCGCACAGGGGGGCAACATTTGAGATAGACGGGAAGCACAGGCCAGTGAGGATAAGGGTATTTCTCTGGCAGGAGTGAATTCCAAGAACAATTATATATCCTCAGCACCATTTCTCATTGCATGGAAATTTCTGATATCTCCTCAACAGCAGAGGTAAACATACCTTCAGACCCAATGCTGCAGGTCATAGGCCAGGATGAGGCAGTAAAAATAGGCAGAATGGTTGGAAAGCAAAGAAGGCACCTTCTTCTTGTGGGCCCTCCAGGAACAGGGAAAAGCATGCTGGCCCAGGCAATTGCCTCAACTTTGCCAAAGCCAACGCAAGAAGTATTGGTGCTTCACAACCCAGAAAAGCCAGAAAGGCCAATAATACAGGTAAAAACCAGGCCAGCAGCAAAACCATTTGGCAAAAGGCCTTCTTATGACATTTTAGAGCCAACAATGGTGCCAGCATTTGTGTCTGAAAAGCTTGGCTTTCGCTGCAGAAGGTGCGCCAGGCTTTCAAACCCAGATGCATCAAGCTGCTTTTTCTGCGGCGCAGACAAATTCAGGAAGATAAAAGGGCCTTTTGATGATTTGCTTATGGCCCAAAATGCCCTTGAAAGGGAAGACAGGGTGCACACAACAAGGGTAAGGAACGGAAAAGAGGAGTTAATAGTATTTGAAAGAAGGGGAGACAAAATAGCTGTCTTGACCCAAAAAGAGCTTTCAAAGATTGCAAAGCTAAGGCAAAAGGCCCAGTACAAGGTATTATTGCCAATTGACAGGCCCTCATTTGTCCAGGCAACAGGCTCATCTGAAACAGAGCTTTTAGGGGACGTTCGCCATGACCCATATGGCTCTCACCCAACAATAGGCTCTCTTCCTTATACTAGGGTTGTGCCAGGAGCAGTGCATGATGCGCATGAAGGGGTCCTTTTCATTGATGAGCTTTCCCACCTTGGCAGCTTGCAGCGCTTCATATTAACAGCAATGCAGGAGAAAAAATACCCGATCTCAGGGAGAAACCAGTCTTCAACAGGCTCTTCTGTAAGGGTTGACAGGGTCCCATCTGATTTCATACTTGTTGCAGCAGTGAACTTCAATGACATACCTGCAGTTCTCCCCCCTTTGCGCTCAAGGATACTTGGCAATGGCTATGAAATACTTATGAATACCCACATGCCTGACACTGAAAGGAACAGGGCAAAGCTGGTTCAGTTCATTGCACAGGAAATAGCAAGGGACAGGAGAATTCCCCACGCAGATGCGGGGGCAATTGAAGAGATAATCAGCTTTGCAAAGAAAAAGGCAAAGGAAATTGACGGGGCAGCAGGCCTTACCTTGCGCCTGCGGATATTGGCAGGAACAATAAAGATGGCAGGCGACATAGCATCCTCAGAAGGCAGCAAGTTGATAACAAAAGACAACATGAAATTTGCAATAGAAAACAGCAGGCCAATTGAGGAGCAGGCATCAGACAAATATGGCTCATGGTACAAGGCATCAATGTCAGACTATGGCTTCAAAAGGGACAAGTCAGGCTCAGAAGTCGGCTAAAGCCTTCCCAAGGCCCACAGCAGCAAAACAGCGCTTATTATGATTATCAATGGCAATGCAAGCCTAAGTATAGAAACAACAGCATTTATTGTTGAGGCTATTTCTGCAGACTGGCCTATTCCAAATACCTTTATCCCAAACCTCTCCTCTGCAGAGTCAAACGAAACTTTTTCAAGCTTTTCCTTTGCCTCAAAGAAAAGTTTTCTTATTTCCATGGCCATGTCATTGCAATTCTCTGTGCCAAGAGGGTTTAGTGCCCCTCTCACAGTATTTATCTGGTGCGTGTCAGTTGTCATTATTTCTCCTTTGCACTCATAGCCGCACTCTTTTCCAAGGCCCTCAAAAAGCTCAAGCAAGGTTTCCCTGAACTTTGGAACAATTCCATTTGAGTCTGCAAGCAATATTGCATTCATTTTCTTCCCTTGGGCAAAAAGGGCAAGCTTAAGCCCGTTTTTCCCTACAGTATCAAGCTCAATACTTGAAGAGGCGGCCCCAAAGAGAAAGTTTTTTTTCTTATGCTTTTCAGAAAGCAGCTTTTCAGTTGCATCAAGCATGTCAAAGCCAATCGGGTTTCCTATTTCAACAGAGCTGATGTCCCCTGTTTCTGCATTGTGCTCGTCAACAATGCATGCGCTTTTGCAGTATCTTTTGGCCTTTTCCATAAGAGCCAGGCCAATCCCCAGGTTCACATCCTCAGTTGTCTTTGGCGCCCTAGTATAGCTTAGAAAAGCAGAATCATTTATCTGGTAAGCCTGTGCCCTTACTGTTCCCACTTGGCAGCACGAGTATGAAAGGGCTGCCTTTTTCATTTTCAGCTTTTTGATTGCCCTTTTGCAGGCTCCAACCACTTGGCTGATTTCATCAGATGAAACCGGGTTAAAGTCATGCGTAGCTGTCCCATGAAACACAAATACTTCTTTTTTCTTTTCTCCTTTTTTGCCGGCCAGAGCATTTGCAATCATTCCAGTAAACTCGCTTCCCCCCAAGTTCCCAAAAGGCCCAAAGTGTATGTATGGCACAACAAAAAGAACATCATTTTTCCTTCCCTTAAGGTTTGCAACCCATACTAAAGTTTCAACCTCTTCCCCAATTTCCTCAAAAGCCTCTTCCAAGTCCTTTTCCCCATAAAGCCACTGGGACAAGAACATGGACAAAGCATCCATGCTTGAAATTCCCAAATTCTTTTTCATTGGCGCAGAAATCAGGTAAAAAAGCACATACAACGCAGCAAGAAGCACAAAAGATGCCAAATAGACCTTTACAATCAGGCCAGCTGGGTCTGTCCCTGCTCCAATTCCACCTGCTGCAAGGAAGAAAATAGAGAAAATCACAAGCTGCATTGTTGCAAATACAAAAGCGCTCTTCCTGAAATCAAATGCAAGGAAAAGCATGAAATACCAGAGCACAAACGCAAACCCAAACCCTATGAAAAGCAGGTTTTCTGCAGATTCCCATATTCCAAAAAGCGCAAATGAGGCCAGGTAAAAAATGCCATAAACAAGTGCGCTTAAAAGGCCAAGGAAAACAGCCCTCCTGAAAACAGCCTTTCTTCTTACCAAAAACAGGCCTAAAGATGAAAGAAAAGCAGGGAAAGCCAATAAGAAAAGCCCGTCCACTCCTCCTGCAAGTATTCCAACAAGTCCTGCTCCCTGGTCTCTTGCAAGCGCAAACAACAGGCCAAAAATGAATGACACAATCACTATCAATATGGTTGTTTTTGCTGGGTGGGGTAAAGAGACAAAATACCTTGAAAGCGCCAGCGCCTCTTTTTTCACTTCCTGCATAAGACCACAAAAGTTTGAAGCCATGCTCATTTATATATAGATATCTGCCCCTTGAAACAAGCATGGTTCGCTTTTGTCCTATATGCGGAAAAGCAGACAAAAAGGCTTCCTTCCACGGCGAGCTGTGCTTATCCTGCGCAAAAGCAAGGCTAAAGCCATTTCCGCGGGTTGAAGTGAAAATATGCACAGAAACAAACAAGGTAATTGACAAGGCAGGCAAAACAAAGAAAATCTCAATAGAGGATGAAATAACAAGGCTTCTCAAAATAAAGGAAACAAACCCAGTTTACTCAAAAGACCTTGCTTCAGTTGAATATGACACCCCATATGGCAGGATAAAGCAGGAAATAGAGGTAGCATTTGTAAAATCCCTGTCAAGAGAAAGGGCTTTGGCAAGAACACAGTACTTTGAGGCAATAATCCAGCTCAGGGGAAATGAGAAAAAAATAGAGAAATACTTCAAGCTTCTCACAAGGCAAATTGGAAGAAAAAGCTTTATCGCAAAAGTTGAGGAATTAAAAGAAGGCCTGGATTTATACTGTGGGGCCAGACAAGCTGCAATATCTGCATTGAATGAATACTCTCTTCCCTACTTAAGAACAGAAAAGCTAGCAGGAGAGAAAGAAGGCAAAAGAATTTACAGGACAACTCTTCTTGTGCGCTTTTAGCAATAGTATTGCAAATCGGGGTTGAACCCTTAAGGGGAAGCTATTGTTGACTAATGCCCCTTAGGGATGGGATCCAGTGAAGCTGTGGCTCCACTGTCTGCCCATTCGCTTCGCGAGTGGGATCGTAGGGATTTGAACCCTAACATGCAGGTATATTCTATGACCCGCACCTTGTGGCACGGGCGAGATCTGGAGCCTGCCGCGCTACCAAATTACGCCACGACCCCTTGCACTAAGTTTGCTGTTAATGAAAGTTAAAGAAGCTTTGTGGCAGGAAACATTTATACAAATCCTTATATACTTAAGATTCATGCTTTAATCAATGATATTCTTGAGGTGGTTAACATGAAAAAGAAATCCGCTAAAGAACCAACATGGGACCAAATCGGAAAGGCCATCGGGGCAAAGATGGAAAAAGAATGCAAAAATGACAAGCGCATGCCATGGTGGAAAAAAGAACGCGTTACCTGCCATGGAAGCGGCGGAGCTTTGTATGGTTTGGGTTTCCTTGGCGCACTGGTATATTACATCACAACAGCCACAAGCCTGTGGGAAGGAGTTATCGGGGTTTTGAAAGCTCTTCTCTGGCCAGCATTTCTGGTTTTTGAGCTGTTGAAATTCCTTGGAATGTGACAATTGGCAGTGACGAGAGAATAATGAAGATAGGGTTGCTGATGGACGAGCCTTATGAAACGCTTAACAAACGCTGGGCATCTGTCTGCAGGGCACTTCTTGGGTTTGAGCCAGGGTCTCTGAAAGATTATGTGCCATGGCTTTGCCTTTACACAGAGCCAAATGAATTTGAAAAGTCATCTGTTTCTTCGCAGCAAGTGGCATTTGCAATAAAAGAGTATTGCTCTGGCTCAAAAAGAATCAGCTGCAATGAAATAGATTTTCAGAAAAAGTTTGAGCCGCTTGATATCAACCAGATAAAGGACATTGACTCTATTGTACAGGCAGTGCAAGAAAGGGTTTTTTATGCAGGAAACATAATACTTGGAAAGTCTGAGTTTGTCAAAAGGAGCACAAGCATAAGCGACTGCTATTATGCGCTTGACTCTGCTCGCTTTACTGACTCAAAATACATATGCAACTGCACAATGGGGAGGTTTTGCGATGACTGTTTTGGCTGC
>Ga0180431_10002086_pt1 | contig 27108 bp, 26 predicted proteins | sample SS_ome_11_FD_132459 | JGI IMG/M metagenome (GOLD analysis project Ga0180431, IMG submission 132459) | Hypersaline lake sediment archaeal communities from the Salton Sea, California, USA - SS_1_MS_1 metaG | ecosystem: Environmental > Aquatic > Non-marine Saline and Alkaline > Hypersaline >... | reverse complement strand
GCTCTTTACGCCCAGTAATTCCGAACAACGCTTGCACCCTCCGTATTACCGCGGCTGCTGGCACGGAGTTAGCCGGTGCTTCCTCTAAGGGTACCATCAGTTTTTGAGGCTATTCACCCCAAACGTTTTTTCCCCTTTGACAGAGCTTTACGACCCGAAGGCCTTCTTCACTCACGCGGCGTTGCTGCGTCAGGGTTTCCCCCATTGCGCAAAATTCCTCACTGCTGCCTCCCGTAGGAGTCTGGCCCGTGTTTCAGTGCCAGTGTGGCTGATCATCCTCTCAGACCAGCTACCCATCGCCGCCTTGGTAGGCCATTACCCTACCAACAAGCTAATGGGACGCGGGCCCCTCCCTGAACGGCAACTTCCATGGAGTGGTCACCTTTTATCCCCAAGGCCGGGGCCCCGGGGACAATATCCGGTATTAGCAACGCTTTCGCGAAGTTATCCCAGATTCAGGGGCAGATTACCCACGCGTTACTCACCCGTTCGCCACTGTACTCCTTCCCGCAAGCGGGAAGTTTCTCGTTCGACTTGCATGTGTTAGGCACGCCGCCAGCGTTCGTTCTGAGCCAGGATCAAACTCTCCAATTAAACTAAAGAGGGTTTAATACCCGTTTTTTTCAAGAGCCCTACACTGCATCACTATTTAGTTTTCAAAGAGCAAGACACCCTTAAAAATTAGGCCATATTCAAAAAAATGTCAAGCCTTTTATTCGCCCATTTCTGAGCTGGAACGCGTATAATACCCATACCCCTTAGCCTTGTCAAGCAGTTTTTTCTCCCAGGCAAAAAAATTGAGTTTTCAGGACTTTTCAAAAAAATCTGCTATCATATCAACCACATATTCAATTTGAGATAAAGACAGTTCAGGGTAAACAGGGAGGGCAAGGCTCTTTTTTGCCGCTTCTTCCGACCCTGGAAAGTCCCCGGGTTCATATCCGAGGTCCTTAAAGCAGGCCTGCAGATGAAGAGGGATGGGATAGTAAACTTCGCATCCCACTCCCCTTTCAATAAGGTGCCCCCTGAGTTCATCTCTTCCCTTTTCCACTTTTATGACGAATTGATGATAGATGTGGCGCTTTTCTTTTTCCAGGGGGAGAGATACCTCCTCCCATCCCGCTTGCCCAAACAGTTTTCTGTAAAGCCTTGCGTTTTCCCTCCTCTTTTCAGTCCACCCTTCTAAATACTGAAGCTTGACCAGTAGGACCGCGGCCTGAAGGGCATCCAGCCTGAAATTGCCACCAATGTATTTGTGGGCGTATCTGCCCACATCTCCGTGGTTGCGCATCACCCGGAGCCGGTGCCAGAGCTCTTCCTCATGGGTGGTAACCAACCCTGCTTCCCCGCAAGAACCCAGATTCTTGGTGGGGTAAAAAGAAAAACACCCGCAGTGGCTCATAGAACCCGCTCTCTTTACCTCTCCGCTACTGAAGCGGTATTCGGCCCCGATGGCTTGGGCCGAATCTTCTATGACCTTAAGCCCGTAATCCCTTGCTACCTCCAAAAGGGGTTCCATGGCCGCACACTGGCCAAAGAGATGAACAGGCAGGACCGCCTTGACCCGGCTCAATTGTGCTTTCCCCATGGAGGAGAGGGAAGTCTTCATTTTTACAGGGTCAATATTATAGGTCTCCCTGTCGATATCCACAAACACAGGTCTAGCCCCCACCCGTGATATGGCACCCCCGGTGGCGAAAAAGCTGTAGGGAGTCGTCATAACCAGGTCGCCCGGGCCGATGTCCAGACTCATTAAGGAGATCAGCAACGCGTCCGTACCCGAAGAAACGCCCAGGGCAAAGGGCGATCCGCAGTATTCACGAAGCCGCTCCTCCAGGGCCTCCACCTTGGGTCCCAGGATAAAGCGCTGGGAATCAAAAACCTCCTTCACCGCTTCCATGATTTCTTCATGGATTTTTTCGTACTGTTTACTCAGGTCCAATAATGGGACTTTCAACTTTGACCTCCTCGTGGACTGCTGGGTTAGACCCTGAGACCACCATGCACGCGCTCCGGAGCCCCGTCCTAATGGATGGTAACCAAGTCAGAAACATTTACGATATTAAAGTTTTTTATAAGATTATTTTTATAAGCCTTTAACATAAATAATGTTTCCTTGTGTGGATGGCCGATACCTATCGCCTTTCCCTGATGCCGTGCCATGCTCATGAGACGCTCCATCTGTATCTTCAAGGCCCTGGGAGCAAGGGCATTATCGAGAAAAACCCCTCGCCTGGCGGCCGGCAAACCTATCTCTCTGGCAAGATCAAGGGCGACCGTGCCGCTGGTGGTGCGACTGTCAATGAAAAAAAGGCCCCGTTTCTTGAGTTCCCGCAATACAATAAGCATCTTTTTCCTGTCTTCTGTAAACGATGACCCCATATGATTGTTCACACCGGCGACCTCGGGGATTTCGCGAAGATCTCGCCCTATGGTTTGCCGTATCTCATTTTCATTCATGGATCGGAACAGGGCTCCAGGACCGGGAAGCACGGCGGGATAGTTCTTGGGCTCCATGGGCAGGTGTAACATTACCTCCCAGCCCACACCCCTGGCCGCCTTCGCAGTACTGCCCGTGTGGGGAGCACGGGGCAGAACCGAGAAGGTCACGGGAAAGTCGAGTTCAATAAAAGCAGTGGCCATATCCAGATCGTAACCCAGGTCATCAATGATGAAACCGATCTTGGGCCGGATTTCCTTTACCCGTGGCCTGTTCTGTTTGGATTGAATAGAGATCTCATGGGTCAACCACTCATAGAGGAAGACACGGATCATTAAGATATGGTTCGGACCGCGCCTTTTACAGAGTGAAATCCCAGGATCCAGGGCCTTGATATTCACTGAAAGGGTCTCTTCCAGTTGAAGGGCGCTCCGGGGATCCTCACACTCAATGAGAATCCTAATGAAATCCCACACATGTCCGTCCTCTTCGCTGGGTCGGCCCTCCAAAAAAAAGACCTCCTCTTCCCGGATACCCCTTTTGTGCAGGGCTTCATGGATGGCATAATCTATTTCTCTTATGATTTCGTGGAGAAAGGTCTTAGAGGAATAGATCTCTTCGTAGATGGGCAGGCCGGCCCCGTCACCTGGAGAGGCCGAAATCCCACATGGGGACAGGAACACGAAGACGAAGGCAACAAAGAGGAACAGTCCTTTTACCCTGGACATTCACAACCCGCATGGGCCGGACCGGCTTAACCGGGCCGCCCCTGCCCTTTCACCGCAGCACCACCAATTGGTCATGATTCGGCCTTCTTCATCTTGGAAAAAATGGTCCAGCTCTGGAGCAGCTGGAGGGCGTGTCGGACCTGGTTATCACGGGTGATGAGTTTCTTGACCCGTTCGGCTTCCTTGTCCTCCTTGCTCATTTCTTTATCCTCCGCCTCTCCCTCTTCTTGGGCGATATGTCTTTCCAGATCTTCCTCCCTGAGAAAACGAAGAACAGCCTTTTCCTTTTCTTTGTCCGGTGCGAGAAAGGCTACCTCTATATCAGGAGTAATTCCCTTTAACTGGATGGATCTTCCGCTCGGCGTATAATACAGGGAAGTAGTCAGTCGTATACCCGAACCGTCAGAGAGGGGCAGGATCGTCTGAACAGAGCCCTTCCCAAAGGTCCGGGTTCCAAGGATGAGTGCCCGCTTGTTGTCTTGTAAGGCTCCCGAAACAATCTCCGCAGCGCTGGCACTGCCGCCGTTAACCAGCACGATCATGGGATAATCACGTTTCGTTTTGTTTTTATGGGCTGTTGCCCTTATGTTCTGCGAGCTGTTTCTGCCCCTGGTGCTCACAATGACACCCGAGTCAAGAAAAAAATCTGAGACCTCAATGGCCTGGGACAGGAGACCACCGGGGTTATTTCTCAAGTCCAGGATCACTCCTTTTAATCCGCCCGTGCTTTCCATTTCTCCCAAGGCCACGGCAAGATCCTTGGCCGTTTTACTCTGGAAATTGGAGATCCTAATATAACCGATTTCCGGGGTAAGGAGGTGATGGCGGACGCTTCTCAGGGGTATGACATCCCGAGTAATGACAAACTCTAGGGGCTTTTCCTCTCCCTCACGATGAATGGTCAATTTGACATCGGTCCCCTTTTTGCCCCTGATCAGTTTAACCGCCTCCACCAAACTCATATCCTTGGCAGATTTCTCCCCTATTTTTATGATCTTATCCCCGGCCTTGATGCCTGCCTTGTAAGCCGGGGTCCCTTCGATGGGCGAAACCACAGTGAGGAGGTCGTCTTTAATGGTTATTTCTATACCGACCCCGGAAAAACTGCCCCTGGTCTCCATCATCAGTTCCCGGTGTTCTTCTTTGGTGAGAAAAGAGGAGTGGGGATCCAGGGTTCTTACCATCCCCCTGATACCCCCTTGTATCAGTTTTTTCGGATCCTGGGGTTCAACGTAGTTCTTCTCGATTTGCCTCAGCACCTCTGTAAAGATCTCTATATTCTTATAGACATTCTCGGTGTCCGCCTTTACCTCACCTCTGTTGCCATTAAGGAAAATGGCTCCTACAAGTATGAGGGAAATCAAGACGATATGGACAATGGACTTCCTTTGACGGGTAGACATGATTCTGCTCCTGAACTGTTTTCCGGGCTCAGCCGTCTTTTCCCAAGCGCCCCTTTTAAAACGGGACCGGCGATAACGGCCGCCAGGCCTATTTCAACAAACTGAACCCCGTTGTAGCATAAAAGGCGCTTAAGGATTCGGCATTTCGCCTTCTATGACTTCAAATGCCGCTTTTAACACTTTAAATCTGGAATTCACCAATAGTGATATCCAGACCCTGGATATAAAATGACATAACTTTCTGTTTTTACTGCAGTTATATGTCTAGGAGCTCGATGCGTTTGCAACAACGGGGTAAAGGATTGAAAAAACTTTGCATCACCCCCTGGACCCGGGCCAAGCAAGCGAGACCTGGACGGTTTAGGCCCTAACATGCCGCAGGAATTATAGGCTCTTTAGTTGATTCCAAGAGGGATGACAACCCTAAAAATCGCTTCTCCTTGTCGGCCCTTCCAACCCGCGGCCCCTTATTTGATTTTCAACCATTCCAGGGGGTCCAAATTTTTTTCACCCTTCCTGATCTCAAAATAGACCCGTGATCCCTTAGACCCATTGTTTCGGCCTGCAAGTCCGATCACTTCACCCCTTTTAACCATATCCCCCTCTTCCTTTTTCCTCTCCAGGAGATGGGCCGATATGGTAAAAAACCGTGAACCATGATTCACAATGATCATTTCTCCAAAGCCCTTGAGCCTTCCTGAGAACTCAACTTTGCCAGGGAAAACCGCTCTAACCTGCCCCCCGGACGGGCCCTCTATAAAGATCCCTTTATGGGAACGGGGCCTGCGAGAGTGGAGAAATTTTTTACCTCGAATAACTTTTCCCGTGAGAGGCGCAAGCAGTTTCCCCTTACACGCCTGAAACTGCGATGGTGTAAGGACCTCACGATAGGATTTTCTTTTCTCAATGCCCAATAAAGTATTCTTGATTTCGTGGGCTGCCAGCTCCAATTCCTGTACCGCTGTCTCGTAGAATTGCTTCTCCTTGTGGACCTTCATGAGGCGGATGACTTTGCTTTCCAGGTCTGCCTTCAGCTCAGACAATCGCCTTTCTTCAATATCTTTTTGAAACCCTTTCTTGTGGAGCTCTTCCTCGATGTGGGAAATCTCTTTCTTAAACCGGCCTTCTTGACTGGCCAACTCAGCTAAACCCTTTCTGTCTTCCTTCACAACGGCGTTCAAGTACTTGACCCTTCGCATGAATTGTTGCATGTCCCGGGCCCCTGCTAGAACCCTCAAATAGCCCTTTCTGGCGTTTTTGTACAAAACGAGCAGTCTTTTCGCAAGTCGGGTTTCAACGTCTTCCAGGGCCGACCTTACACGCCTGAGCTCTTTCTCCAGCTGCTTGGCTTCCTTGCTGGCCGAGGCCACCTTTTCACCAATTTCGCGGATGAGCCTCCTCTTTTGAGCCACCTCCCTTTCCAGGATGGCTAACTGATTTAATAGGTCCTTTTCCTGCAATCCCAAGGCATCCAATCTTTCTCTTTCCTTTGAGAGCTTGGACTCTATCTCTTTGATCTTTGCCTCTTTGGCCCCCTTGGTCGGAACGGATCCGGCTATCGGAGGTATCCCCTGAAAGGCAAAAAGAAACAGAACACCTGAGAGGAAAAAGGTCTTCCATCCACGCATGTGATCTCCCCTATCATATATCGAAAAACCGGCCCAAGGCAATAAAGCTCCCGAACAGTCCCAGGGCCGTGCTGACCAGAAATATGGCCAGTGCATGCTCAAAGGGGACGAAGGTAAAATTGAGGACATCAAAACCCAAAAGGTGGAGCTTTTTGGCCGATAAAAGCAGGTATCCACAAAAAAGGATGAAGAGGGCGATGGCCCCGCTCAAAAGTCCCAGAACCAGTCCCTCCAGCAAAAAGGGGGTCTTTACAAACCAGTCGGTGGCACCCACCAGCTTGAGGATCTCAATCTCGTCTTTCCTGGAATAAATGGCCAGCTTTATGGTGTTGGTCACGATAAAGAGGACACCCAGACAAAGGAGACCTCCTATGATGAACCCGAGGAGCCTGATTATGCTCTGGACCCCCTCAAAACGCTCCACCCAGTCTTCGCTGTACTGCACCTCTTCCACCCCCTTGATATCCTGAATCTGTTGTTTCAGCCCTTCAGGGTCCCCCCCTTTGCCGTCTTCACCTTCAAAGGCCACTTCAAAGGAGCCGGGCAAGGGATTACGAGACAGATCTGTCAGCAAGCCTGCCTGTGAACCCAGTGCACGCTTGAAATCCCGCATGGCCTGCTCTTTGGAAATAAAATGGATCCCTGTGACAGGGGGGAGGCCTTTTATGGCCCGGCCTATCGATTCCCTGGCGCCCTGATCAAGCCCTTCTTCAAGATAGACAGACATGGACATGGCATGTCCCCAACCTTGAATCCAGACGTTGATATTGACAAAGAGGAGAAGAAAGGTGCCAAAAATGAGCACCGATACAACCATTGTCCCGAGACCGATAAAGTGGACAAGGCCGTTCTTTCTAATGTTTTTCAGGGCCTGTTTCAGAAAATAGGGCCACAGTCTTAAGCTCATTGCTCTCCACTCAATGCCCCCTGGGACAATACAATGGTTCTCTGGGCCGTGTCCTCCAAGAGTTCCCGGCTATGGGTGGCCACCACCACAGTGGTGCCTTTCATGTGAATCCCCCTGAACAAGACCATGATGTCTTTGGTGAGTCCCGGATCCAGGTTGCCTGTGGGTTCGTCTGCAAGTAGAATGAGGGGATCTTTAACAATGGCCCTGGCGATAGCCACCCGCTGCTGCTCCCCTCCGGATAATTGAAGGGGATAGGCCTTTTCCCTGTCAGCCAGTCCCATTAAGCGCAACGTCTGGTGTGTCTTTTTCCTGATGAACCTGGGCCGTTCGCCTGTAACCTCAAGGGCAAGGGCCACATTCTCAAAGACCGTCTTCTGAGGCAAAAGTTTGAAATCCTGAAAAACAAACCCGATCTTTCGACGGAGGAGATCAAGCTTGGAGCGGCTGATACGGCTTAAGTTGATGTAATTGATCAGTATATGCCCGCTGGAGGGTCTCTCCGCTCCAAAAATGAGTCGCAAGAGGGTCGTCTTCCCGGCACCGCTCGGCCCTGTTACAAAAACGAATTCCCCTTCGTGAATCCTCAGGCTCAGATCACGGAGGGCGAGAATCGAACCGAAGCGTTTGGAAACTCGGAATAGTTGGATCATATGACCATGGTGGGCTCAAGCTTCCTGGTGGCGGAGAAAAGCGGCCCTTGAACCATTCAAGATCTCAATAGGCCCCATATGCACGCTTGAGCCTGGCCTTAGCCAGGTTGTGGTCATAGAGGGCTGTGTAGTAATTGCTCCTGGCCTGGGTAAGAAGCGTTTGGGCGTCCAGAACCTCCGTGGAAGTGGTCACCTGGGCCTTATAACGCTCCTCGCTTACCCTGAGATTCTCCTCGGCCTGCTCCACCGCCTTTTTGGTGGCTGGGATGTTCTTTTCCGCTTCTTCCAGGCCTAGAATTGCGTCCTTCACCTCGAAACCGATATCATCCTCAATAGAACGCCTGGTCTGGAGCAGTTCCTCCTTCAGGCTTTCCTTTTCCCTAACCCCGTAACGGGTCTTGCCCCACTCCCAGAAGGTCCAGGTCAGGCCCACCCCCACTTGCCACCTGTTGGCTTCATGAAACTCACTGCCGTCTACCCGAAGGGTATCGCCCTCTTTGATGTAATCATAGGTCAGAGCCACTTCCGGATAGTTCTCGCTCTTTACCAGCCGGATTTCCTGATCCACCTGCGCAATGTTGAGGGCCAAGAGCTTTATCTCGGGCCTGTTCTCCAAGGCCATCTTCAGACATGCCTCAAACTCCACAGGCTGGGGATGAAAAACCAGGATGTCCTCCACATCCACAGGCGCATTGGTGGGTCTCGACAAGACCCTATTGAAGCTGCAGCGGGCCAGGCGAGTGGCATTACGGGCCTTGATCAAGTCGTGTCGGGCGTTGCTCAACTCCACCTCAGCCTTTAATAGATCATTAATGGGGATCATCCCCACCTGGTAAAAACTGCGGGCCACAGCCACATGGGACTTCAAAGAGGCCACAGCCTGCTCGGCCACCTCCAGGGCTTTATCTGATTCCAAGACACCGAAGTAGGCCCGTTTTACCTGGAGGGTCAAATCCAGCCTCTGGAGCTCCACCTCGAGCTGGGACTGGTCAATCCCCAACTCGGCCAGTTTGTAAGAACTCAAAAGAGCAAAGCCTGTAAAGATAGGCTGGCTTACCGTGCCTGCCCATTGATAGTTGTCCTGGCTCGCGATCTCGATCTCCCTGTCCCCAAATCCCGGTATGGACGCCTTCATAATTCTTGGCTGACCGTAACGCACATACCCATAACTCGTGGATAATTTCGGCAAAAACTCAGATCTTGCCTGCTTCTTTACATAATCCGCCTGGTCCAGCCTCTGTTTCTTGGCCCTCAAGGCCCAGTTCTTCTCCAAGGCCTCATTGATACTTTCCTCCAGGGTATAGACCTTCTCTTGTGCCAATACACGAGGCGCTGGTCCAAGGTCCATCCAGCACAGGAAAAATGCTAATAAGAAGGTCAAAAAAGCCCTAAGCCACATGGGTCGCTCCTTCATATCCTTATACGGTTATCAATCATTAAAACAGGGCACAAAAGATGTCAATGCAAACCTGAGCCCGCAGTCATCCCCGACAGCCCCGCTGACACGGCGGGCCTTAGGAGGCCGCAGGAAGGTCATCATCGGCAGTGTGCGGCCCTAGTCCTCTTCATGTCCGAGCAATATCATCCTCTCTTTTGCCGCCTTCTCCCTTTTCTCATCCCATTCATTCCAGGCCGACTTAAGACGGGAAAGTTCCCGGTTCAGAGAAGCGATTTCCGGACTCTCATCTTCCCCCGGGGATCCTTTCAGTGAAGCGAGCCGCTCTTTAACCACGCTTGCCTTCTCCTTTATGGCCTTCAGGGCCTTCAGGCATTCCTGTTCCCGATCCGTAGGCACCTTCATCTTTCCCGGACAACTTATGCCGGGGAGCAATTCCGGTTTACCCGTATCATTTTTCATGGTCTCCCACCTTTCGTGAACAACTCAAGGACCTGTTTTAAGGGATAAAGCAACCCCAGGACTGGAAATGCATTCCCTGCCCACCAATTTTACCATAAATCGGCCAATGTCCATACAGGGTCCCAAGACCCCGGGCTTTAGATCTTGACAAGGATTCGGGGCCTTTCTACACTCCAAGTATCAATGGGATAATCAGTGGACATTACTTGATAAAGATCAAAGGGATCCCGAATGGAAATTGTGGACCATCTCCATGGGTTTCTGTGGCTGAATCCCATGGTCAACAATTGTAACACCTATTTTCTGAACGGGGATAAAAGGATCCTTATTGATCCCGGACATTACAACCATTTCGGACACATACGCGATGAGCTCTCCCTGCTCTCTCTCGACCTCCAGGATATCGATCTGGTGATCATAACCCACGGACATCCCGATCATATGGAGGCGGTCAGGCTGTTCCAAAAGACCCCCGCTCTGGTAGGCATGCACTGGATTGAAAGGGATTTCATAAAAACCGTGGCCCCCCATTATGGAGAGGCCTTGGGCCTGTCCGATTTCGAGCCTTCCCTGTTGCTCCAAGAAGGAGAGTTGAAGGTGGGAGATATTGCCTTCAGGGTACTTCATACCCCCGGACATTCGCCAGGTTCCATCAGCCTCTACTGGCCGGAGAAAAAGGCCCTTTTCTCAGGGGATCTGGTCTTTTATCAAGGGATCGGCAGGACCGACCTGCCTGGGGGGGACAGCAAAGCACTTAAGGAAAGCCTCAGAGGGATTGCAGAACTGGACGTGGAGTTTCTCCTCCCCGGACACGGCCAAATCGTATCCGGCGGGGATGAGGTGGCATCCAATTTTCAGGAGATCGAGAGGATGTGGTTCCCCTACCTGTGACGGACGGGGAGGCCCGAGGCCCGGAACGGGCTTGGAATGCTTATCTTTCTCCTCTATGGATCGAGATTGCTTGAAACCAAAACCGGCGTTCTTTGTTTATGAATAAACATATTTCCAAACCTCCGCCGTCTGTTGATTTTGATCTCCGCCAATTGGAGATCTTTAGCAAGGTGGTGGAGCTTGCCAGTTTTTCAAAGGCAGCCCGAGCGGTCTCCCTTGCCCAGGCTTCTGTGAGCGAAAGGATAGCCACATTGGAGAACATGGTGGGCACGAAGCTCCTTGACCGCCTTGGCAGGAAAGTGGTTCCCACAGGGGCGGGGGAGCTCCTGTACAAACACGCGGTACTTCTCCTGGATATGAAAGGGACGGCCTCTCTGGAAATGCAGGAATTCCTTGGCTTGAGGAGGGGCGAGATTCAGATGGGAGCCAGTACTATTCCCGGAGAATATATTCTCCCTGGAATAATAGGGCATTTCAAGAAAAAGTACCCTGAAGTCTCGGTCGCCTTGACGGTTGCGGATACAGGGGCGATCCATAGGCGGGTCCTGGACGGGGATTTTGAACTGGGCGTGGTAGGCTCACGGATCTCTCACAAGGCACTGATCTTCCATGAGCTCTGGGAGGACGAACTGGTCTTGGCCGTCCCTGGCGGGCATCCTTGGAAAAAAGAGAAGGAGGTCTCTGTAGAGCAACTCTGCAAGGAGCCTTTCATTTTCAGGGAAAGCGGTTCCGGCACCTCGAAAATCCTTGAAAGCTACCTTAAAGAGGCCGGTGCCAGGGGGCTGGAAGACCTCAAACCCGTTGCAACTCTGGGCTCTTCCACCGCCGTGAAAGAGGGGATAAAGGCGGGTCTAGGGGTGTCCATTCTTAGTTCAAGGGCCATTGAAACGGAGCTGAAGACGGGGTTACTCAAGGCCCTGAGGATCAGGGGCCTTTCCATGGGCCGAAGCTTTTATCTCATCCGGGACAAAAGAAGGGTCGCGAGCCCCCTGACCAGGGCCATGGTGGACTTCCTGGCAAAGGCATCGGCAAAGGAGAAGAAGCAGCATGAAGGACGACTTGATTGATTATCGCGGTGACTGCTGAAAGGCCTATCTGGACGTAGGTCTATGTCTCAGAATATTGCCCCCGGGAGAATCCTTTGAATTCATCCTGGAAAAAGAAAAACTGGAAAAGATAAAACGGGTCATCTCCCACAACCACGGAGAAGTGGTCTCCGAGACCTTTCTTGATAATGACGTCCGCATGAGGGTCCAAAAAACTGGGGAGAGCGGGTCCTAAAAAGAAAACCCCAAAGAGACGGAAGGGCCCTTTTTTTGGCTCCAACGTTTACGGACTGAGGTCTCATGAGAGTCACGCCTTAAGAGACATTCTTCCCTTCACAAATCAGCCGGCCAATCGTGACACACCCTTGCATGGTCTCGAGAAAGGGGTATTGTCCGGGCCCTGACGCCCGCTGTCAACATCAAGAGGAGATCACATGTCCACGCGTGCCATGGAATTCTTGAAAAACCAAGGAATCCCCTTTGAGGTGCTGGAATATGACCACAGGGAAAAGGGAGCGGCCTTTGCCTCCCAGGCCACCGGAATCCCCCTCGAGAAGACCATAAAGACCCTGGTGGTGGACTTTGGCGCCAAGGGTCATGCCCTGGTCCTGATGCCCGGGGACAGGAAATTGAATCTCAAACGCCTGGCCCGGTACTTTTCCCTAAAGAGGGTGGCCATGGCGGACAGGACCACGGCCGAACGTCTTACCGGGTATCTGGTGGGGGGCATAAGCCCCTTTGGCACCACCAGGCCTCTCCTCGTGGTTATGGAAGAGACCCTTGCCCGGATAGACCGGGTGGCTATCAACGGGGGCCGCAGGGGAGTACTGCTCTTGATGGACCCCAGGGACATCTTAAGGGTCACGGCATGCAAGATCTGCCCGGTGGCCTCCTGACGGGCAGGCCCCATCCGGGCCCGTTGACCCCGAGATAACATCCCGCAAACCCAGCTTTAAAAAGTGAGGGCAATCCAAAAATGTCTCAAAAAGACCGATACTCATGGCTTTATCTATAGGAATTTCCTGTTTGACATATCAAATTTGTTAATATATTCATACCCCAACCTGATGACCCACAACAAACCCCCGCCCTGCGTGGGGAATAGAGGACGCTGAAAAGGAGGTGCTGAATGGCGCAACTGGAAAACATCGTTGCAAGCCGATGGGGGATCATGGGTGTGGGTGCCTTTATCGGTATCCTCGCTCCCCTGCTTCAGAAGCTGGGCAACCCCGGAAACATGGGGATCTGCGTGGCCTGTTTTGAGAGGGATATTGCCGGTGCCGCAGGGCTCCACCGTGCAGCCGTGGTCCAGTATATGAGGCCGGAGATCATAGGCTTTGTGCTGGGCTCTTTGATTGCCGCTTATGCCTTCAAGGAGTTCAGGTCAAGGGTGGGGTCGGCTCCTATTGTCAGGTTTATTCTGGGGGCCTTTGCCATGATCGGGGCACTGGTCTTTTTGGGATGCCCCTGGCGCGCCCTTCTGCGCCTTGCCGGAGGCGACGGAAACGCCATACTGGGACTGGCGGGACTGATTGTGGGCATCTGGATAGGAACCCGCTTTTTAAGGGCAGGATACAATCTGGGACGCACAGAAAAGACCTATACGTCGGTGGGATGGCTCCTTCCCCTGACCATGGTCGGATTTCTCGTACTCATGTTCATCTTTCCCCGGGTGCAAGGCCAGGCCAAGAGCGGCATCCTATTTTACAGCCTCAAGGGGCCGGGCGCCATGCACGCGTCCCTGATTGTCTCCCTGGTGGTAGGTCTCGCCATTGGATTTCTGGCCCAGAGAAGCCGTTTCTGTACCATGGGCGCCTTCCGTGACCTGATCCTTTTCCGTCAGGCCCACCTCTTCATGGGCCTACTTGCTCTGGTGGTCTTCGCCTTTCTCACGAATCTGGGCCTGGGTCAGTTCCATGCCGGTTTTGCCAAGCAGCCCGTGTCTCACACCATGTCCGTGTGGAACTTCGGCGGTATGATGCTCGCAGGTCTTGCCTTTGCTTTGGCAGGAGGCTGTCCAGGCCGCCAGCTCTTTCTGGCGGGCGAGGGTGACGGGGATTCTGCCGTATTTGTCCTGGGCATGATCGTGGGCGCCGGGTTCTCCCACAACTTCGGTCTTGCCAGTTCGCCCAAAGGCGTGGGCCCCCACGGTATTGCCGCAGTAATCATAGGACTCATTGTGTGCCTTTTCATCGGATTCACCATGAGAAAGAAATAACAAGGGGAGAATTGGATATGAACAGCACCGTTGACGCAAGAGGACTCTCCTGCCCACAGCCTGTGCTAATGACCATGGACGAGATCAAGGACCAGGGCAAGGGGGAGATCATGGTACTGGTGGACACGGATACCTCCAAAGAAAATGTAAGCCGTGCCGCCGAGAGCCAGGGATGGCAGGTGAAAGACGTACAAGCAGAAGGTGAAGGATACCGTATCACCATCAAGAAAGATTGAGTTCATTGGCTTTTCTTAATATATTCAAACAGCGCAAATCCACACCTGCCCAGCAAGGATCCAGCCTGGACCGGGGGATTCTGGTCTTTGAAAACACCAGCGAGGTCATCCGCGCGGAGGCCATCCTCAAAGAGGAGGGGTGGGACATTCGTGTGATGGGCCCGCCGCCCGGCATAAGGAGTGGCTGCGACCTGGTCATCGAGATCCCTCTCATTGAGGAACTCAATATCCTTCGCACCCTTCAGAGTACGGGCAATCCCCCGCTCCAAGTGGTTCCGGTGAGCAGTCCCCTGCTCCAGCCGGTGGATTTGTTTCAGGAAAAGGACTTCGGCCAGCATCTCATGGTCAGGGCAGCCAACATGAAGCTCACCGTTGACAAAGAAACCCTTACTGTGGTCAATGTCTCCGGCGGGGGCTGCCCTGACGTGCCCTTTCTTGCCCAGGAGATGGTGGGCAAATCTCTCGGCGACGCCCCCAACCCCAGGGAGATCGGCCACACGCTCTGCGGCTACGCCCTTCAACTGGCCTACGAGGTAATGAAGCTCAAATGCTCGCCATAGTGGGAACCGTGCCCAGGGAGGACTTCCCCCTGGTGGCCGGAGAGGCCGTGCTCGTGGACGACGGAATCATCGTGAATCAAAGATCAGTCCCGGTGAACCGCGGGACCCCCGCCCTGATTGCAGCGGCCATAAAGGCCGGGGAGGTCCTCGGAACCGGCCATCCCTTTGCCTACCTGGTGGGAGATACGGGACTGGGCCATGGCAGCCGGCACCTGTACGAGTACCTGACGGATCGCCTCAAAAAGGCCTCCTTTGACTGCATCGCCTTCCACTACCTCCAGCCGGATGTGGACTGGCACAACCGTGTGCTCTTTTCAGTGGAGGACATGAAAAGGAGACCAGCCCTCGTCGCTGATGCAGGATTCATGTATGCCGCCAAAATGAGCGGCCAGGCCAAGGCCTATGACCTTTTCACCCCCGATGCCGGCGAACTTGCCTTTCTTGCGGACGAGGAGGCGCCCCATCCCTTCTATACCAGGGGATTCATGCTCCACGAAAAAGATCGGGTCCCCGAGCTTATTGGCCGCGCGTACCAGCATGGCAATGGAGCCCGATGCCTGCTCGTAAAGGGCAAACAGGACTACGTGGCAGATCAAAACGGTATCAGCGCCCTCGTGGATCACCCCTCCGAGGAGGCCATGGAGGCCATGGGGGGAACGGGTGACACGCTTACAGGCCTTGTGGCGGCGCTCATGGCATCGGGCATGCCGGTAAAGGACGCGGCCGTGGCTGCGGCAAGGGCCAATCGTGTGGCAGGCTCCTATGCGAGGCCCACCCCGGCCACCCAGGTCATAGACATCATTATTCATATTCCGCGAGCCCTGGAGGAGGTGCTCTCTCAAGGAGGCCATACCTATGGACAAGGGATCTCCTGAAAAGGACCTCCCCATCAGCCCGGATACAACCGTCCTGGATGTGGTAAACCGCTACAGGGAAACCGAGGCCGTGTTCCGGGAGTACGACCAACAGGCAGGGGCGTGCATATGCTGTGAGGCCCTCTTTGAAACCCTCAGGCATGTCTCCAAGAAGTACGGGCTGGATCTGGAAATGCTCCTGGCGGACCTGGAAGCTGCAAAAACCGGGGAATAGGCCTGAGCCCCCTGTGCTCTTTCTCGGTAAGATCCCATCACCGCCATTTTTCTTGAGGGAATCCGCCCCATCTGTTATGGAGTGAGGAGATGACCACCACCATCCACGGAGGAACAGATGGTGAAGCGCGGTGCCAGGGTGAGGGCCTTGTATTCCGAGAAGGGGGAAGGGGTTACTTCTTTTCCGGAATGGCTCCTGCCCCCGGAAAAAATCGGCGAATACAGGGCCATGACGGGGGTGGCCCTTGTGGAGATAGCCGGCCGCGACAGCGTGGCCGCGGCCGTGAAGGCGGTTCAGGACAGGGATTTCACTGATCTGATTCCGACCTATGCCTACACGGGGACCGAGTACGGAGCCTTTTTAAGCGTTGAGAGGGCGGTTGAGCGCCTCTCAGAGCGATTGCCTGGGACAAGGATCCATGACCTCCTGGTAACAGGCTCGCCTCGCTTTTGGCAGGCCCTCAACGGCCGGTTTGCCAATGAGCTCATATCGAGATACGGAGTCTTCCCGCCCTGTGTGGGCTGCCACCTCTACCTTCACAGCGTGCGCATACCCCTCTCACACCTGCTGGGCGGGCTCCCCCTTATCTCCGGGGAGCGAGAGTCCCACGACGGGACCGTAAAAATCAACCAGATCGGAGAGGCCTTGACCCTGTATGAAGGCCTGGCGAGGGAGTTTGGCACAGAGCTGATTCTGCCCTTGCGCCACATCCGTGACGGGAACCGTATCAACGATCTTCTGGGGTTTGAATGGAAAGAGGGTGCCGGGCAGCTCGGCTGCGTCCTGTCGGGCAATTACAGAGGCGTGAACGGTGCGGTTTGCATGGATAGCGCGCAGGTTCAACAATACCTGGAGGAATTTGCATGTCCCGTGACCCGAAGGATCGTCGGGGCCTATATCAAGGGCCGGATGCCGGATCACCTCAAGATTGCCGCAGAGCAGATCGGGCCCTGAATAAAAAGTGGCCCTTAGAAAAAGCCGTGGATTTAGATGAAACCGAAGCTTGTCCTCCCCAATATATTTGAAGAAATAACCCAGCTCAAAGCCTTTGCCCTTGAACACACCTTACAAGGCATAGACTGGTCATTTGACCTGGATCACCTCCCTGAAACCCCGCTTGACGAATCGCGGTGGGTCAGAGAGCAGGCCCTTCTCAGCCCCTTTGAGGTGCGCTATCACTGCCCCTTTTACAGAATTGATCTGGGCCACGATGACCCGGCCCGCGCTGCCGATGCGGACGCCGTGTTTCGAAAAATCATCAGGCTCCTGTCCAAGGCAGGGGGGCAATACCTGACCATCCATATCGGTCTCGGCCAGGACTCGACCCTCCCCCTTTCATGGGAGGCCACCATTCAGAACCTTCGCAGTCTGGTCCACTTCGGAGCCGAGCACAGAGTCAGGGTGTGCATCGAAAACCTTGCCTGGGGGTGGACCAGCAAGCCCAACCTCTTTGAAAAGCTGGTTCGAAGAAGCGGCGCAGGGGTGACCCTGGATATTGGTCATGCCTATGTATGTGAATCCGTCCGGTCCCAGCAGTATTCCTTTGAAGACTTTGCGAACCCCCACCCTGACAGGGTCTTCAACGGTCATGTCTATCATACTGAGATCTCCGGCCGGGGTCACATACCCCCCCAAGGCTCCCAAGACATTGAAGACCGGCTCTCTCTTCTCCTGCATGTGGGCTGCCCCTGGTGGGTCATTGAAATTAAGGACCCTGCGCCCTTTCTGGGGACATTGAAAATCATCAAGGATTTTCTCGAGAAGCCGAGCGGTTCCCACCTGACTGAGGAGGAAAGCCCGAGAAGCTCTTCCGCCTCTTAAACCGGTAAAAGGCATGGAACAGGAGCCCCGAAAAATTATCCTCCTCCTCCTGGACGGCTTGGGCGACCGGTCTTATCCCGCCCTGGACCACCGGACCCCGCTCCAGTCCGCTCAAACGCCCAATCTGGACAGGCTGGCGCACATGGGCAGCAACGGCCTGTTCCATGCCTCCCTTATGGGCCAATGCCTGCCCAGCGAGACGGCCCATTACCTGCTCTTTGGTTACGCCCTTGAAACCTTTCCGGGAAGAGGTCTTCTGGAGGCCGTAGGGGCAGGTTTGAGATTTGACGACCAAGATGTCCTGTGCCTGGCCCATCTGTGCAACGTGGTCTTTCAAGAAGGGATTCCCCTGCTCGCATACGGCAGGAAGGAGATCAAGGGTAACCCTGATGAGCTGGAAGCCCTTTACGGGGCCATCACTCCTTACGAGGCAGGAGGCGTTCGCTTTACCCTCGAAAAAACCGGTCCCAACGACGGCATTCTCATTCTGCGCGGCATGGTCTCCCCCCACATCTCTGATTCAGATCCCATGATCAGAGGATGTCCCATGGCCCGCGTCCTTCCCATGGACCACAACCCCGAGCCTGACGAGGCACGCCTCACCGCCCATGCCCTTAATGAATACCTGACATGGTGCCATGTCAAACTTGTGGAACATCCAGACAACCTGGCTCGGCGAGAGAGGAACGTGCCCCAGGCCAATTTCCTGGCCACCCAGAGGTGTGGCAGGAGTATCGTTCAGGTGCCTTTTTACAGGCGCTGGGGACTTAGGGCCATGTTGATTGCCTCCGGACACATGTACGCCGGTCTCGCCCTGGAACTGGGAATAACCCTTTTTCGAGTTGAAGACAGTCCCGATCCAGAGGGCGATATCCGTGAACGACTAAGCATGGCCCTCAATGACAGGGGACATGATTTCATACATGTCCACACAAAGGTGCCGGACGAGGTGGCACACAGGGGAGACCCTGAGGGGAAAAGGGCCGCCATCCAGGCCCTGGACAGGGGGTTGAATGAATTGGTGGATGCCGTGACAAGGCGAAAGGATCTGATTGTGGCCGTCACAGGGGACCATTCCACGCCCAGCGTGTCGCCCCTTATCCACTCGGGGGAAGCCGTGCCGGTCCTTATAGTAGGTGGGGATACAAGAAGAGACGGCGTCGAGCGCTTTGACGAAGTGTGTGCCCTTCAAGGCTGCCTGGGGCCTCTCAGGGGGAGCGAACTCATGCTCACCCTGCTTAACTACGCGGACCGGTCGAACTTGCTGGGCCACAGGCTGGGACAGAGGGAGGGCCCCTCTTTTTCCAAGGACTATCAGCCTTTTAGAATGGAAGAGGGATGACTGGCAAACAGCGGGCATTCACCACAAGGACCGGTTCCACCGCCTGGTCCCTTTAAAAGGTAAAAACCTTATCCGCTTCCATGGAAAGTTCGTAAAGGTCGTCCATCCACCCGATGGGGCATGTACCTGATTCCACCAGACCGTGGGATTTGAGGCAAACCCCTCACACAAAAAAATCCCCTTCGAACTTATTTATCTCGCCCATCACATTGTACTCGCCCCCGGCCTTTTCAAAGAGCACCCCCTTACCCAGCATGAAAACGCTCACCTCATCGCCCTTCTCCACCCCGATGTTGGCGAGCCTCATGGCATTGTAAATGGTTTCTCCATCGTCGCTTGAAATGATGACCAGCACCTTACTCACGGCCACCCCCTTTAGTGTTGGTGAAAGGACATTGATCACAGTTAAGCAGACATCCAGGGGAAATTCAATCGGTTTCTCCTAACCCCATTCTCTTTGTTATTGGAATTTCCAGTTTGAAAAATCGGGATCTCTATACTAGCATAATTTTTTTGGATCACTTAATTTCCTGCCAAGGAGAACCATGATGGACCATTCCAAGGCCCCGCGACTCACCGAGTCGGTCAAGGGGGCGGGTTGAGCTTCGAAACTTCCTCCAGGGGACCTGGACAGGGCATTGTGCGGGCTTGAATTCCCCACCAACGCCAATGTCATTGTGGGCCTTCAAAGGGCGGACGACGCGGGCGTTTACAGGGTCAATGACGAGCTTGCCCTTATTCAGACGGTGGATTTCTTCACCCCCATTGTGGACGATCCTTACTGGTTCGGGCAGATTGCCGCGGCCAACGCTTTGAGTGATGTCTATGCCATGGGCGGGATCCCCAAGACAGCCATGAACCTGGTGGCCTTTCCCCTGAAAGACATGGACATGACAGTCCTTCGTCAGATCATCCAGGGAGGCCTGGACAAAATGACCGAGGCCAGCGTGGTCCTCGTAGGAGGGCACAGCATAGAAGATACGGAACTCAAATACGGCCTCTCAGTGACCGGCTTCATCCACCCGGATCGGGTCCTCACCAAGAAGGGCCTCCTGGCAGGTGACAGCCTCATATTAACCAAACCCCTGGGCACAGGCATCATAAATACGGCCATCAAGGGCGGTCTCGCTTCCGGGGAGACCGTGGAGGGCGTCACCCGCCTTATGGCACAGCTGAACAAGGATGCGGCCGAGATCATGGAGCGCTACCCCGTCCACGCCTGCACGGACATTACGGGCTTCGGCCTTTTGGGTCACCTGGCGGAGATGCTGGCCGAGTCGTCGTTGAGCATGCGGCTCTCAAGCCGGACCATTCCGGTTATCCAGGGCACACTGGAATATGCGGCAATGGGCCTTGTGCCGGCGGGGACCTTTAAAAACCGGGAGTATAGGGAATGCATGGTAGAGTTCTCTTCATCAGTGGACCGCCTGATGCAGGATGTGCTTTTTGACGCCCAGACCTCGGGAGGGCTTCTCATTTGTGTGGATGGCAAAAAGGCCGAAGGCCTGCTGGAGGCCCTCCAGAATGGGGGAGTTCCAGAAGCAACCCTTATCGGTGAGGTCATACCAGGGCCTGCAGGAAAGATCGTTGTGGATTGAACGCGAGGCCCATGGCCCCTTCATTCGGTGGATCAGGAGGAATTAGGATTTGACAAAGACACTCGATTGCCGAGGGCTGGCCTGTCCTGCCCCGGTGCTTCAAACCAAGGAAATTATTGAAAGGCACCGCCCCGGCGAGGTCAGGGTCATCGTGGACAATGAGGCGGCCAAACAGAACGTGTCCCGCTTTTTAGGAACCCAGCACTTTGAGATATCCTTTGAAGAAGAAGGGGCAGACTTTCACGTCATCGGAACAGCAAGCGGGGCGCCTTTGTCTGATGCGACGGCCGAGGAACCCGGGACGCACCAGGGAAAAAAGAAGATCATGGTCATGGTGTCCACAGACCGAATGGGTCATGGAGATGACGAATTGGGGTTGAAGCTCATGGTGAGCTTTCTTAAAACCCTTAAGGAAATGGGCGACGAACTATGGCGACTGGTGTTTGTAAATAACGGCGTTAAACTGACCATTTCCGATTCCGAGGTCCTTCCTATACTGAAGGGACTGGAGCAGGAAGGGATATACATCCTTGTTTGCGGCACCTGCCTGACCCACTTTGACCTCCTGGAGCAAAAGCAGGTGGGTGAAACCACCAATATGTTGGATATCGTAACCGCCATGCAGCTGGCCGACAAGGTGATCAATTTATAGAACCCGAATCCGGCCGCATAGAACCCTTCCTTATCACAAAACTGACCCGGATTTCGGCTGAAAGACTCCTTGACAACCCGCCCGAAGGCACCTTATCAGTAATCATGAGCATGGGTAGAGATAAAGGCCCCGGAAGGATCTCGATCCTTGGTGGGGGTATGGCAGGCCTCGTGGTCGGGTACTATGCCAAGAAACGGGGCCTTCCTTTCACCATTTATGAGGCGACAAACCGCATAGGAGGGAATTGTGGCACCCTGGAACATGGAGAATTCCTCTTCGACTCTGGTGCCCATCGTTTTCATGATAGGGACGGACAGACAACCCGGGAAATCAAAAGGCTTCTAGGTGAAGACTTGAAGGCTTGTCACATCCAAAGTCAGATTTTTTATGACAACCGATTTATCGATTTCCCCCTTTCGCCCCTTAACCTGGTTCGGAATATGGGCCTTTCCACCCTCGCCAAGGCGGTTCTTGAACTGGTTCATTCAAGGCTCAAAAAAGTCTCTCCCCAGGGGAATTTCAAGGATTTCGCCCTGTATACCTACGGCAAGACCCTTGCTGATCTTTTCCTGCTGAATTTCACTGAAAAACTGTGGGGAGAACGCTGTGAACACCTGTCCGTGGAGATCGCAGGGAAAAGGCTCACGGGACTTACCTTAAAATCCTTTCTTTTAGAGGCGGTGGGTGCACAAAAGGCCAAATCGCAGCATTTGGATGGGTCATTTCACTACCCCACTATGGGGATCGGTATGATCCCCCGAAGACTTGCCGAATGCTGCGGTGAGGAAAATATCCTGGTCAATTCAAAAATAACCAGAGTCTTCCATAACTATGACCGAATCCAGGCAATAGAAATCAATGAACAAAAGGAGATACAGGCCAAGGACATCGTAAGCACCTTACCAATGCCGCTTCTTGTGAAACTCATGGCCCCGACTCCGCCGGAAGATATCATGCGCTTCGCACAGGCCCTTCGATACCGCCATGTCATACTGGTCGCCCTGTTCCTGAACAAGGCCTCCGTCACGAAAAGCGCCACCGTCTATTTTCCCTCCCCTGATTTTATATTTACCAGGATATACGAACCCAAAAACAGGAGCAGGGCCATGTCACCGCCCGGAAAAACATCCCTGATCGCTGAAATCCCTGCCCAGGAGGGGGACTGGGTCTGGGATCTGGAAGACGAAAGAGTCATTGAACTCGTCTGCTCACAGATTTCTCAAATCGGCTGGGCAAGGGAGGGGGAGATTATAGACGCATCCCTTGTCCGGATGCATGACTGCTATCCGGTCCTGAAAACAGACTCCCGGGAAAAGGCCGATAAAATAGGACTTTTCTTACATGGCTTTAAGAACCTGAAGATCTCCGGCAGGGCAGGACGCTTCACCTACGCGTGGATTCACGACATGATGACATTGGGCCGCGAAATCGTCGAGCAGTATTCGTCTCCAGGGAGGTGAAGAGTCGCTCTTTCAAGAGGATCATCCAGAGGCCTTCACCTGGGAAATCACAGTCCGGTATTTGCCCGGGGCATCCCTTAGAAGATCACCCGGGGTGACAGATCGAATCCGGATCTTCATATCCGGACCCACCAGCTTCCTAGTATAGAGACAAAGCTTGCCTTCCTTACCCCCATTCCACGCCTCTCCAGGGACCAGGTTTATACAAAGCCGGGTCTTTGACTCCTGGATGAATTGTACAAAATGAATTCCCTCGATCAAATCCGGCAGCAGAAACATGGATGTAATAAAACGTCCATCCGGGGTCACAACAGTATCCTCTCTTCTCCCATGAATCGTTTTGGCCAGAGGAAGGGTCCGGCCACACGGGCAAGACCGCTTATCCAAGAAAATCTCAGCATGGTCACCTACATCATACCGGATAAAAGGCATGGAGAGATTATAAAGAGAGGTACCGACTACATTACCTCTGATGGTCTTTTCCCGGGCAGAGGCTTCCGCATGATCAAGTTCCATGATGCCGTAGTCCGAATTGATATGATAACCCCCTTCAAGGCACTGGGAAATGGCTACAGTCCGCTCCATATGGCCGTATGAATCCAGCACAGGCCCCTTAAAGACGCCTTCCACCATCGTACGATATTGAGGCATAAACGTTTCCCCCGTGGAAAAAACGGCCTTGAAAGAGAGATCGTCGATCCCCGCCTCCTTGAGGCACAGGGCGAAATAATAGAGGGTGGACGCCATGCCTTTGAGAAATTTTGGCCTGTATCTTCTGATTGCCCTGGCCATGCCTTCCACCAAATCATGGGAAACCTGGCTCCCATTAAGCATGAGTCTCCTGAGATATGGCTGCCAAGAGTATAACGCATTATCCAGTTTCTTTCGCGCCAAGAAGTATTGGCTTCCTAACTCTGCAAAAGGGTCCCCCAATCTGAACCCGGCCCAACCCCAGTGCCGCCAGTAATAGACGAATTCGAGGGTGTTAGCCCCTTTATCGAGGCAAAATTCCAGGGATTGACCTGATGTACCGCTGGTCTTATAGATGCGGGGATGAAATCGCCTTGCGTTATCGGCCCTTAAGGATGCCCCCCTCTTTCGGACGGTTTCTCTTCCCAGCAGGGGAAGCTTCTTGAGGTCATCGATATACCGGATATCCGAGGGCCGAAGCCCCAATCTTTGAAAGGTTTCACGGTAATAAGGCACGTGACAGTAAGCCTGTCTAAGTACAGAGGCCAATTTTCGTTCCTGATATGCGCGCAACTCTTCCAGGGGCATCCACTGGGTCTGCTCCAGCACAGACCTAAGCTTCAGGATGGAGATGGGGTAAAAAAAGTCCCTTATTCGAAAGTCAATGGCCATAAAAAATGAAAAATGGAAAAAGGGTTTATTCAAAGGGCCGAGGTGACAGGGCAAAGGTCCAGAGACCCCGGTTAATATAGACGAGCCTTTGTTTTACCTCAAGGTCCTAGCAACCCCACATCCGGAGGTCCTTCTCATTTGTTTTGACTTGATGGCTTCATTTCCCTATATTCCTGACATGTTAAGCCGCACCTCAATGATTCTGGCTCAGGGGTAACAGGGTATGAATCCATCCATTTTTTCTGCATTGCAGCGGGTATATCCTCGGCTGAGGTGCTTGTACCACAAGGTTTCTTTTGCCATGCCCGGGGGTCACCCCCTCCCCTTTTATACGGTCCGATTTGAACTGACGTACCGGTGCAATCTTAGATGTAGGATGTGCTTTGTGACAGAATACCTTCGCAGGCATAATCTGGATGAAATCCATCCCGTCCAAGAGGAGTTGACCACCCGGGAGGTTTTATCTGTCATAGACGGCATGCCTTTTAAGCGGTCCCTGGGGATTCTTACCGGAGGTGAGCTCTTTCTCCGGGATGACGTATGGGACATTCTCGCCTATGCCACGAGACGCATTTTCTGCGTCCTGGGCACCAATGCCACCATGATCGACAGGGGCATGGCCGAGCGTCTTGTAGACCTTGGAGTTATTTCCCTATGGATTGGCCTGGACGGCTCAGAAGCACACCACGATCTTATGAGGGCTGAAAAGGGCGCTTTCAAAAGAACGATTCAGGGGATCCACCACATCCAGGAGGCCAAGCATCGATTGGGTAAAAACTACCCCATTATCAATACCTTCACCGTTATAGCCAGAGAAAATGTAGAGTCCCTCACAGCGGTTGCCGATACGGCCGAGGCCATGGGTGTGGAAAAATCCTTCATGGAAATTTATGACACGGCCCTGGATCGGTTTGGAGCTGAGCTGGATTCAAGGCTCCCCACCGAACGAAAACAGGAGCCATATATCATGGATGAGACCCACCGTAAAATCCTTCGAGACCAGCTGGAGGAGATAAGGCGGCGTCCCTTTAAAGGAACCCGGTTCCGCACCCTGCCCCATGAATTCAGCCTTGATGACATGATCAACTACTACCACCCGCGTTTTACCGTAAAACAAGGAATATGCACCGTTCCCTGGTGGTTAATGCGCATATCCCCCAGCGGAGATGTATACCCCTGCTACAACTATCCCGTAGGGAATGTGAGACACGCCTCACTCCAGGAAATATGGAAGGGCCAGGCCTATCAGACATTCCGGAAGGCCATGAGGGGGGGCATTGTCGAGGCCTGCCACGGATGCAACTATTTCCAATCCGCCCGTTATATCCCTTAGTCCTTAAAGGCCTTGCTTCGTCTGTGCCTCCCCGTGCGGAGGATCAAACGGGCCAGTTTTTGCCGGATCCGGGCCTTTAGCAGGATCCTGGATAGACTTTTTCTATCAATATTCAGACGCGAGCAGAGCAAGTAGAGGGATTCCTGAGCACTCATGAAAACCTCCCCCTTTTCAGGCAAAAGAGACAGGGCCTTGTCCCGGGACAAAAGGCCCTCCCGGACCAAAAAGCTGAGCTCGGGGCAGGTTAAGGAATATCCTGATACTGCCATGGAGAGGTATTCTGCAGCCGGATAGATCCTGCAGTCATAGTGGGCCATGGGGTTATCACCACCGGGTCGGCGCCACCCGGTCTCACGAGAGAGGGTGCGGATCATTTCCGCTTCATCCCTGGGCTCCCAGAGAAAAAGGCCGTAAAATTCCGGGACAATCGGTGCCTGATCAAGCCCTTGCCTCGGACCGAAGAAGAAGGCCATAAAACGGGATCTCCATTTCGAGGAACCCAGGCCGTATCGGATCAGATATTCCATCTGTCCGCAGGCTTGTTTCCAGGCATACCTGGAATTTTCAGCAGAGTACGGCCGGCGGTTGAGTTCAAGAAAGGGCAGCCTTGGATCACGACTTGCAGGATGGAACTCCTTGAACATCTGGGCCCGTGTTACCCCATGCACGGCAAGGGGGATATGATACTCGATGCCCACCTTGAGTAACTGACCCAGCATGGCAAAGGAACACACCATGCAGGGATAGGCGAACCTGACCATCACCCGGCGATAGGCGCCTTTAAGAACATCCCAATTCCCATCAACATAGAAATGGTCGACACCCAGTTTTTCTACGACACGCTCAATGTTATCTCTGGCATAGTCAGTAAGAAACCCGTTGTCAAAGGTCACCGCCAGGACATTCAGGCCGTATTCATTTCTGAGCCTGTAAAGGACGTATGTACTATCCCTGCCGCCTGATAGACCCACAAGGCAGTGGTATTGCGATGACGGGGGAATCGTCCTTAACTTAAGGTCGAGGCAGCCCCTTTGGGCGGTCAACACCCCAGCGCTACGGCGCACCCTGTCATAATAATTGCAGTAGTTGCAGACACCCTGCCTGTCAAAGGTGATGCTCTTATAACCAGCGGGGAGAATACATCTTTTACACACAAGGCCCATCTCAAATGCCCCCGGCCTCTGACACGCGCTCATTCATTTGAACCCACCTGAAAGAGGAAAAGGCCCTCCTTTTCCTGAAGTAAGCGCGGTGAAAGGTGATGCGACAAGAAATATCTCTGGACCTGTTGTTCACTCAGACCCGGATGGAACCAGGCCTGTTTATAACGGCTCCCTTTTCTCAATGAGATTCTGAAGTGTATCCAAACTCCCTCATGCCCTCCGAGATAGTCGGAGACTTTGATTGAATCCTTAATGAGCTCCGTGAGGGCATAAGCCGGGGTGCCGGTAAAAAAGAAAAATGCGCAGGCACTTATGGGGCCGGTTGTGAATACAGTCACCTCGGGCATGTCCCGCCTGATTTTTTCGGATATCATCCTGAAGACTTCCCACCTCTTGCCGGTCAAGCCCCGGCCGTATTTATGATAACTGACGGTACACATGATTGCAGCGGACAAGTATCCTGCGGCAAACACGGTGCTCACCGTGATCAACCCCAATCTCAGCCCACGCCTCTTACTGAAATGATAGGTCTTGTGAAAGAGATACAAGACGAGGATAAGACCCGCCATAAAAAGGCACGAGGTATGCCTTTCATTGGGTCTCGTAGAGGGGTCAAAAAAGCAAATGGATAGGAAGAGAAGAAGCAAACAGATCCCTATAAAGGTCAATAAAAGAAAAGGCGTATTTCTAAGATACTCCTTGATGCCCTTTCCTTCTTCT